>Ga0315900_10001851_pt1 | contig 33356 bp, 26 predicted proteins | sample LakEriMetagenome_FD_203521 | JGI IMG/M metagenome (GOLD analysis project Ga0315900, IMG submission 203521) | Freshwater fungal communities from buoy surface, Lake Erie, Ohio, United States - Buoy 12 MA114 | ecosystem: Environmental > Aquatic > Freshwater > Lake > Lake biofilm | place: USA: Lake...
CCTCCAGGAGCGCCACACAACACCAACCTAAAACTCCAATTGGTCAATCAATAGTTAACAAAAAAAACCGCCTCACAACATTAGCTGTGAGACGGCCTCCTAGAGAAGGCACTTGCTACTTGTTGGAGCAAGGGCCGGTTGAAGGTATTTTTAAACGGTTCCATCAGGAAAAGGAGGCGATGGTTTTTTCGATGATCGCCAATGCTTCCTTGACTTGATCCTCTGTAATCACCAAGGGGGGAGCCAGGCGAATTTTATTCCCGTGGGTGGGTTTGGCGAGCAGCCCATTTTCTTTAAATTCCATGCAAATATCCCAGGCCAGGCTGGCTTCCTCTGTGGTGTCGATGACGATTGCATTGAGTAAGCCTTTTCCACGGACAGTGGTGATGAGTGGGTACTTGGAAGCGATGGCGCGCAGACCTTCCCGAAAGAGTTCCCCCATTTTTTGGGCGTTTTGAGCGAGCTGCTCGTCTTTTACCACTTCTAATGCTTCCATTGCAACGGCGCAGGCTAGCGGATTACCCCCGAAGGTAGAGCCATGCTCTCCCGGTTGGATGGTCAGCATGATTGGATCATTGGCAAGCACCGCTGAAACGGGAAGGGCTCCACCGGAGAGCGCTTTTCCTAGGATCAAGATATCGGGCTTTACTTCCGGTTGGTTTTGGCAGCCATTTTGACAGGTGCAATTGCCGCAAGTGGCGAGCAACTTGCCCGTCCGGGCAATACCAGTTTGAATTTCATCTGCTACAAACAAGACCTGGTGTTTTCTACAGAGGGCAGCCGCTTCCCGGAGGTAATGGTCGTCGGGTACTACCACCCCAGCTTCACCCTGGATAGGCTCCACAATAAATCCGGCTAGGTTAGGGATTTGTTCGAGGGCGGTTTGCAGTGCTTGCAGATCATTGTAGGGGATCCGTTCCATGCCCGGCACGAAAGGCCCAAAGCCGGTCCGGCTGGACGGATCGTTGGAGGCGGAGATTGCAGAGATGGTCCGACCATGAAAGTTGCCAGAAGCAAACAACAAAACGGCTTGGTCTGGGGCGATTCCTTTTACTTGATACGCCCATTTCCGGCAGAGTTTGATCGCCGTTTCGACCGCTTCCACGCCGGAGTTCATCATTAATACCTTATCGAAGCCAAAGGTTTTGGCCAGGTATTCTTCACAGGTGCCCAACAAGTTGTTGTGAAAAGCCCTGGAAGTAAGGGTTAGTTTTGCTGCCTGTTCCTGAAGGGCCCTAATGATCCTGGGATGGCAATGCCCTTGGTTGACAGCGGAGTAAGCGGATAAAAAGTCAAAATACTTTTTCCCATCTACGTCCCAAACGTAAACACCTTCGCCTCGTTCCAGTACAACGGGCAGGGGGTGGTAGTTATGGGCGCCGTAGCGGTCTTCCCGGGCGATGTATTGCTCGGTCAATGCAGAAACAGGGTGGTTGGACATCTCTAATTATTTTAGGGTGCAAAGATACATTTTTTGTTTGTTGTAAAATAAAATAAAATTTGACTTGATATTATATTTTTTTAAGTCAAAATTATTTTAATTTATGCAATTTAAGTTAAATTTAATTTTTTTGATGGCTTGTTTTCTTCTAAATGTAGGTAGGGGTATTCCTGTGGAAACCTGTAATTTTGTCTTTCAATAAAAAAAATGGAATGAGTCAGGAAGCGATACAATTGGATGAATTTGATTCGAAGATACTTCGGCAGTTGGAGTTAGATGGCCGGATGGCTTTTTCTGCGATTGCCCAAGAGTTGGGTATATCGAATACCATGGTTCATCAGCGGGTAGGAAAGATGTTGGAGCAGGGGGTTATTGAGCGTTTCAAGCCAGAGATCAACGAGAAAAAGGTGGGTTATGACTGGGCGGCATTTACAGGCTTGACGTTAGAGAAGGACCACGATTCGGAACGGATTATTGAGGCCTTAAAATTGATTCCGGAGGTGACGGAATGTTATTTTATTACGGGGGCCTACACCTTGTATATTCGGATTGTGGCGCGAGATCATGAGCACATGCGCCGGATTTTGTACGATAAGATTGACAATATTCCTGGAATTGCGAAGACGGAGTCCATTATTGAATTGGGCTGTGCATTTAAGCGGAATATTGTGCTGTGAGCGGCTCTTTTTGAACAGGCCTTTACTATTTACAACAGCGGCTGGATGGGTTGTATAGAAAAGGCCCTGTCGGGTGGAATCTGACAGGGCCTTTAGCTTATTTTTGTTTCGGGTGCTAGTTATAAATAGGCAAGAAACCGTACTCTTTGCCGTACCGGAGCATTTGTTGTTTGAAGTTCCTTTCTTTTTCCACCTTTACGTCTATGATTTTACCTTCTTTATCCTTGATAGCGACAAGCCGTGGCTGTACAAACCCGGAGTACGGTTTGGTGGGAAGCGATTTATAGCGGGCTTTTACTTGTTCGACGGTCGCGGCAGGCACTTTTACTCCGTAGGTTTCGACGAGTGCTTTACCGGCTTCAAAGTCGCCTTCCGATTTAATTCGTTGAATTTCGCGGAGTAATTCGCCAAAGAGTTGCCGTAATTTGGAATAGTCTTGGATATCATAATACACTTTGCCTTCGCGCTGCACTTGTAGGATGACGCCCTCTTTTGCGCCTTTTTCGAGTGCCCAAGCAGCCACCAGTTGGCGGTTGCGCATGTGGTCTTCTTCGAGGTCATCACCGGGTTGGATACGGCGGTATTGTTGGAGCAGGGCATTGCGAATGTATTGGTCGTAGGCCGCCTTATAAGCTTCTGCATCGGGCAATAGGCCCCAGGTGATGAGTTGTGGGTCGGGCATAAAGTAGAGCGAGACCAGGTCAGCACGAGCTTCTTCCAGGGTACTGGAGTATTGTTTGAGGGTCACATTTGGTTCTGGAACGCCGGGATTGCGTTTGCCAGAGGCGTGTCCGATTACCTCGTGCAGGGCGGTGTGCATTTTACCGCAGAGTTCACCGTATTTTTGGCTGCGTTCAATTTCGGCTTCATCGTGGGCGAATTCAGCGGTGGCGGTAGCGCCACCTGCTTTGTTATAGGCATTCTCGATGTTGTTAAGGCTGACCGATTTGGAGCCGTACAGTTCTTTGATCCAATTGGAGTTTGGCAGATTCACTCCGATGGGGGTGGCGGGGGCGCAGGCGCCTGCTTCCATGGCTACATTAATTACGCGGTAGGTGATTCCGCTGATTTTTTCTTTTTTATGTTCGGGAGCGATGCTGCTATTATCCTCAAAGTACTGTGCATTTTTGCTGATGATGGCCATTTTTTCGGTTGCTTCCGGGTCATTGTACTGCACCATGGCTTCAAAATCAGCCTTGTAACCCTTGGGATCGTGGTAGGTCTCGATAAAACCATTTATAAAATCGACAGTACTCGCGGTATCTTGAACCCAGGCAATGGTAAATGCATCAAACTGGCGTAAATCGCCAGTAGTTAGGTAGCTGATAAGCAGATCTAGGGCTTTTTTCTGTTGTTCATTCTCGGCAAAGGGCTGTGCTTTTTGCAGGTTTTCCACCACTTTTTGAAGTGCCTTGCTGTACATACTGTTGGGCTCTGCCCTCCAAATCTGTTCCACCAATTTGTTGTTGGTCCAGATAAGCTTAGAGTTTAATCCAATCATTGGGGCATTTTCACCTGCCTCTGCCACTTTGGCTTTGTAGAAATCGTCTACTTGCTGGGCGGTGCAGTTTTCATAAAAATTGACTCCGGAGCCTCGGATGATATCGGTTCCTTCTTCCTTGCTGGTCCGTTTTGGGAAAATAGTTGGATCAAAAATAATCGGAACGAGTTTGGCAACAAACAAGTTCATTTCTTCCAATGGGAGGATTGGAAGTGCTTTTGGGTCGGATCCATGGACCAGCTCTACGAAGTACTCCTTTGAAAAGCCGGGAAGGATTTTATATTCATTGTAGTGGTGGTGGATGCCGTTGCTGAACCACACCCGTTTGGAGTAGGTTTCAAAGGCTTCCCATTCGGGCGTATTGCGGTTCCCTTTGTAGGTTTCATGAATCGCCTCCAGGGTTTTTCGAATGGCCAGGTTGTATTTTCCATACTGGTCATAAATAATATCACGGCCGCAGAGGGCAGCTTCGCTGAGGTAATAGATAAAGGTTTTTTGCTGAAGACTGAGTTTTTCCCACCCTGGTAGATCGTAGCTCAATATTTGCAGATCAGCAAAAGTGTCGAGTACGAGAGGATCGGTGGTGGCGCTGGTGGCCCCTGCGAGGCCTGGTCGGTAGCCCTCTTGCGGTTGACACGCGAGGAGAAAGAGGGTGAATAAGCTGGAAATAGCTAGTAATTGCTTCATATATATGTAGGTATTCAAATGAATCGGTGGAAAAGAACGATCGCCGTTCGTTCGGTAGCAAGGTGTCTACTAACACCCTCAGCTGCAAAGGTACACTAAAATGCCTCGTTTTTGGAGAGCCTTGGGCCACCTTGTCTAAATTAGACCGTTTAAAATCCGGTTCGGGCAGCGGCCATTTCCCGCATCAGGCTTGGATCGGATTCGAGGGCGGTTCCTACGACTACCACATCGGCTCCGGCCCGGTAGTTTTCAGCTACTTTTTCCGGTGTTCGGATTCCTCCCCCCACGATTACGGGAACGCTGACGGCATTGCTGACGGCCTCGATCATGGCACTTGAAATGGGGTTCCTCGCTCCGGATCCAGCGTCGAGGTATATCAGTTTCAGGCCGAGCATTTCTCCTGCCAGTGCGGTACACACGGCGATATCGGCTTTTTGTGCTGGAATCGGGTAGGTATTGGACATGTATTGGACGGAGGTTTGCACCCCGCCATCAATAAGCAGGTAGCCGGTGGAAATGATTTCCAGGGGGGACATTTTCAAAAAAGGGGCTGCAATCACATGTTGGCCAATCAAAAGCTCAGGGTTGCGCCCGCTGATCAGGGAGAGAAAAAGCAGGGCATCTGCTTTGTAACTTAGTTGAAAAGAGCTGCCTGGGAACAGGACTAATGGGATGGAGCAGCGTTGTCGAATGGATGCTAGTACTTCATCCAGCATATTGTTGACAATCAGGCTGCCACCAATAAAAAAGTAGTCAATATTCAGTTTGGCGGCCAGTTCGAGGGTTTGGTTCATTTTCTCCAACCGCATTTTATCGGGGTCGAAGAGAACTGCCATTTTTTTTTGGCCCCTTGCCTTGCTTTCTTGTAGTTGTTGGTGGAGCTTCATCATTGTTGATTGGGAAGGTATTGGTGGATTTGTTCGATGTCGCGGTCGAGTTGGCGCAGAAGGGCGGCATGGGTTTTTTCGAAGTTGCCATGGGTTTTGTGCAGTTTCTCCTGTTCCTGTTGAAGGCTGGTTTCAGCTGCTTGTTTTCGGTCGGTGTATTGTACAATTTCCTCCTGCAGGCGGTTTATTTCTGCTTGGTGGCGGGCAATTTGGTCTTGAAGCCGGTTGATATCGGCCGTTTTGCTATGAACCCTTTGTTTGGTTTGGGTTTCGAGTGCTTCATCAAATTTAGCTTTTTCTCTTTCCAAAAGGTTCCGATAATAAGCGGCGGTTTCGAGTAGTTTGGCTTTTGTGAGTCCCATGACCGATGCGGTGGCAAAGGCGTTTTGGTGTGCGGCTGCCAAATCGCCTTGGTTGATGGCTAAAAGTGCGGTGATGGCTTTTTTATATTCCAGGTAATCGAAGCCGGGGAGGTTGTTTTGTTCGAGGGCTTGGCTGAGGAATTCGAGGCTTCGATCGTCCAGTTCTTCACTGGCAAAGAGGGCTTTAGTGGTAATCATAGCGTTAGGTAGCTGGTAAAAAAGCGTAAAAATTGGCTATTTATTCGTTTAAATAGTGGAATTTTGCTGCAAAATACGATTAATCCAGCAGCCTTCGTTCTTTTTTGAGTTGGAGGGACTGAAATTCCCGTTTTTCAAGAGAATTTAATTGGATTCAATAATCAGATAAGCTGCATCGTTGTAAGATAGGATGCTTGTCTTTTGTTTAAATAGAAATAAGTTGCTGTTAATAGGTAGCCTTTCTTGACCTTATTTTGCTAAAATAAAACGATATATGGTTTTCAGGATTTCTTTTTTGGGATGCTGGGCTGCCTGTTGGCTATGCTCGGTTTCGCTGATGGCGCAATCAGGGCTAAAGTCCTCTTTGCCCTTGGTCGTGCTTGATACCGATGAGTGGTTGATTTTTGATGAGCCCAAATTTCCAGCGAAGTTATACCTAATCAATCGAAAGGATGGGCAATTGAACGATGTGCGAGATACAGCCAACGCATTGCAGTTGCCGATAGGCATCGAGTTAAGGGGTAAAACATCTCAATTATTATCGCCCAAAAAGCCATACGCCCTGGAAATCAGGGATAATGAGGGAAGAAAGAATGACCTGCCGTTGCTAGGCTGTAAATCGGAGCACGATTATATTTTACTAGCACCGTATTCAGATAAGACCCTGATTAGGGATCGCCTAGGTTTTTCATTGGCGAGGCGACTAAATGGATTGCAATACACCCCCAACACTCAATTTGTGGAGGTAGTATTGAACGGAGAGTACCGAGGCGTATATGTTTGGACGGAAAAAATAAAACGAGATGTCAACCGGGTTAATATTCCTGCTTCAGAGGAGGATAGCACGGTCAACAGCTTTATGATTAAATTGGACAAAAGCGATGGCTTGGTGCCCAATGAGTTTTGGCAATCGAATCACCTGCCGCATCATGCAACGAACAACCAACAGATTCGATTTTTATTTCATTATCCAAAAGCATCCAATGTTACCCTCAGCAAAGCAACGTCCATTCAGAAGTGGATGCGCACCATGGAAGATACCTTGGCTGGGCCTGGCTTTAGTCGGCCGGAAGGTGGTTACCATCGCTATTTAGATATGGCGTCTTTCGTGGACTTTTTTTTATTGACGGAGTTGTCGCGGAATGTGGACGGGTACCGAATCAGTTCGTATTTCTATAAGAACGATGTAGCCGGGGATACCTTGTTACACGCAGGTCCTGTATGGGATTTTAATTTGTGTTTTGGGAATGTCGATTATTGTGAGGGCGCATCGATAGAAGGTTGGGCGAAGGATTTCAACAAAATCTGTGGGAACCACCAGTTGTTGGTGCCTTTTTGGTGGGATCGGTTGTGGGAGGATCCTGCATTTCAAGCGCAGGTCCGTAGTCGGTGGAAAGCATTGAGGGCAGGCAGTTTCAGCGACGCTGCGCTCAGTCAGTTAGTAGATGAATTAGCGGGTGAATTAGCGGATGGTCCGGCGGCCCGCAATTTTTCAAAGTGGGCAATTCTGGGGGAAAAAGTGTGGCCGAACAGTTCTGTCGGAAAAACCTGGGAGGAAGAGTTGGTTTGGTTGAAGCAGTGGTTGAAGGGTCGGGCGGCTTGGATGGATAAGATGTAAAAGCGCGGTACTTTTTGTAGAAGATTTGGCTTAAAAAAGAAGCGGGAAAGGAGGTTGTTGGTTCCATCTACCTGTTTTGTTCAACCTTGAATAATATCTTGTTGAACTTTTTTCAGGCAGTATGGATTTTACACCCCTCTTTTCCCGCTGTCTGTATCACATTAACTAGCGTCTGCCACCGCCGCCGCCACCGCGGCGATCACCGCCACCGCTGCCGCCACGGAATCCACCGCCACCACCGCCTGGACGGCGATCGGGGCGTTCAGTGCGTTCGCGTTCCACATAGCCTTCTGGTTTTTCCAGGAGTGCTTTGATCGAGAGGCGCAACTTACCTGTTTTGGGATCATTTTCCATTACTTGGAAACGGACTTTATCGCCAATTTTATAAATTTCGGATACACTCGGTACGCGTTGGTAGCTCATTTCTGTGACGTGAACCAGACCGCTCTTTCCTTTGAATTTTACAAAGATACCGTAGTCTTCTACTCGTTCTACTTCCCCGTCGAAGACATCGCCAGGTGTTGGAACGAAGACAATTTCGTTGATGCGTTCTTGTACAGCGTCGATGGAGGCTTTATCTGGTCCGAACACATAGATCATGCCGCCGATTTCATCTTCTTCAACGGTAATAGTGGTTCCGGTGCTGCGCTGCATTTCCTGGATAATTTTACCGCCTGGTCCGATGATGGCTCCAATGTAGTCGCGTTCGATGCGCACCTGGATGGTACGAGGAGCGTGCGGCTTCAGGTCTGGGGCTGGAGCATCGATGGCCTTTGCCATTTCTCCAAGGATGTGAAGGCGGCCAGCGCGTGCTTGTTCCAGTGCTTTTTCCAGCAGCTCATACGGCATGCCGTCGATTTTGATGTCCATCTGGGTGCCGGTGATACCATTTGCGGTACCGGTCACTTTGAAGTCCATATCTCCCAAGGCATCTTCATCGCCCAGGATATCGGAAAGGATACACACTCGACCTTTATCGTCTGCGATACATCCCATTGCGATTCCCGCCACAGGGGCTTTTACAGGGACACCGCCATCCATCAGGGCCATTGATCCTGCACAAACGGTTGCCATAGAGGAAGAACCGTTGGATTCAAGGATATCGGATACAATACGGATGGTGTAAGGGAAGTTATCAGGCATTACTTTCCGGATGGAACGGGCTGCCAGGTTGGCGTGTCCTACTTCCCGTCGGCCAGGTCCGCGCATTGGTTTTACTTCACCGGTAGAGTAGGGGGGGAAGTTGTAATGGAGCAGGAAAGGCTCATCGCGGAAGTCCAGGGCGGTATCGTACAGCATGGTATCTTCCTTTGTACCCAAGGTGAGGGTAGTGAGGGATTGTGTCTCTCCGCGGGTAAAAATGGATGAACCGTGGGCGGCAGGCAGGTAGCTCACTTCGCACCAGATGGGTCGGATTTGGTCGGGTTTACGGCCGTCCAGACGGCTTTGGTCGCTCAGGATGACGTCGCGGATGATGAATTTTTTGCGCTTGTCGTAGTAGCGTTCGGCTACTGGCGCCCATTCTTTCATAAACTCCTCTCCCATTTCGGTGGTGAGGGTTTCCATCAAGCGGGTTTTAACGGCATCCAGGGCGTCTTTGCGCTGGTGTTTATCGCTGGCGGAGCGTGCGATGGTATAGATCTCATCGCTTACCACTTCTTCGATGCGTTTTTTGAGGTCTTCGTGCTCCACGGGTGGTTCTACCGCCCGTTTTACGAGGGCAGCATCTCCCACCAGTTGAGCTAAGCGTTTTTGCGCGTCGATTTGCACCCGAATGACTTCATGAGCGATTTTAAGCGCTTCAATCATATCGGCTTCTTGGCATTCATTTGCTTCTCCTTCTACCATCGTGATATCGCGTTCGGTAGCAGCAACGATGAAGTCCATGTCTGCTTTTGCGAGTTCGGTGCGGTTTGGATTCACAACAAATTGTCCATCAATCCGGGCTACCCGTACTTCGGAGAACAGGGCTTCCACCGGGATGTTGCTCACTGCGACGGCCGTTGAGGCAGCCAGTCCAGCGAGGGCATCCGGCATAACATCCTTATCGGCGGAGATCAGGTTAATAATCACCTGTGTTTCGTTCATGTATCCATCTGGAAACAAGGGGCGAAGTGCCCGGTCCACCAAGCGAGAAATCAGGATTTCGTAATCAGAAAGCTTGGTTTCGCGGCGGAAAAAGTTGCCCGGAATTCGTCCTGCGGCAGCGTATTTTTCCTGGTAGTCGACTGAAAGGGGGAAGAAGGCCTGGCCTTCTTTGGCTTTGGTGGCGCTAACGATCGTAGCGAGCAGCATGGTGTCGCCTACGCGAATCATGGCACTACCGTCAGCCTGGGAAGCGAGTTTGCCCGTCTCTAACGCTACTTCCCTCCCATCGGGAAGGTTGAAGGTGACGCGCAACGGCGTTTGTTTACCCATAAAATTGAAAACAGTTGCGTAACGGCTGCCGACGAAGAAAAAAAGGTCGAAAACTGTGGGTACACACAAAATTGCCGAATTCCGCGAAAGGGGAGAAACAAGTGGTTTTTTCGGGCAAAGCGACGCGGTTCAAGCAGGTTTGTGTGGAGGGTGATTCAGTGGCGTCCGGATGGAATGTGCCTGGACAGAGGATCAGAAGTACACTGAAAACAACCTCGTTAGCGATTTTTTTCTGGTCTGCAGACCGATACTAGTTAAAATGAAAAAAAGGTTTAGAAAAGCATCGAATAAAAAAGAGGACTCCTCTTTTCGATTACCTGCCTTACTAAACCTTTTTGGTTGAAAATTACTTACGAAGTCCGAGCTTCTCGATCAAGGCGCGGTACTTGTAAATGTCTTTTCTCATGTAGTAAGAGAGAAGACGCTTACGCTGACCTACCATGTGCAACAAGGCACGACGAGTAGCATGGTCTTTTTTGTTGGTTTGAAGGTGCTTACTCAAGCACTCAATCCGGTACGTCAACAAGGCAACTTGTGCCTCTACGTTCCCGGTGTTTTTTGCGTCGCCGCCGTACTGCTGTACGATCTCAGCCACTTTTTCCGGAGAATAATAAACTGCCATTTTTAAAAAAATAATATGTGAAAAACATCGACCACTGCTGAATTTAGAGCCCGTTCGGCAAAAAACGGGAAGCCATCCAGACGTAGTCGGGGCAAAGGTAGGGGAAAAGTGTCTTTTGAAGGGAATAAAATCCGAATTTATTGAGCTGACCCGGTAAAATTATACCTGTCCATCCATGATTTCCCAGGTATGGTCTCCCAACAGTCGGACCGTCGCAAGGTACTCATACGGTTGTTTTCGTCCCCATTCCGCAGGTGCTACCATGGATAGTAGGTGAACCCCGTCTGCCTTTCGTTGGTACAGGTAATAAATGGAGTGAATAATCGGTTGAAAGGGCACCTGCGACTGGTAAATTAACTCCGAAATTTCCATGCGCTGCTGTAGAGACTGGGCTTGGTTGACCAACGTTTCCATCTGCCGGCGCAACTGTTCCATCTGCCGGTCCGTCTGATCATACATAGCCGTCATCGCATTTCCGCGCACGCGCCCTAGGTCGTCTGGCCGGATTACAGCCCCTCCTGCTGTGTGTGCATACGGGAGCAATCCTGGGTTCTCTGCGATCTTGTCTTTGTCAATTGGATTGACGAAGGCCTGTTCTTCTGTTTTTTTCTCCGACATGGTGCTGTTTAAAACGCGGTTGCAGTTAAATCGTTCACTCGGAATCGAATTTTACCCGACCGAGTCCGAGTGCTCTGAGTAATAGCCTTGGAAGAGGTTTTTCTGGATTTGAGCGCTTACGCAGGTCAAGGTACCAGCCGAGTTTTTTCAGCAAGGGTATTTTATGGGTTTCGACAAACTCGATCAGGGTGCCATCCGGATCTTCTATGTAAGAAAAGTAGCCTGCTGCTTCTCCCATATCAAAGGAACCGCTGGAATCTACCGTAAATGGATGCCCCTTAGAAGCACAATACGATTTTAACTCGCTCATGCCGGTGATATCAATGCAGAGGTGGATATACCCTAGGTCTCCCCAGTAACGGCCCTCAAAAATTTTTCGGGGTGCTCGGTCTAGGCATTGCACCAATTCAATTTCGCTGGAGCCAAACAAAGGGCTGAAAGGTCCTTTGCGTTGCTCGGAATGCCGCAGTAAGCAACGCCGGAATGAACTAAATCCGCCGTCGGTTCCGTGTAGGTCTTCAAACTGTCCTGCCTGATCGTACACCACCTGATCATAGCCCAGGATGGTCTGGTAAAAGAGTTTGGATCGGTCTAGGTCACTAACGCCAATGGTAGCTCCATAGATGCCTCCGCATTCGTGGCGGTTGGAGGGGAACAGCCAATCGGCAGCCTCTACTACTTCAAAGGGGTTGCCATAGGGGTCTTTAACAAAAAAATGGATTTTACCGTCGGGTCGTGCACTGGGATTGCTCAGCATATTGACCCCTCTTTTTCGTAAAAAATGAAAGGCCGCCTCTGCATTTTTTGTTTTTATTTTAGCAATATTGATCCCTAAATCGCCCAATAAAGGCTGGAACTGAGGTGCTTCTGGCTTTCTACTGGTGTATTGCCAGATTTCCATGCCACCACCACCTTGCATATTGATGGCCAAAATGGCATGCCGGTCCCTCGGCTCCCCTCCCGTGTAGGGAAGCATGAGTCCTGCCGTCGCTGCCTCCTCAAAAATTGGAACATCCATCCCAAAATGAAGGTTATACCATTTGAAAGCAGCGTGCACATCGGAGACCCCAATGCCCATTTGTTGTATTCCAGAGATAAACATAATCGAATCCAAGTTTAAGGCCGCAAAGTTAACGGACCTGCTTCGGCATTTAACATATTATTTTTCTAAAAAAAACGTTGAATAAAGGTGACCACCTTCTTGTAACGGTAGGAAACGGCTTACTAAGTATGAAGTACTTTTCGTTATTTAGCGCCCGGTTCTGCTCCAATTGTCCTTTCTTGTTTTGATATGGTAGAAATAAGTCGTCTTTTTGTTGCATTTATGCTGCTTTGGGCTGTTCCAGCCGGACTCAGTGCCCAGCGCCCGCCCAAAGTCCAGTTGAACCCGGTAGCCTTGGGACTGGATTTACCCGAATCTTACAAAAACCGGACTTTTATCAAAGGATTAGCGGGTTTTGTGAACAACATCGATCAGCTGGTAGGGTCCATGATTGTAATTGAAGGGAACAAAACCTCGGTAATTACTCGTTTCGTGAAGGAGGACAAACCGCCTGTAGTGACTACCACGACTTCTGATGTGCTCTTTAATGCTAAAATTGACCACCGTTTTAAACAAAATGGAGCCTACTCCATTGCCTCCACCAAGATTGAACGAGATGCAGTCTATGAGGTGGTCATTACTGATATCGGAGTCGCCTTTCTGCCGGAAGACTATATACCGTACCTCGATATTTGCAATGCCTCCAAAAATGTTTCAGCAGACCTCCGCCGTAAAATGTACTATGTGCGCTCTGCTAAACTTACCACGGTTTACACCAGGGCGTTTAAAAAAGTATTGGGCTCTGGCAGTGTCAGTGGATTGGTATTCAGTGCAGGAGGTGAGGTGTTTAGCAGCACCGAACAGTTTAATGTAGATTACATTGTCTCGGTCGACTTAGTGAATATGGATAAACTGTTGGCACTGCAGGATTGCGCTCAACTACAACTTAAAGTAGAAATGGCCCTGCGGGAACAGGCAGAACAGGCGCGACTGGCTGCTGCCAAAGCGGAGGAAGAACGAAAGGCTCGGGAGCATGACTTGGCAGCGGTGCGCGCTCAGCTAGAGGACCTTTATTGCCTTTTGGGAGAAAGTCTGGAGCAAAACGCCAAGATCCAAAAGCAAATGCAACTGGTAAAAGAACAGGAAGCTCAAGCCAGAAAACAACTCGAGGAGGCCCAACGACAGGCTGATATCCTCACCAGTAAGGCTGCTTTTGAGTTCAAAGAAGTCGAAAACGCCGAAAAAGTAATCGTAACAGTTCGGAATAAAGATGGACAAGTGCTGGAAATCAAAAGCCTGGAGGAGTTGAGCAAAGAGAAACTACAGGAAATGGGCTTTGACCTGGAAATTTTGAAGCCTAAAGGCGACTAATGTTAAGTTTGAGCAGCAGGGTATTGCTTATGTGAAAAATTCCATTACCTTTATTGCCTTTTAATTGTTGGTGTCGCTTTTCTGGTTTGCGGTGGTGAGTAGAAAGACAACTCCCTGATCAACAGCCTTTTCCGAATATAATTAAACGCTTGTTTCTATGAATAAATTAATAAGTCTTCGCTACCCCATTGGGAAATTTGAGTACGGTAAATCGTATTCGCTTATTGAAACCAGAAAACAAATAGACGTGCTGGAGGACCTTCCTCGCCTCCTTAAAAAAATCATGAAAAAGATGACCCGCCAACACCTTGATACCCCGTATCGAACGGATGGTTGGACGGTCCGCCAGGTCATCCACCATCTCGGTGATAGCCACTTAAACGCCTATGTACGCATGAAGTTGGCGCTTACTGAAGAAAATCCAGTCATAAAACCCTACAAAGAGGATGCCTGGGTTTCCCTTCCCTCCGAACTAAATGCCTCGGTGAAGGACTCCCTCCGGTTGCTAAAAGCCCTGCACACTCGTTGGGTAGAATTGATGAAAACGTTTACTGCTTCCGACCTTAACCGGACCTATTTTCACCCGGATATGGAGCGGGCTATCTCCCTTTCGGAAGCGATCGCGCTCTATGCCTGGCATGCCCAGCACCACTTGGCGCATATTCGGTTGGTCACCGAAGCAGATCGGCCGAAGGAGAAAAAGGAGGAAAAGGTGGATAAAAAGGAGAAATCGCAAAAAACGGTAGCTGCAAAACCAACACTTGAACGCCGTACCCAGCCAAAGCCCAGCTCTCAACATTCAAAGAAGCCCGATACAACTTCTGCTGAGGGCACTCCCGTCGCTACTAAAACGACCCGTCGTCGTCCAGCAAGCCCACGTAAGAAACCTGGCACTTCAACCGCTGCCGAGCCTGCAGCAGTAGAATCGGTGGTTCCAGTTAAGCCCGTAACGGCCCGTAAGCCGCGCACAAAAGCAGCAGCTACCGATAAACCAAGGACGACCCGAAGCCGAAAACCAGCGGTGGCGCCCCCCGCACCAGCAGAAGATCCAGGAGAAGACCAAGCGTAGGAATACAATTATATAAATAACAAACAGGAGTTGGGACCTTGCCTTGAGGGTATTCCAACTCCTGTTTTTTTGGATAGATGGTTCTGTCTTTAAGCTGCGCCTAGGAAATTTTTCGCGGTTTGTATTTCGCTTTTTCCAGGAATTGCTGGGCATCCATTTGTTGGGTTAGTTCCTGTAAAGTCGTTTTTGGATACTTTTTCATGTAGGCTTTGACAATTTGCCAGCCAATAAAATTGCCGATCTGCCCCGGAGCTTCCTGAAAGACATTGTCGCTGGAGGGGCTCAAGGTCACGATTTTCATATTGCTGGGTCCGAGGGGTTCGTATAATACTTTCATGGCAAGCAGCCTGCTCCATACCTCCTGCTCATTGGCCAAGGACCCAAGCCATTGGTCAGTGGAATAGCTCATCTTAACACTGTCTGGAACCGATGGTAGCAGGCAGTCCATGACATAGAGCGCTTTTCCATTGCGAATCATGTGGTCGAGTATTCGGTCTTCCTTGGGGCCTGGGACCAGGTAATTGGCCAAGGAAAAGGCGTATTTAACGATCATTTTGTCAGGTGTAAAATCCTTCCGGATGTATTGAGGGAAGATTTCAGGGTTATAACCCGAAAAGTCGGCCCCCAAGAACAGGTCCAGCCCCAAGAGCATCAGGGTATCATTGATCAGGTAAGCATCTCCCACAAATTCGGTGACGGAGGCGACGGTAAGGGGAACTTTTTTTTCTGGAAAATAATACTTGTAAAATCGAAACAACTGAGTAAGCTCCTTTTGAAAAGGGCTCAAATCCGCAAAAACGGCCTGGCAGCTGTCGTTCAATCGGCGCACTTGGGGAGCAGTTACGTACCCGCGGAGATTCTCCTCCGGCGTCTGTTGACGCAGCATCCTGTCCTGCGCCACTTGACTGGTGAAAAAGGGTAAAAAATCAGGGTATTTCTGTAAAAGTGCTTGCCAGCTCGCGCTAAATTGAACGGTATCTGCGTTGAATAGATCTTGGTCAAACCGAAGGATTTGGGCATCTACCTGAATCTTGGAGACATCCGGAGTAGGTGGCTGATCTTCTTCAGATTCTGACTGGCAGCCTCCGAGCAAAACGAGCAGCAAGATGGCCACAAAGGACCGTTTACCAAAGGATCTGGATATTGTTTTTGTCATATAGAATGTACTGGTTTGGAAAATAAGTCTGAATTTTGTGCTTCAAAGAATTAAAACCGCAAAATTGCTTTAAAATTAACTGATCATGGTGAAAAAAATTGTCTTATTTACATTGATTACTTGCTGGATGACCGTTCAGCTCCGCGCGCAGAACGATCGGGAGTATCGGTTTGGCATCCAAGCGAGCCCCACTTTTTCCTGGATGAATACCGATGAACGATTGCTGGAAAATGCGGGGACTAACTGGGGATTCAAGCTGGCCTTGATGGCTGAAAAATATTTCCAACCCAATTACGCGATTGTTTCTGGTATTGGATTTGGATTTAACCATGGGGGTTTTTTACAAAGTAATTTCCCCCAGTATCGCCCATGGATTGGTTCTGATTTGTCCATAAAATTAACGGATTCCGATTCGATGTCTTTGCCGGCCAGTTCGAAATTACACTACCGACTTCGGTATGTGGAAGTGCCCCTGGGCCTCAAGATGCGCGGAGGTTCCAATGAAGATGCTCCATTGAAATTTTTTGCAGAACCCTTGTTGACTTTTGGTTTTCTTACCAAGGCCTTGGGTGATATTAGTGGCGCAGGGAGTGAATTTAACACCACTGATGAGAATATTCGGAATGACGTGAATGGATTGGCGCTGTCCTGGGGATTGGGTGCTGGTGTGGAGTATGAATTAGCCACCCACACTACTTTTGTGGCTGGGCTTTTTTACCAGAACAATTTTACGGACTTAACGCAAAAGGCAAGGGCAGTTCGCGATGTGTCTGGTAATTGGGAGAACGAACAGGCAAGAGCTTACTTTCGGGCGCTGACGCTGCGTTTGGGTCTATTTTTCTAGATGGTTCCTTTTTTGTTTCAAAAAGAAAAGGAACAACAGAGAAGAGGGCTGCTTTGAAAAAAGGCAGCCCTTTTTTTCAAATACAGGGCTCTTTGGCAACAAAATAGCAGGTATCAGGTTATTAACTGCACCGACCAGCAAGAGCTTGTTTTGGGTTGGATTTTTTGAATAATTTTATCTCAGTGCTATGAAAAGGTGTGCGATTATTTGGTTTCGAAACGACTTAAGGTTACACGATAACGAGGCCTTGTGCGATGCTTTGCGCATGGCAGATGAAATTGTGCCGGTATATATTTTTGATACCCGGACTTTTAAGGGAAAAACCCGTTTTGGCTTTCCTAAAATTGGAAAATTTCGGGCTAAATTTACGTTAGAGGCGGTGGCGGATTTGCGTGCCCGGTTTCGGCAAAAAGGCTCTGAATTAATTATCCGTCAGGGTTTACCGGAGCAAATTTTGCCAGAAATAGCGTCTCAATGCCAGGCTTCTTGGGTGTTTTGCAACCGAGAGCGCACCAGTGAAGAAGTACAGGTGCAGGATGCACTAGAGAAAAATTTGTGGGGCAGTGGGGTAGAATTGATGTATACGCGAGGCAAAATGCTTTACTACACACAAGATCTTCCGGCACCGGTCCAACATACCCCGGATGTGTTCAGTCAATTTCGGAAAGACAACGAGAACTTGACGCCCATTCGCCCACCCTTACCAGAGCCAGCGCAGTTGCCGCGTTTTTCGGCAGCGCTGGAAGCGGGCAATTTACCGATGCTTTCTGATTTTGGGCATTCTGAAGTGGAACCGCATCCTTCTGCAGCCTTGGTGTTTGAGGGGGGCGAAACAGCCGGCTTGAAGCGGTTGCATCATTATTTATGGGAATCTGAGGCGGTCACCACTTATAAAGAAACTCGAAATGGCCTGCTGGGGCCCGATTACTCCTCCAAATTTTCGCCCTGGCTTTCTTTGGGATGCCTTTCCCCCAAGCGGGTGTATGCTGAATTAAGGCGTTTCGAGACTGAGCGAGTAAAAAATGAAAGTACATATTGGTTGTTTTTTGAGTTGCTTTGGAGGGATTTTTTCCGGTTAATGGGAAAAAAACACGGCAATAACCTGTTTAAAAAAGGCGGTCCCCAGCGTAAAAATATGCGTCAGCTCGGCAACCATACGGCCCTTTTTGAGCAGTGGGCGGCTGGAAATACCGGCGTGCCCTTTATTGATGCCAATATGCGCGAATTGAATGCTACCGGTTGGATGAGCAACCGAGGTCGTCAGAATGTGGCCTCCTTTTTGGTTCGCGATTTGAGGGTCAACTGGCAGATGGGTGCAGAATACTTTGAAAGTCTGTTGCTCGATTACGATCCATGTAGTAATTGGGGCAATTGGAACTATGTAGCGGGTGTGGGCAGCGATCCCAGGGAAGATCGTTATTTCAATATCCTAACGCAAGCCAAGCGGTACGATCCGGAAGGCGATTACGTCCGACATTGGTGCCCGGAATTCAAACTCGTTCCCCCGGATTTGACACATCGTCCAGATTTGTTGAGCCCAGCGGAGCGATCAGTTTACAAGTTAACGAATTATCCCAAAGCCATGGTGCGGATAGAAAAATGGGCTGGACCCTCCACAAGGATCGACAAACCTGGATTCCGTGGTGTTTCTAAGCGATCTTAATCGTATCTTTGTCAAAGTTATTCCTTTGTGTGCCGGCGCATACGTCGGAGCGATTAATGGACGTTAAGAGATATGATGATTACCCAATTTTTGAAAAACATCGCCTTTGCCGCCTTTCTGGTTGTTTTGCCTGCTGGCCTTTTTGCCCAGTCCATCAACTTGGCCAATCAGTACTTTGCCAACGGGGAATACGAGAAAGCAGCTGCCGTCTTTGGTGAAATTGTAGAGAAAAATCCTTCCAACGAATTTGCCCTCAACCGTTATGTGGAGTGCATGATTAATCTCGAGGCGTATGCAGATTGCGAGGTAGTTCTGAAAAAACAGGTAAAAAAGTACCCGAATGCCTCTAACCCTTGGTTGCAATATGGCAACTTGATGTATCGCCAGGGAAAGATGGAGGAGGCTACTACCTATTACGAAAAAGCGATTCAGAATCTCTCACCCGATTTTAATTCTGTACAGCGATTGGCCTCCCAGTTTACGGCGGCAAGTCGGTACGAATTGGCGCTCAAGACGTATGAGCGCGGAGGGGAGATGTTGAAGGAAAAACACCTTTTTGCCATGAATCAGGCAGACCTCTACCGACGGTTAGGGGAGGTGGATAAAATGATTGCGGCCTACCTTAATAGCTTAGGGGCGCATGCAACCAATGTGCAGACCATTACCATTTATTTAGCCCGTTTTCTGGATCCCTCTGACTTTCCGCTGTTGCAGGAGCAACTGTACAGCCGGATCCAAGAAAAGGAAGAGCCGGAGTTTATTGAGTTGTTGGCTTGGTCGTTCATGCAGAAAAAGGATTACAAGAACGCCTTGCGGCAGTTAAAGGCCTTGGACCTTCGGCTTTCAGAGCCTGGCCACCGCATCTATCAACTAGCCAAAGATGCCACAGAAGCAAGGGACTACGACGCTGCTATCAGCGCCTATGATTACATTATCAAAGAAAAAGGGCCTCAAAATCCATTTTTCTTTGAAGCCAAGCAAGGAGCGATGTGGTGTCGGAGAAGTAAGATTACCCAAGGCTTCGATTATGCGCCCTCCGAACTGGCCATTTTGGAGGCGGACTACTTGGAGTTTTTAGTGCAATTTGGGATTAACCGACAGACGGCACGGTTGGTGGTAGAACTGGCAGAGCTGCAAGCCCTTTACAAAAACGATTTACCCAGCGCCATTCAAGTGTTGGATTCCTTGGTAAAAGCCCCCGGTATTTCCAGAGAAGACCAAGCGAGGGCCAAAATCAACTTGGCAGATTACTACCTGATGAGTGGAGAGCGGTGGGAAGCCACCCTGCTGTATAGCCAGGTTGACAAAGACTTTAAGGAAGAAGTCTTGGGGCAAGAAGCGCGTTTCAAGAACGCTAAATTAGCGTATTACCACGGTGATTTTCAGTGGGCACAAGCGCAATTTGATGTTTTAAAAGCTTCTACTTCCAAGCTGATCTCCAATGATGCCCTTGATTTGTCAGTATTTATCATGGACAACCTGAACCTGGACACAACTGCAGACGCCATTACTTTGTATGCAGGAGCGGAGCTGCTCGTTTTTCAGAACCGGTTTGAGGAAGCTATTGCTCGACTAGATACCTTGCGTTTGGGATTTCCGGAGCATTCCTTGCAGGATGACATATTTTATTTGCAGGCCCAGATTGCAGAGAAGCGCCGGGAATATGTTCGGGCTGCCGCTTTGTACCAAAAAGTAGGTGAAACCTATCCGGAAGATATTCGGGCAGATAACGCCCTTTTTGCATTGGCCCAATTATACGAATTTCGATTAAATGCGGAAGGGAAAGCCCGGGAGTTGTACGAAAAGATATTTACCGACTATTCTGGTAGTATCTTTTCAGTAGAGGCTAGGAAGCGGTACCGGGTACTTCGGGGAGACAAAGTTCAATAATGTCCGCGACCATGAAACAGGAATGGAAAGTCGAGCGCTTAGAAGACCTGCCAGCGGTGGTTTTTGATGTTATTCAAGCCCTGGGTCCGCATCGGAAGATGGCCTTATACGGAGAAATGGGCGCTGGGAAAACCACCTTTGTAAAGGCCTTTTGTGCTACCTTAGGGATAGAAGGAGAGGCGGTGAGTCCCACCTTTTCCCTTATAAATACGTATGATTATCGCTCCAAGGAGGGCAAAAGGCAGTTTTTGCACCATTTGGATTTGTACCGCTTGTCAAGAGCAGAGGAGGCCCTGGATATTGGGATTGAAGACGTGTTGTACGATGACAGTTATTGTCTAATAGAATGGCCTCAGGTAGTTGAGGCTTATTTGCCTTCAGATTGCGTTCGATTACACATTATACAAACGGAGGATCAGAGCCGCCTGATTCGATGGATGGATTAACACCTAGCATGGAAACCCAAGTTCACAAACAAGCCAGTACCCAGCCTGAGATGCTGGCCGTTCACCCCCGGCACCAATACTTTGCTATTGGTATTCCACAAGAGACTATCTTGCAAGAAAACCGGGTAGCACTCGCCCCCCACGCGGTGTACACTTTAGTAGCGCAAGGATATCGTATTTTGGTTGAGCGGGGCGCCGGTTTAAAGTCCAGGTATTCTGATCACGAGTATTCGGAGGCTGGAGCCGAGCTAGTGAGCAGTCACGAAGAAGTATTTAAGGCCGATGTGCTATTAAAGGCCGCCCCACCCACGCTGGAAGAGATTGAGCTAATGCATCCCAATCAGGTGTTGATTTCTCCGATTCAGTTGCCCATGTTGGAGCCGGAATACATCACCCGACTACTCAAAAAACGGGTGACAGCATTAGCGATGGAGTACATTCGAGATGATGACCGGGGGGTATTTCCCATTGTTCGAGTGATGAGTGAAATCGCGGGAATCAGTGCGATTCACATTGCGGCTGATTTATTGGCTACTAACCGGGGCGGGCAGGGTGTGTTGTTAGGCGGCGTAGCGGGCGTCCCTCCTGCGAAGGTAATAATCATAGGGGCGGGTGTAGTAGCTGAGTTCGCTACCCGAACAGCAATTGGTCTGGGTGCAGAAGTGCGTATTTTTGACAACGATATTTATAAGTTAATGCGCCTTCAAAACCAGGTAGGCAGGCAATTACATACTTCTGTTATTCATCCGGTCCATTTGAAAGAACAATTGTTAAGTGCAGATGTGGCCATTGGCGCGATCCATTCGCAGAAAGGGCGTACTCCCTTGATTGTCAATGAGGATATTGTGCAGCGGATGAAACCAGGATCCGTAATTATTGATGTGAGCATTGACCAGGGGGGCTGTTTTGAAACCTCTCGGATTACGAGTCACGATGCGCCCACTTTTACGCAACACCAGGTAATTCATTATTGCGTCCCTAACATTCCATCGAGGGTAGCTCGAACGGCCTCAGAGGCAATCAGCAATATTTTGACTTCCTTGTTATTGAAAGCCGAAACGGCGGGTATTTTCAACCTGATTACGGCGCATTCAGGCCTCCGAAATGGGGTGTACACGTACAAAGGGTGCCTGACCAACGCGTACCTTGGAGAGCGGTTTCAGATTAAAAGTACGAATTTAGACTTGTTAATTACCTCTGATTACTGAGGGGTACATTTCTGAAATCCAGACAATAAAAAAAGCGGATATTCTTTAAAAGAACACCCGCTTTGTGACCACGACTGGAGTCGAACCAGCACATCCGAAGGACACTACCCCCTCAAAGTAGCGCGTCTACCAATTCCGCCACGTGGCCAAACACTCATTAGCTATAAAGCGGGCGCAAAGTTACGCCTCTTTATGCATTCTGACAAATTAGGAGCCGAAAATATCTTTTAATTTTTCAAAAAAGCCTTTGTCTTCCCGCTCTGGTTTAGGTTGGAAGTTGGGCATTCCCTTGAGTTTTTCCAGTAATTTTCGTTCTTCGTCGTTTATTTTTTTGGGTGTCCAGACATTAACGTGGATCAGTTGGTCACCGCGTTGGTATCCTTGCAAGCTGGGCAATCCTTTTTCACGCAGGCGGAGGACTTTTCCGGATTGGGTACCAGCGGGGATTTTGATCCGGGCTTTTCCATCGAGAGTAGGTACTTCTACGGAGTCACCAAGCGCCGCGTCGGCTATATTGAGGAAGAGCTCATAGATAACATTTTGGCCTTCGCGAGTAAACTCCTCGTGTTCGAGTTCTTCGATGCTGATAATCAGGTCTCCGGGAGGTCCTCCCTTTGCTCCGGCATTTCCTTTGCCTGACATGGAGAGTTGAATATCATTGGTGACGCCGGCTGGAATTTTCACTTCGATGGTTTCTTCTCCGAATACTTTGCCCTCCCCTTTACAGACATTACAAGGGGATTTAATCACTTGGCCAGCGCCTTGGCAGGTGGGGCAGGTAGTGGAGCTTTGCATGGCGCCGAAGGGCGTTTGAACCACCCGTCCTACCATTCCGGATCCTCGGCAAGTACCGCAGGAGGAAACGGAGCTGGCGTCGCGCGCACCTGAACCATTACAAGTGGAGCAGCTGACTTGCTTTTTGACTTTGATTTTTTTCTCTACACCGGTAGCGATTTCTTCCAGGGTCATTTTGACTTTAATGCGCAGGTTGGTGCCGCGTTCTCCTTGTTGACGGCCTCCTCGTCGGCCACCGCCGCCAAAGAATTGGGAGAAGATATCATCGGCATCGAATCCGGCGCGGCGCAGGATGTCATCGAAGTCCATGCCACCGCCATAGCCTCCGCCACCGCGACCATCCATCCCATCGATGGCTGCATGGCCGCCTCGGTCGTAGAGTGCGCGTTTTTGGTCGTCGCTGAGCACATCATAGGCTTCAGCTGCTTCCTTAAATTTTTCTTCAGCGGCCTGGTTACCTGGGTTTTTGTCCGGGTGGAACTCGACCGCTTTTTTACGATAGGCTTTTTTTATTTCGTCCGCACTGGCGTTTCTAGCGACCCCCAGTACTTCATAATAATCTCTTTTGGCCATAAAATTTATTTTCCTACGACTACTTTAGCGAAGCGAATGATTTTTTCGCCGAGCAGGTAGCCAGGTTCAATGATATCGACAATTTTACCTTTCAGTTCCTCTTGAGGAACCGGTATTTCTGTAACTGCTTCTTGCGTATCGGCATCGAAGGCGGCTCCAGCTTGCAGCTCGAGTTGTTTGAGCCCTTTCTGACGAAGTGTTTGAAGCAGTTTGTGGTGGATGAGCTTGATTCCTTCTGGAATTCCTGCTGTTTTTTCAGCACGATCAAAGTCATCCAGTACGGGTAGAAGGGCGGCCATAACGTCGCGATTAGCTGTTTGCATGAGGTCCATGCGTTCCCGGGCGCTGTGGCGTTTATAGTTTTCAAAGTCTGCTGCCAGGTAGAGGTACTTATTTTTCATTTCCTCTAGCTGGGTCCGTAGTTGTTGTGTTTCTTCTGACATTCCGGCAGGATTTTCTTCCGGTGTGTCAGTAGTTGGCGTGTTTTCGGTGGCAGCGTCTGTTTCCGGTGTGTTTACTTCTTGTTCAGGCTGTTCTTTTTCCATCTTGGAAAATATTTTTTTAAAGGTATTGCGCATGAAAATGGGGTGCTTATTGCTTCAACTACCTATAATGGGGACCCCCGAGGTAATCCAGCAGTCGGCAATTCGATTCAACCAATGCAATTATTATGCCTTTACAAAATGGGTTGCCAATTTGTCAGATGCACTGTTCGGCGAGCATTTTTTCCAAAAGTGGTAAGCTTGGATTGGCACCTGTGATGGTTCCGGAAGAATTTACCAGGAACAGGGAAGGGATTTGGTGGACATTAAACAGCGTAGCCGCGGGGCCATCGAAGCGGCCGCTTTCGAGCACATGGTAGGGCCAGGGGAGTTCGGCTTTTGCTTTTTCCCAGCCGGCCTGGTTTCGTTCTACTGAAATGCTTATTATTTCCAATCCTTTGGGGTGGTATTTTTGATAAAGGGCCACTAAATGAGGATTTTCTTGGCGACAAGGGCCACACCAGGAGCCCCAGAAATGAATTAGAACGGTTTTTCCCCGAAATGATTCGAGGGAAAGGCTGTCGCCGGTGGTCATTGGGAAGGTAATTGCTGGCGCAGGTTGGCCTGCTTGAAATCGAGGTTGACGGGATTGATAATAGTTCCAAGCAGCGGCAATCAAACCGATGATTAATAGAACTTGAACTATATTTTTTTTAGACATGTACTTAGATATTGTAGAACAGACGTAATAAAAACTTGGTGGTTGGGAATGTGGGTTTAATTCGGTATTGGAGCTTCCTTTTGGGCCCTTCCGAGGCTGGATTAACCGTTAAATTGATTTTGGTGACAAAGATAGCAAAGTCAAACGGGTTAATCTGACTTTACCATGGGGTAGATGGTCGACGTTCCGTCTTCCCCTAGTACCTCTAGCAAATAATAACCTGCAGGAAGGCCGTTTGTTTCGAGTAGGACAATCGACTGACCTATATTTTCCCATCGTTGCTCCACTTGACCGAGTGCGGTGTACAGCGTCGCCTGTTGGATCCTTCGGTTCGGGTCGTACATTTCCAGGGTCAGGTGGGTATTAAATGGATTGGGGAATATCCTTACTTGGTGCTGTAGCGCTGGTTCACTGGCTGCCGAAGTAGCCACATTGACTTGTAAGGAAAGGGTGCAGCCACTCGCATCTGTGACGATAACGGGGTAGGTTCCTGCAGGAACATCGGTAAGTACCAGTCCGTTGAGACCATTAAGGGGGCCTCCCCATTCTGCTTCATAGGAGGGAACACCACCGGTACAAAGGAGGGTTACGGTATAGTTGCTTCCAGAGGGAACCACTGAATAGCTCGCACTCAGCGCTTGAGAAGGTTCTTCAAGGGCAGGGAAAGCATAAATTTCAGAACATCCTTGTTGATCTGTTACGGTCACCTGGTAGGTGCCTGCGGATAAGTTATTTTGGAAATACCCAGTTCCTCCATTATTCCAAAAGTAATTCAAGGGAAGATGACCTCCAGTGACCTCTGTTAGGATAAAACCATTTGCGGCTCCTTTGCAGACCACATCTTGGACCTGATAGTCTGCGAGGGATAGCGCATCCGGTTGCGGATGCAGGACCCAGTTGGACTGAAGGGTACAACCTCCACCATCCGTAAGGGTAAGTTGGTAGGTTCCCGGCTCCAGGTTTTCGAGGAAGGCGGCAGTGTTTCCATTATTCCATAAGTACTCATAACTTGGGGTTCCGCCGCTGGCCAAGGGGTAGATGGCTCCGTTTGCGGTATTGCAGAGGTCTTGAATGATCTCAGCCGCGCTAACGGAAAGGGCTTGGTCGGGTTCTGGTACCACAAAGGGGGCGCTGACGGTGGTGCAACCCCGGAAGTCGGTGACGGTCAGGAAATAGGTTCCAGCCGTTAGTTGGCTGGCTTGTGCGGTACTTTGTCCAGATGACCAGTGGTATTTCAAACTGGGCACTCCTCCAGAGGCACTCACCTCGATAGCACCGGTGTTCTGGCCTTTGCAGAGAACTGGTTGAATGGATTCGAGTTGAATCGCCACTGGTGGAGACTCTTCCAAAAGTACAGGTCCGAATTGATTAAAACAGCCGTCTGCATCGGTTACGGTTACAGAATAATACCCACCGGATAAACCGGTTGCTTGGTCAAAGGGTGCTGCGACATCGGGGTGCAATCCTACGGGAGCTGACCACGAAAACTGGTATGGGGGACGGCCGTTAAAGACCACGGCTACGAGCAGGCCATCGTTTCCGCCAGTACAGGAGACAGGCAAGTTGCCGGTAATCAACACTTTAAAATCTGTTGATTTATCCCGGATGACCAATTCTTCTTTTGAAGTAAAGCAGCCTAAGGAGTCAAATACACTCACGGAGTAGGTGCCGATGGGCAATCCAAAGAGGGTGGAACCGATGTCGCCTGTACTCCATTGGTAGGTGTAAGGCTCCAATCCACCGCTGGTTGATAAGGAGATACTGCCATAGTTTGGACCAAAACAAGGTATGTCTGTCACACTAGCTTCCAAGACCAGTGGTTCGGGCTCCTTAATCTCTATCATAATGATACCGGCCGAGCAGAGGTTGGCATCCTGGACACTCAGGTCATAGAAGCCGGCAGGTGCTGCCTCCAGATTTGCGGTAGTAGCACCATTGCTCCAGAAATATTGATAGGGCTCGGTGCCTCCACTGGTTTTAATATGGATGCTTCCTGTGAGGGTACCGGCACAAGGGACATCTTGAAGATTTATTATGTCTATTTTGATAGGGGCTTCTGGTTGGGTGATTTCATAGGTTTCGGTGGCTGTACAGCCGCGCGTATCCCGTACGCGCACCGTGTAGATGCCTGCTGGTAGTTGAGTAGGCTGAAGGTTACTTGGAGCGCCATTCAGCAAGACTTGCAGAGCGCCCACTGACCCCGAAACACTGAGTTGTAAAAAGCCATTTTGGCCACCATGGCATAAGACGGGCTGGATAGAGTCGGCCTGTAATTCAATGAGTTGAGGGCCGTCCAGAAATACAGGTGCTGTGGTGAAGGTACAACCTCTGGCATCGGTCACCTGAAGTTGGTAGTTGCCTCGGTCAATATTTTGGAGGGTTAGGTTAGTAGATCCTGTGTTCCAAAGGTATTGATAGGGCATAGTTCCTCCTTGAACGCTGGTTTGTAAGCTGCCATTGCTCACGCCAGCGCAGGTGGGCTCGTCTAGTACCCAAGGCCCCACCATCAGGGGGGCTGGTTGCTGAATTGTAAAGGATTCGACTAAAGAACAGCCGTTATGATCGGTTAGTGTAACGAAGTATTGACCCGCGATTAGCTGACTGATGGTATTAGTGACATTCCCGTTGCTCCAGTGCGCCTGCCAGGGCGGGGTGCCGCCATTGACTTTAATCGAAGCGGTTCCATCGGCAGATTCGAAGCAGGTAAGATCGGTTTGGGTTCGCATCACACTAGGTGGTTCCGGGGCTGAGAGGGTAAAGCTCTCGGTTACACTGCATTGTTGACTATCTGTAAGCGTGAGGGAGTAACTGCCTGCGGTCAGGTTGTTGCGATTGGATTGGCTACTATTGTTCTCCCATTTAAAACTATACCCGGGGGTTCCACCCATCCCTGCAACAGCAATGGCCCCGTCGGCACTGTTGAAGCAATTGGGTGTGGTGAGCAAATGCTGGATCTGGAGGGCTGGGGGAGCTACCAATTCCAGATTAGGAATGATCTGCTGGCAGTTGCCTCCAGTTACCGTTACAGAGTAAATGCCAGGGGCTAGTCCGGTGAGTTGGTTGGTAGTGGCTGCCCCGGAGCTCCATTGGTAGCTGAGACCTGTTCCGGAGGCATTGATGGTAATACTTCCAGTGCTATTGGTGCATTTTGGAGCAGAGAGGCTGACGGACTGGACGGTGAAAAGGGGCCCATTTACCAAAATTGGAGGCGTTTTCAGACTGCAACCCCATTGGTCGCTGATCGTGACATGGTATCCTCCTTGGGTTAAGTTGGAGAGGGTGGTGCCACCTGATCCAACTCCGGTTAAGGTCCCGGCACTGAAATTGGGTCCAGACCATTGGAAGGTAAAGGGAGCTACCCCGTCCAGAGGCTGAAGGCTGATACTTCCGTTGTTGCCGCCACAAAAACTAACTGTCACCACCGGCCCAATATTGGCTTGCGTGATGCTTGGGAGTACCTGTAGTTGAATGGTATCGCTGGCGCTACAACCAAATGGATCGGTAACGGTGATGGAGTAGGGGACAGTCAACGGAGAGGTTTGTGTGTTATTCGCCTGAAATTGGATTTGGGGAAATGTTCCTCCGGTGCTCCACTGGTATTGAACGGCCGTCGGTGATTGGGCGCTCAGGGCTACGGAAGCGCCCCGGCAGACCGTCAGGCTATCGCCGTTTGTAATCTGGACCGATGGATTGGCTCGTACTTTTAGTAAAATAGGTAGATGGTTGCTACAGCCTTCGTTGGTGGTTTTCAGGGCAAAAATCAAACTGTCACTGTTTACAATCAGTTGGTTTGGAAGTAAATTGCCGACGTTGGCAGGCAATGCACTGTGAAAACGGATGGATCCGGTGGTTTGTTGAAGGTCGTTGATGATCAGACTTTGGAGGCTTAGGCTACTGCCAGGGCAAGTAAGGGGTTGGGAACCAAGCACTAACGCTGGTTTTTCCAATACCAAAATGCTTCCACTGGTCCTTGCACTTGCACATCCTCCGTTGGTTATACTATCGAGTACCCATACAGTTTGGGTGCTCTGTACAGCGGGTATACTTAATTGAGGGCCGCTCGCAATAGGAGTTCCCCCGGATGCAGTATTGAACCAGTAATAGGTGCCTCGAGCCATCGGGTTTTGAACCGACAGCACAACAGTGTCGCCTTGGCAAACGGGCGCTATGGGGTTCAGAACGGGGGGGGCTAAAAAGAAGGCATCTTGGTTACCGTTGCAATTTTCATCGAGGCCGTTGCATGGAATCTCGGGTGCACCCGGATAAATAAAGCTCACCGCGTCGTTGCAATCACCTGGCACGGCGGTGTACCCGGCCGGGATGGCAGGTAGGCAAGAGATCAGGTACTGGGCGGTATTGCCGAAGCCATCTCCATCCAGGTCTTGGTAATAGGTATATTCGATGGAGGAGGCAGGGCTTGCCCCATAAAAATGCAGATTATCGATGGAGATATCGCCGAAGGCCCCAAAGGTGCCAACTGCCGTTAGTTGGAACAAGGCGGTTTTTTGATGGTAGGCGCTTAGGTCCACATAGGCCTTATGCCATTGTTTCCCTTGGTTGCCTGTCCAGCTTTTAATGGTTTGCCAAGTGGCACCGCCGTCCACACTCCCTTCCAAACTAAGGCGCCCCATTTGTCCAAGTTTGGTGTTCATGTAATACTCCATGGAGAAGTGACAGGGGCTTCCGGGCACCGCAAGAATGTCCAGACAACGAGTCCTGAGCACGGCTTTTTTACCATTGGCTCCTCCAGGACTGCAGGAGTTTCTGAAAAACAAATAGGATCCCGAACCTCCAGCGGGTGACTTTGGTCCAGAGGTGGGAAAATTAAGGCCTGCGCTGCTCCTGATTTTCCAATCAAAATCATCTCCCGCTGTGTTTTGCCAAATACCAGGAAGCGGACACCCTGTTTCGCAATCCAGGGAGCAATCCGATAAGGTGTTAAAATCCTCCAATAGTTGAGGCGGACAAGCGGTTTGAAATCGAAGAGGAGCGGAATAGACAAAAAAGCCCTCAGGACCACAGGCTACTCCTAAAAATACTTGGTAACTGCGCAGTGGTTCGAGGTCCTCCAATTGGACAGTCGTAGTTGCTGGAATCAGTACATTGCCTTCTCCCAGTTCCGGAATAAATCCCTCGGGGCCAACTACCAATCGAATGTCCTGGCCAGAAAGTCCACTCGGGTCCCAGATGACCGTGGCGCTCTCGAGACCTGTTTGTACCAGCTGGGGGGGCTGTGGAGAGGAGCAGGGAAGGGGCTCAAATACCAATTGTGCCAGTCGAAGCACACCGGTCTGGAGCAATTTTTGATCACAAAAAGTGAGTTCCCAGGTCCCATTGGGCGATTGACCGTTGTGAAACACCTGAAGCGAAGAGTCAGGCCGCCACTGTCCTGTAATATTATCCTCTTCTTTTGCATCTGACAAAGAGGGAAGGCTTGGGTCATCTTTCAGTTCGATGTAGGTCGAACAGCTATTTTGTTGATAAAAATTTCCAATGTTTCGATCGCCTTCTGAAAACGAAGCAATGATGCGACGTTGGGTGCCATCCGGACTTGTCAGCCAGCCTCGCAGTTCACCCCTGGAAGGGTGTTGGATGGCTAATCGTACGCCTTTTATCCGGACGTTGGTTCCAAGCGCTGTTCCGGGTGCCTGCCGCACCCGCCAGCGAATGCGGGTACAGGAGGTGTCCCTCAATGGAAGGTTGACGCAGGCTTGTCGATCGCTTAGGTCGGTCGTGAAAAAGTGAGCAGAGGACCAGATACTGTTTCCGCCTCCAAAGCAGCGGGCCCGCACCCGAAAGCGGTACAGCTGACCAGGAACCAGGTCGGTCACCAAGAAGGGGGGATCTGATACAGGCGTGTAGTTTGGTATTCCAGTAAACGGTTCAGAAGCGGGTCGTAATTCCACATCGTATAGGGTTGCTACATCCGTCCAGGTGAGCTCTGCACTGGTATCCGTTACAAAATTGGCAGATAATAATCCAGGGGCTACACAATTAGCCGAAAGCGGAACGGAAGCCCCCAACAGGAAAAAGCCAAAGATGCTTAGCAGGCCAAATATGTTCGTACGTTGGTAGAACAGGATAGTCATAAGTTACAACATAGAGGTAGCCCCAAAAGGATGCTTTTTTTTCGGCAGATAAAAGCAACCCTGTAAAGGCTAGTGTGGCTGTACCCTCTGTAAGTGCAGGTCCAGCAGGATTAATGAAGATGGATCAAGCGCGTGCTATTTCCCGTTTTCAGCCTATGGCCCTGCTGTCAAGAACAGATGTACATCCATAAAGCAGGGATTTTCACGCTACACACCGAGTTGCAATTATCGCGCCAACTAGGGTGCTTTTTCCGAACTTTTTTTAAAAACCAAAAAGGCTCCCTATTTGCCGGAGAGCCTTTTTTTTCTAGACAGCAATAAGCGACTTCGCCAATTAACGGTTTAGGTCCCAGTTGTACTCGTTATAGCTAATTTTTCGGGTTTTGAGCTCTTTTGGGTAGTACTTTCTTAGAAAGGTGTGGAGGTCTCCAAAATCAGCTGCATACCATTCAAAAATTTTGCTCAGCCGGAGTGGTTGGCCACTCAGCTGGTTGTATCTGGAGTGATTGATAAAATAGAAGGTGCGGGCTTCCAACTGTTGCTCTAGTTGGCTTGGTAAATAGGCTTGATGGAGGAGGGGCGGACAAGATTTGGCTGCGCAATTAAGGGCGAAATGGATACGGGGATCTGCCCATTTCTTGCGTAAAATTTCGTGTTCAATTTGATTCAAGCTGTACTTTTTACCGCCCAATGAAATGCGTTTTACGTCCCAGGTTTTGCCATTGTCTAGCTGGAGGATACTCTTGATGGGGTAATTTCGAACAATCAGGTCGAGGGTAAAGGCATTGTACGCATTGATCCAATAAGCCATCGAGGCCTCCCGCGGGGTGGAAGCTTCTGGCACATGTTTGGAAAGTTGCTGTAGATAGGCTTGAAGGCGGCTGTGCTCCCGTTGTAAACCATCGTATCGTACTTGGCCCTCGGAAGTAACGAATTGCTGCAGCAGGTCGTTAAAAGGGAGGTGAAGACTATCTGCAGCGGTAAACTGCTGAGCTGTCAACGGGCCATGCAGCGTCAGAAGGAGCAGGATCCAAATAGTATGTTTCATAGCACTATGACGAACGATCTAGTGATTCTGTTGTCTGAAGGCACTCATTTTTCATCTAGAAGTTGCAAAAGCTTTAGTGGACGGGTGGCAAAAACAAGAATCCCCATTTGACTCGTTTGTCAAATAGGGATCCTTTTTGTAATTTCACGAATGCGGCTTACTTGTTTAAACTGGTTTTTCGAGAAAATCAATGCCGAATACGTTTACCCGGCATGTCATTTGCAACTTACATCTAAAAGTCGTTGTGTATCAGATGATGCAAAGATGCATATTTGCTTTTCAATTTAACTAATTTTTGAAGAGCTTTTTTTTAATAATAGGAATTGTTTTTAGTTAAAAAATGTATTAAATAATTGATAATGAATATTTTGTTTTTTAAAAAAGAGGTCAAATTTTTTAAAAAAAATAAAATAAAAATTGCCTGTTATTCACTCAATACTTGTTTTAAAAGGTAAAAAGAAGGGTGAATCTCCGAGGCTGGATTCTATTTCTTATTTCCAGAATATCTTAAAAACAACCAGGTTGCTTTCCAGGGAGGGGCCCCGACTGACTATCCAAGCTTTTTTTGTCTCCTATCTTTGTCAGATTTTGAAAAAAGCCCTTTCCATAGCCCTGTGATTGGGGTGGTTTTGCTAACTTTGACAGCCAGAATTTACAACGAATTGCAGCTGCTGAGCGTACTCTTAGAGAGCAAAAAAGCGGGATGAATTCCCCTTTTTTTGTCCAAATTGACTAGAATTAGCGAGGGGCATGCACCTAAAACCCAACTTATTATGCGTATCTTATACCATCCGGACGTTTTGTTGCACCGTACAGGCGATCACCCGGAGTCGATTCATCGGTTGGATTATTTTCCGCCGATTCATCCGGTGGAGTCCGTTCCCGATGGCCAGTTATTTTTGGAGCTGTTTCATTCCTTTGATTACATTGAAAAAGTGCGTCTATATTCAGAGACCGGGCAACCCCTGGATGGGGATACCCTTACTTCTATTCACAGTTTTGAGGCGGCTACTGCAGCGGTTGGCTTAGCCATTCAGGCGATGGAAGAGCGTGCGTTCGCTTTGGTACGCCCCCCCGGGCACCATGCTTTTGCGGAAGAAGGCCACGGTTTTTGCCTGTTTAACAACATTGCAATTGCTACCCAAAAGGCCGTTCAGGACGGTAAACGCGTCTTGATTTTGGATATTGATGGCCATTTGGGGGATGGTACTATGGATTTTTTTTACAATACGGATCAAGTGCTATTTTGGTCCTTACACCAGTATCCGGCCTATCCGGGCAACGGTTATTCAAACGAAATTGGGGCAGGGAGGGGCCTATATTATACGATGAATACCCCCTTGCCACCTGGAAGCGGGGATGATATTTTTCTGCATGCGATTGATTATATGTGGCCGGTTGTAGAGCAGTTTGCGCCTGATTTAGTAGCCGTTTCTGCCGGTTTTGACGCACATCAGTTTGATCCTATGTTGCAATTAAACGCTAGCGGTCATTTTTTCTACAAAGTGGGTCGAAGGTTAACTGAACAATTTCCCGGAAAGGTTTTTGCGGTGCTCGAGGGAGGGTACAATCCGGAGGAGCTGCCCAAATGCGTGTTTAATTTTGTGGCTGGGGTCAATTTGGAGGAAATGCCTTATCAAGAGACCGGTACCACTTCAGGTTTGAGGCTGTGGGAGACCTATGAGATGCATCTACACACAGCGGCAGGTGCTTTATCCAGACATTGGAAATTTTAACCTATGAAAGACCTGTTAGACCGTTTTTTTCAGCCTAAAACCATCGCGGTTTATGGTGCTACCGATAAGCCTGGCAAGGTAGGTCAGGCGGTCATCCACAACTTGGCCTCCTTCGGGGGGCAGGTTTTTCCCGTTAATCCTCGGTACTCAAAGGTCAACGGGCTCCAATGCTATAAAAGCACCAGTAAACTTCC
>Ga0315900_10001853_pt1 | contig 33324 bp, 34 predicted proteins | sample LakEriMetagenome_FD_203521 | JGI IMG/M metagenome (GOLD analysis project Ga0315900, IMG submission 203521) | Freshwater fungal communities from buoy surface, Lake Erie, Ohio, United States - Buoy 12 MA114 | ecosystem: Environmental > Aquatic > Freshwater > Lake > Lake biofilm | place: USA: Lake...
CCGAGGATCCGTTCCAGACGCTCGACCTCGAAGGGGTGGGCGAATTGCTGCTGATCGGGGCCGAACGCGGGCGCCAGACCCGGCCCGACCTGACGCTCTCGATCTGCGGCGAACATGGCGGCAACCCCGAATCGATTGCCTTCTGCCGGCGCGCGGGATTCGATTACGTCTCGTGCTCGCCCTATCGGGTGCCCTTGGCGCGGCTGGCGGCGGCGCATCTCGCGCTGCGGGATGAAGACAAATAGCATAAACAAATCAGTTATTTGATGCCTTTCGCGCATGGCGTGATCGGCAAGAATCCGCCACCTCGCAGAGCCGAGCGGGACAATCGACTCGACTCGGGGACAACCCTGCATCTAGCCGTGTTTGCGTTTGAGACCCCTTGGTTGCGAGACACCTGCAAGGCCCGGTCGGGTTCGTGCGTTGCGCAAACCGGCCTGAACGCGAAGGCAGAAGGCGCCTCTGCGTGCAGAAACAAGGCCGCGGCCCCGCTGGAGGATTTGACGATGAGAAGCTTGCTGCGCTTCGTTGCGGTGTTGTGGGTGGTTGGGACCTCCTGCGCCTCGGCCGATGTTTCCCTCAGCACGTCAAGCGACCCTACGGGCGGCATCGGTGCCGTGATGGCGACCGAGCACGTCGCGATGTCATCTGTTCCGACAGGCCGCCTCAGGGCGATATCGCAAGGTGAGGTCGAGGCCGCGGACGGTGCCGGTGCGTTCTATTCTCGGGCATGGCTGGAAGCCCGACCAGAACCTGCGGGCGGGCCGGAATGGGAATGTCTCGCGACGGCGATCTATTTCGAGGCCCGCGGCGAGACGCTCCAGGGTCAGGCAGCCGTTGCGGAGGTCATCTTGAACCGGGTCGAGTCTCCGGACTTCCCCGATACGGTGTGCGGTGTGGTGAACGAGGGGTCGGATCGCCGTCATGCTTGTCAGTTCTCGTTCTCTTGCGACGGCAAGCCGGATCGTCCGCGCGATGCGCTGGCCTTCAAGCTGGCTGGGCGGATCGCGGATTATCTTCTGCAGGGGGGGGCGCGCACCCTGACGCATGGCGCGACCCACTTTCATGCCCGCCGGGTAGAACCGGGCTGGGCGCGGGCTGATAGCGCAACGACGCGCATCGGCCGTCATGTCTTCTTCCGGCTCTAGTGTCGCGCGCGGGTGCTTGACTGCCGCGCCCGGGCGAGTCACGCGGAGAGGAGCGCGGATAGTGGCGCGCGATCACCGACCGGACGGCCCATGCCCAGCGACATCCGCCTTGCCTTCGCCCATCCCGAGGATCGCGCCGCGGCGACATCGCCCGACAATCCGCGCGACCGCATCAGCCTGCGCGATCATGTCGTCACGGCCGATATCGGCGCCTTCCAGACCGAACGCGGCCGGCCGCAACGGCTGCGCTTCAACATCGTGGCCGAGGTGCGCCCCGCGGACGCGCCGATCGCGGATGATGTCGACCGCATCCTCTCCTATGACCGGCTGACCGAGGCGGTCGCGGCCGAGTTGGCGGGCGACCGCCTCAACCTGCTCGAGACGCTGGCCGAGCGGGTGGCCGAGCGCATCCTGGCCGAACCGCCGGCGCTGCGCGTCTTTGTCCGGGTGGAAAAGCTCGACCGGGGCCCGGGCGCGCTCGGGGTCGAGATCGTGCGCGCGCGCGCCTCGGCGCCCCTGCGCTCGGTCGGGCCCGGCGAGGCGCTGCACCCGGTCGTGGCCCATCTCGATGCCGCGACGGTGGCCGCGCCCGACCTTGGCGCGCGGCTCGATGCGCTGATCGCGCGCGGCCGGCCGCTCGTGCTGACGGTGGGCCTGCCCGAGGCGGAACGGCCCGCGGCGGCGGCGGCGCTGGTGCAGCAGCGGATCGACCTGCTCGCGATCGAGCAGATGGCCTGGGTGCTGGCCGGGCGCGACCGGCGCTGCCTCGTGGTCGCGAGCCGGACCGAGCTTGATCACGCGATCCGGCAGGGGCGCACGGTCGTCTGGGCGCCGGCGAAACTGATCCTCGACAGCCATGATGCCCCGCGCGGAGCGACCGGCACGCCCGTGGCGCTGGCGCTGTGGCTGGCCGAGCAGCTCGCGGCCGAACGCCTGATCGTCCACGGCGCGCCCCTGCCCCCCGCGGGCAGCCGCGTTCCGGTCGAGCGCGCCTGAGGCCACCCGCGATGGAGGTCTTTCGCCCCGTCCCGCAGACCGATCCCGCCCGGCCGCCGGGGGCGCAGGCGCTCGCCGGGGGGTGGTGCTGGTTCGACCGGGTCGAGGTGCTCGCGCGAAACGCGCCGCCCCGCATCCTGCCCCCCGAGGCGATCCCGCACGCGGCCCTTGCCGCGCTGACGGCGCCGCCCCCGCCCTTTCCGGGGCACCGCACCGACCGGCCAGCGGTGATGGGGGTGCTGAACGCGACACCCGACAGCTTTTCGGACGGCGGGCGGTTCATCGACCCCGAGGCGGCGCTGGCGCAGGGCCTCGCCATGGCGGCGGCGGGGGCCGACATCCTCGACATCGGCGGGGAATCGACCCGCCCCGGCGCCGCGCCCGTCCCCATCGCCGAGGAGATCGCGCGCACCGCGCCCCTGATCGCGGGCCTGCGCGCGGCGGGGGTGCGGCTCCCGATCTCGATCGACACGCGCAAGGCGCGGGTGGCCGAGGCCGCGCTCGACGCCGGGGCCGACATGGTCAACGACGTCGCGGCGCTGGGCTTCGACCCCGATCTCGCGCCGCTCGTGGCCGCAAGGGGGGTGCATCTGTGCCTCATGCACATGCAGGGCACGCCCGAGACGATGCAGAACGACCCGCGCTATGACGATGTCGTGCTCGACGTGCGCGCGATGCTCGCGGAGCGGATCGCGGCGGCGGAGGCCGCGGGGATCGCGCGCGGGCGCATCCTGATCGACCCCGGCATCGGCTTTGGCAAGACCGCGGCGCACAACCTCGCGCTCGGGGCGCGGCTGTCGGCGCTGCACGGGCTTGGCTGCGCGGTCCTCTATGGCGCCTCGCGCAAGCGCTTCATCGGCCGGCTGGGCGGCATGGGCGCCGAGGCGCCCGCCGACCGCCGCCTCGGCGGCTCGATCGCGGTCGCCATCGCGGCGGCGGCGCAGGGCGCGCAGATCGTGCGCGTCCACGACGTGTGGGAGACGCGCCAGGCGCTCGAGCTCTGGCGGGCGTCGGTGACGGGGGAGGGGGCATGACGCGCAGGCTGTTCGGAACCGACGGGGTGCGCGGCACCGCCAACACCCATCCGATGACGGCCGAGATGGCGCTGCGCCTCGGCGCCGCCGCCGGGCGCTATTTCCGCCGCGACGGCCAGAACGGCCACCGCGTCGTCATCGGCAAGGACACGCGGCTGTCGGGCTACATGCTCGAGAACGCGCTGACGGCGGGGCTGACCTCGACGGGGATGAACGTGCTCTTGCTCGGCCCCGTGCCGACGCCGGCGGTGGGCTTCCTCACCCGCTCGATGCGGGCCGACCTGGGCGTGATGATCTCTGCCAGCCACAACCCGGCCGCCGACAACGGCATCAAGTTCTTTGGCCCCGACGGCTTCAAGCTCTCGGATGCGGCCGAGGCCGAGATCGAGGGCCATGTCGCGGCCGATCCCGTCCTCGTGCCCCCGGCCGAGATCGGGCGCGCGCGTCGGATCGATGACGCCCGCGGCCGCTATGTCGAATATGCCAAGACGACGTTCTCGGGCCGCGGGCCGCTCTCGGGCCTGAAGGTCGTGGTGGATTGCGCCAATGGCGCGGCCTATCGCACCGCGCCCGAGGTGCTGTGGGAGCTTGGCGCCGAGGTCGTGCCGGTCGGCACCGCGCCCGACGGGACGAACATCAACCTCGGCTGCGGCTCGACCGACACGCGCACCGCGGCCGAGGCGGTGGTCGCGCACGGGGCGGATGTGGGCATCGCGCTCGATGGCGACGCCGACCGGGTGATGATCATCGACGAAGCCGGGACGGTCGCGGACGGCGACCAGATCATGGCGATGATCGCGGCCCGCTGGGCGGCCGAGGGGCGGCTGCGGGGCGGGGCGCTGGTGGCCACCGTCATGTCGAACCTCGGGCTCGAACGCTTTCTCGCGGCCCGCGGCGTCGGGCTCGAACGCACCGCGGTCGGCGACCGCTATGTGGTTGAGCGGATGCGCGAGGGGGGCTTCAACCTCGGCGGCGAGCAGTCGGGCCACATCGTGATGACCGATTATGTCACCACGGGCGACGGGCTGGTGGCGGCGCTGCAGGTCCTCTCGGAGATGCAGCGCAGCGGGCGGGGCGCGGCCGAGACGCTGCGCCAGTTCGCCCCCGTCCCGCAGATGCTGCGCAACCTGCGCTATGCGCCGGGGACCGATCCGCTCGCGACCGACCCGGTGCGCGCGGCGGTGGCGGCGGCCGAGGCGCGGCTTGGTGCGGCGGGGCGGCTTCTGATCCGCCGCTCGGGCACCGAACCGCTGATCCGGGTGATGGCCGAATGCGAGGATGAGGGGGTGCTGGCCGAGGTCGTCGGCGCCGTGTCGGAGGCGATCGCGGGCGGGGCCGCCTGATGGCCGACCTCGCGCCCCTTCTGGCCCATCCGCAGCCCATTCCGGCGCATGCCTTCATGGCGATTGGCGCGCTGGTCGCGGGCGGGGCGCAGTTCCTGCTGCCCAAGGGGCGCGGGGCGCACCGCGCGCTCGGCTGGCTCTATATCGTGCTGATGGGGGCGGTGGCGGTGTCGGGCCTCTTCATCACCGAATTGCGCTGGTTCGGCCCCTTCAGCCCGATTCACCTGCTGTCGGTCCTCGCGCTCTACACCCTCTTTCGCGCGGTCGATGCCGCCTATCGCGGCGATATCGTCACCCATTCCCGCGCGATGGGGTGGCTCTACGGCCTCGGGCTGGTGCTCACGGGGGCGTTCACGCTCATGCCTGGGCGGGCGATGCACGCGGTCCTGTTCGGGGGTGCGGGCCTCAACTAGGCGCAGCGCACGACCAAAACTTCTGCGCATGAGGGGCTGTCATGTGTCGAGGGCTGCGATAGCCTGCGCGGATGCGAATGCGCCACCCTGCCTTCAACGAGCTTGCCCGGTACCGCACTGCCACCGGGGGCGCAAGTTTCTGGCTGCGCCATGCAAGCGGCGCCGAAATCGTGCTCGACGATGACGCCCACGCCGCGCATGCCGCGGCGGTAACGGTGTCGTGCCCCGTTCAGGATGACAGCGGCGTGGCGCATGTCCTCGAACATCTGGTGTTTCGCGGCTCCGGGCCGCGGCCGGTCGATGATCTCTATGCCGAGCTGATGCTCGGTGGGCCTGTGACCGACCTCAACGCCACGACGCGGGCCGAGCGGACGAGCTATCACCTGACATCAGCGAGCGCCGCGGGTCGGGACGAGGCGCTGTCGCTCATGCTCGAGGCGATCCTCTCGCCCGATCTGCGCCCCGACGCCTTCGAGGAGGAGCGCGCGATCATCATCGGGGAAATGACGGGCGAATGGGCGGATCCGATGCGCGGCGTGCTGGCGGGTCTGCGCGGGGCGCTCTTTCCCGAATCGCCGCACGCCCGGGCGCATGGGGGACTGCCCGCGGCGCTTGCCGCCCTGTCACCCGCCGATGTGGCGGCATTTCACGCCCGCTTCTACCATCCGGGCGGAATGCGCATTCACCTGATCGGGCCGCCGCCCTCCGAGCCCGATCTTGATCGGCTCGATGCGATGCTGCGGGGGGCGGCGGCGCGCGCGCCCGAGGATGCACCGCGGGCGGCCACCGGCCCCGCGTTTGCTCCCCCGCTCGCGATCGGGGCCGGCGCGGCGGCGCTTGGCGTTGGCTGGCGATTGCCTGCATCCGGCAGCCTGACCGCTGAGGTCCTGCGCGAGGTCATGGCCGGGCCCGAGGGACCCTTTGCCGACCGGACGCGCTGGCCGCTGGTGGCGGCGCTGGGCGGGCTTGACGGCCCCGTTCCGGATCTGCGCCTTACCTTCGCCCCGCGCAATGCGGACGCGATTGCAAAGGCGCGCGCCTCCCTCGATGATGCGGTGGAGGCTGCGCTGCCCCGGATGGTCGCGGCCTTTGCGGCGCGTGTCGGGATCCTCGCCGAAAGCGTCACCGCCGAGACCGGCCCGGACCGGCACGAGCGGATCGCCGCGCTCTGGTGCCGAGGGGGCGACCCCTCGCGCGCGCTCGACCGCGCGCAGGAAATCGCGGCCCTCCGCCTTGTGGCGCGCGACCCTGCCACGGCGGCGGGATATCTCGGCCGCCTGCTCGCGCCGGAAAATCGCGTGTGCCTCACCTTGCGCCAGACGCCTGCGGATCCGGTGCCCCCCGGCCGTGCGTCCCGCCTGACGCGCAGGGCCGCGCCTGGGGTGGCGATCGCGTGCAGCACCCCGGCACCGCCCCCGCCGCCCTTGCCGGTGCTTCGACCGATGGTTGGGACGGCGCATCTGATCGCAGAGGCGCCGGACGGTGCGGCGCGGCGGGTGCTGGTGCTGCCGCTCGGCGGGATAGGGCTCAGCGATCTTCCGATTGCGGGAGCGCTCGGGCGGCACTGGGCGAGGGCGGCGGGCCTGGCGGTGGAGCCCTTCGTGGGGGATGGGGCGTCCTTTCTTGCCCTGCGCGGCAGCGTTCGGGCAGAGGCCGCGGACCGCCTCGATGCCCGCCTTGCGCGCATCTTCCACGGCCCTGCTCTGCCACCTGCCGGGTTGCCCACACCCCCCGCCTTGCCCATGCACCTGCGGATGGATTCGCGTCTGCGGGCAGCGGTTTGCGGGAGCGGCGCGCTCGCCCATGCGATGGCCCGGCCGCTGCCCGAGGGCATCTCGCACGAGGCAGTCGCATCGGTCCGCGACGCCCTGCTGGGCGGGGCGCGGCTGGTGGTATCCCCCTCCTCAGCCCCCGGCTCCGTGATCACCCCTCCGCCAGCCGCCGGGCGCACGCCCACCGCCGCGCCGCGCGCGCCTCTCCCGCTCGGGGATGAGGTCTGGACGGCCGCACCCGGTGCAGGTGCGGCGGGGCTTGGCGTGCGCCTTGGGGATGAGCCCGCGCTGCCTCTGATCGCGCATGCGCTCGAATGGCTCTGGCTGCGCGAAAGGATCCGGCGCGAGGGCGGGGCCTATGGGGTGCGCTGCCGTGCCGGGGTGGACGGAAGCCTCGTGTTCCTCTCGGCGCGCGACCCCGACCCGTCCGCCTCGCTGCGGATCTTCGCCCGCAGCCCCGACTGGCTCGCCGGCGCGTTGCGGGGCGACCTGCTCGAACGGGCCCGGCGCGGGATGCTCGAACGCCTCGCACGGCCACTCGCCCCCGAAGAGGCGCTGGTGCTTGCGCTCGCCGAGGGTGTGGCGGGGGTGACGCCGCGCGCCGATGTCTGGCGCGCGGTCACCGAGATCGACGCGACCGGCATCGACCGTATCGCCGCGCGCCTTGCCAAGGCGATGGATGGCGCGCCGCGGATCGAGGTGCGCGTCAACTCATGACAGGAGCCGCCCGATCGCCTCGCGCAGCGCGGCGAAGACCTCGGGGTGGTGTACGCTGTGGCCTGCGCCGGGCACGATGAGGAGCCGCGCCGCCGGCCATCCCGCCACAAGGCGCGCCGATGCCGCGGGCGGGCAGAGCAGATCCTGCAAAGGCTGGATGATCTCTGCGGGGATGTCGGCCAGATTGCCCGTGTCGCGCACAATTTGGTCGGGCGCGAGAAAGCAGTCGTGCGCGAAGTAATGCGCCTCCATGAAGGGCGTCGCTGGCAGGGGCGCACCTTCGGACGGGTCGGGCGCATCGGGGGGGGGGCGCAGCTCCGACATCGCGCGTTCGGCGCGATAGAAGGCCAGCGCCGCGGGGCGGTGCACGGCCGGATCGGGATCGAGGATCGCCTGCCAGATCCCGCTCAGCGGGTTGTCTCCGCCCCGGGCAAAGGCATGCAGCGCGGCATGGCGGGCGGGAAAGAAGGCGCGCAGCCCCGTGTCGAAGGCCCAGCACAGTTCGTCCTGCGTGCCGAGAAAGACCGAGCGCAACGCAAGGCCGCGCACCCGCCCGGGGTGGGCCTCGGCGTAGACAAGCCCGAGCGTCGCCCCCCACGAGCCGCCGACGACGAACCACCGCTCAAACCCGAGTGCCTCGCGCACACGTTCGAGATCGGCCACGAGATGGGCGGTCGTGTTCGCGTGCCGGACGCGCGGCGGCAGGCTCCGCCCCGCGCCGCGCTGGTCGACAAAGACGACGCGGTGGCGGTCGGGGTCGAAGAGCCCTTGCATCGCGGGCGAGGCGCCGCTGCCCGGCCCGCCGTGGAGGAAAACGACCGGAACTCCCGCAGGATTGCCCCAGACCCGCACCCAGATGCGATGCCCGTCGCCGACCTCGAGGTGGGTGCCCTCAGCGTGCATCCTTCTCTGCCGTGCCGCCCGAGAAGTTGCGGTAGATGAAGCGGTCCGACTGCTCGGCCGATTCCTCGGCGGCGACACGGAAGATCTCGGCATGGCGGGGAGAGAGGGCGCACGCCGGATCGGTCGCATGCGCATCCCCCGTGAGCGCGAAGGCCTGGCAGCGGCAGCCACCAAAGTCCTCCTCCTTGTGGGCGCAGCCGCGGCAGGGTTCGGGCATCCAGGCGGTGCCGCGGAAGGCGTTGAAGGCCGCCGAATTATGCCAAATGTCGGCGATCGAGCGGTCGCGCACGCTTTCGAATTGCAGCGTCGTGATCGTCTCGGCCGCATGGCAGGGCAGCACCTTGCCCTGCGGCGAGATGTTGAAGAATTGCCGCGCCCACCCCCCCATGCAGGCCTTCGGCCGGTCGGCGTAATAGTCGGGCAGCACATGGTCGATCTCGAGTATGCCGTGCAGCCTGATCCGCGCGGCCTCGACGATGCGCAGGCATTCCTCGACCTGCGCCTCGGTCGGCATGAGCGCGCGCCGGTTCTTCAGCGCCCAGCCGTAGTATTGCACGTTCGCGACCTCGATCCGCCCGGCGCCGAGGGCCACGGCCATGTCGATCATCTCAGGCAGCTGGTGCAGGTTCTGGCGGTGCATCACGGCGTTGACGGTCAGCGGCAGGCCAAGCTCGCGCACCCAGCCCGCGACCTCGAGCTTGCGCGCATGCCCGTTTCGGAACCCGCCGACCCGGTCGGCGACCCCCGACTCGGCGCCCTGAAAGCTGATCTGGACGTGGTTCAGCCCCGCATCTGCGAGCGCATCCAGCCGCTTGCGGTCGAGCATCACAGCCGAGGTGATGAGGTTTGTGTAGAGACCCGCGCGGTTCGCGGCCGCGACGATCTGCTCGAGATCCTTGCGCGCCGCCGGTTCGCCGCCCGAGAGGTGGATCTGGAGCACCCCGATTTCGGCCAGCTCGTCGATGACGCGCAGCCACTCCTCGGTCGTCAGTTCGCTCGAGGAGGGGTCGAGGTTGACCGGGTTCGAGCAATAGGGGCACTGAAGCGGGCAGCGGTGCGTCAACTCGGCGAGCACCGCCAGCGGAATCGCGTAGGTCTCGCCCGTGGCGGGGCCGATCTGCGCGGCGGGGGTCAGCTCATTCATGCGGTGTCACCTCGGTTGCCGTGAGGAAGTTCTTGTCCGCGAGCCCCTGGAGCAGCGCGATCACGTCGTTCAGGATCAGCTCGGGTGGTGCCGCGTAGTCGGCCGCGAGCGCATCGGCAACCTCGCGCAGCGTGCGCACGCCATCGAGCCGCTGCAGCACCGCCACCGCGATGTCATCGGGCACGAGCACGCGTTCGGGCGCAAGCAGCACCCAGCGGCCGCGCACCTTGTCGTGGCGCAACAGAACATGGCGCGGCAGCCGGACGACACTTCGCGGCGAAAGTGCTGCCTGCGCCATCACATCCCCTCGGGGCGGAAGGCGCCGGGGGGGATGTGCCCGTTGACATAGGCATGGTGGAGCGCATCGAGCTGCACCCACAGGCAGTTCGTCTTGAAGGTCAGCGCATCGCATACCGCCTGCCGCTCGGCGGGGGTGTGGGCATGTTCGCGTACATACTTCAGGGCAAACTCCGCATCCCGAGGCGCCTGATCGAGGCGGCGCTGGAAATAGGTCATGATATCGGGCTTGATGAAGTCATAGTGCTCAAGCATGCCCGAAATGCGTTCTTCGTGCAGCCTGGGTGCGAAAAGCTCGGTGAGCGAGGAGGCGATGGCCTCGAGCGGGCTGCGTTCGCGCACGAAATGGACGTAGGCCTCGGTCGCGAATCGCGTCGCGGGCAGGGCGCCCGCCATCGACTCCACATAGTCGCGATCAAGCCCGAGGCCGTCGGTCAGCTTCAGCCAGCGTTCGATCCCGCCCTCGGTATCGAAGCCGCCGTCGTGATCCTCGATCCGGTGGCGCCATTCGAGGCGGATCATCCGGTCGCGGAAGCGCGAAATCACGACCGCGTCCTTGATCGGGATGATCGACTGATAGCAATAGCGGTTCAGCGCCCAGGCCTGCACCTGCCCGCGTGTCAGCTGGCCGCCGTGCAGCATACGGTGGAAAGGGTGCAGCGCGTGATAGCGCGTCGCGCCGATCCAGCGCAGCCGGCGCTCCATCGCATCGGCGCTATCGAGCGGCTCGCGGGGTTCGACCGGGGGGGCAGACAGATCGTTCATGGCACGAAGACCTCGTTCAGGGTTGGGATCGTCCAGCCGGCGGCGGTCGCAGCCGCGCGCTCGGGCGAGCCGTCGAGCAGGACGGGGTTGGAATTGTTGATGTGCACGAAGATCTTGCGGCCAATCCGTAGCCCCTCGAGACCCGCGATCGCCCCCTCGGGCCCCGACATCGCGACATGGCCCATCGAGCGGCCCGTCTTCTGGCCGAGGCCCTCGCGCGCCATCTCGTCATCGGTCCAGAGCGTGCCATCGAAGAACACGAGATCCGCGCCATCGAGCCGCGCCCGCAAGGGCGCATCGATCCGCGCGCAGGCCGTCAGCACATGCACGACCGGGCCGGGCTGACCCTTGGGCCGCAGCGTCAGACCAAGCGTGTCGCCCGGCGTCTCGCGCGCCATACCCGACACCCCCTCCATGTACCAAGCGACCTTGCCCGCAACCTCGAACGCCTCGACCTCGAGCCCCGACGGGCTGCCGTCGGGCAGAGCAGGCTCGAAGGCCTCGCTGGGCACGATCGGACGCCGCTTCACCCGGTTGCGGTCGAGGACGTTGAAGATCGGGTTCATCCCGAGCAGGTCGAGCACCCTCTGGTGCGCGCTGATCGTAAAGGCATGGCCCTCGCGCATCGACAGAAGGCCCACGACCGCATCGACCTCGCCGTTCGTCAGGATGACCCCGGCGATGGGGCTGTGGCGCAGATGACCCTCGGCGGGCCAGAGTTCTGGGGTGGCGAGGATCTGCTGGCGCAGATCGGGCGAGGCGTTGATCAGGAACCAGTGGCGCCCGTCATCGGCCGTGACTGCGAGGCTGACCTGTCCGCTCTGGGCATAGGGGGTTTTGCGGGTTTCCCGGCAGACGCGGCATGCGCAGTTCCACTGCGGTATGCCGCCGCCTGCTGCGGACCCGAGAACCATGACCCGAAAGGGTCGCGGGCCCCCGGGCGCAGCAGGCGTGGTCATGTCACTTCTTCTTCGCCGAAACGTACATGTTGATTTCCATGCCGCAGGCGACTTCGGAGATCTTCGGGGTGGTCCAGGCCATGTCAGTATCCTCCCAAGGTACGCAGGCACGATTGCCTGCTGTCACGAAGCTTTCATCGGCCGGAGGGAGCGACAAGTTATTCGGGCTATAGCACCGACCTATGAGGCTCAGGGCCGGTCAGCCATCGCGCGCGCGACGAAGGGCGGCATCGGTTCGACCTCGGGCAGGCGGATTTCGTTTCCGGCCTGTGCCAATGCGCCGATCACGGAGCGATGGATTTCCGAAGCGTGGTATTGCGTCGGATAGAGCGCCACGATCCGCCGCGCCTCAAGCCCGGTGTCATAAAGCCGCAGGCCCTCGGCGCTGCCTGCGCCTTCGCAAAAGGTCAGGGTCGGCGCGATGCAGATGGCCAGACCCGCGCGGGCCATCTCGATCATCGTCTCGAAGCTTCGCACGCGCGCGAGGACACGATTGCCCGGCAGAACCCGATCATACCATTCCTGGATGCGCCGGCTGTGGTTGGTTCCGAACACGAATTGCGTCGTGGTTCCGATCAGCGTCCGCGCCTTCGCAGGCAGGTCGTCAATCCGCGCACAGCTGCCGATCTTGAGTTCTTCCGGCACGACGAGGACGTAGCGATCGCTCAGAACAGGCGCCTGACGGAACCCCACGGCCGTATCGGGCAGCGCACCCGCGGCGACGAGGCCGATGGTGGAGCGGCGGGCGTAGAGTGCCTCCAGCACCTCAGCCGGGGCGGCCTCGTTGAGGTCGAAGTCTATCCTGTCCACGAGGGAGCCGAGCTTGGTGATAGCGCTCGGCAGAAGCGCCCGCATGACCGTTCCGGCACCCGCGATGCGCAGATGCTGGATGATCGAGCCGGCCGCCGTCAGCGAATCCTCGAGTTCCTGAATGCTGCGCAGGATCTGCTCGGCACGCGTGAGGATGAGCGCGCCGAGCTCGGTCGGTTCGACCCCGCCCGCGCGCCGGTCGAACAGCCGGCCGCCGATGCTCGCCTCGAAGGCGGCGAGTTGCTGCGACAGGCTGGGCTGCGTCACCCCGAGGAGCTTGGCAGCCCCCGTGATCGACCCGGTGTGCGCAACCGCCCAGAGCACCTGAAGCCTGCGGACCGAGACATCGCTGCCCGCATTCTCGGTCGCGCGCAGCGGCAGACGCAACAGCGTCTCGCCAGGCGTCGCGATCCCTTCCGCACCAGTCATGGCACTTCCCCCTTTGGCAGAAGTGTCTGCACCAATTCTGATCGGATATGCCAATGTTCACGATTGGCTGGGGCCGTTGCCGGAAGGCTTGCGGGGAAAGCGGCCCGCGCCGCGCATGCTCAGCCGCGTCGTGACCGCATCAGGGGCCCGGCGAGTGCCCCGGCGATGACGAACAGCCCGGCCACCAGTCCAAGTCCGAGTATGGTCATGATCAGCCAGCGCGCCATCGGCAGCACCTCAAGATCGGCGCCACTCCAGGGGGCAGCGCCCGCAATTCGGACGAGGCCCTGCGCCTCGCCATCCACGCCGAGCCGCGTGAGCCGCAGCATTTCGCCACGTGGGATCTCGGCCCGTTCATCGAGCCAGAGCGTCACGATCTTCCGCGCATCGCCCGCCATCGGCCCCAGATCGACCGCGGTCAGCCCACCCTCCGCGGTGACAATCTCGAGCGCAACACCATCCGCTTCGGCAAAGACGATCCCCGGTGCCGTGAGCGCAAGGCCCTCGACGGCGGGGCCGCGATTGCCGATCCCGACCACCGCGCTGCGTCGGATCGTGCCGATGGCCAGCACGCCCGCAAGCTGCGGAACCTCGCGGACGATGGCCCGCACCGAGGTTGACGAGAACAGTCGCGGCAAGACGACGTCCTTGAGCTTCTGCTGGGCCCCGCCGCCAAGCGCGAGGCGGAGCGCGACATCCTCTTCCGCCTTTAGCTGGAACACCCTCGAGAGTTCATCCGAGACGAGGTCGGGATCGATTCCGAAGCCCGTCGGCAGCGGGAACGGCGCGATCTCGACATCCGCCGTCAGTGCCGGAGCGAGCAGGTTGCGCGCGCCACCGCCGATGGCCGCGAGGCCATAGGCGCACACGGCCGCGAGCAGCAGCGCGATCGCGACCGTCCATCCGAGCTTGTTCGTTCCCATCTTCGCCCCTCTTCAAGCCAGATCGCGCCTACCGCTGAGCTCTTCCCGGATCTCTGCCTCTTGTCATGGCGCGCACCACCCGTGCCTTCGTCGCCGATCAGTCACGCTTGATCTGCCCGAAGGTGCCGATGAGCGGGTTGTAACCCCGCACCGCGAGCAGGAAGGCCGCCCCCCCGACGCCCGCCACCACCGCGAGCGCGACGGCATTGAGCTGTCCGTAGGCCGCAAAGCGGATGAGTTCGACGGCATGGGTGAAGGGATTGACGAGCGCGATCCAGTAGATCGCATCCGCCCCCGCCTCGCGCAGCTTCCAGAGCGGATAAAGGGCGGAGGAAAGGAAGAACATCGGGAAGATCACGAAATTCATCATGCCCGCGAAGTTCTCGATCTGCCGGGTGTAGACCGACACGACGAGGCCTATCGAGCCCAGCATGAACCCCGACAGCACGAGCGCCGGAAGCACGAACGCCACCGTCTGCAACGGCAGCGTGATCGAGAAGATCGCCGCCGCGGCAAGGAAGATCGCGCATTGCAGGACACCGAGCGCAGTTGCCGCGAGGGTCTTGGCAAAGAGCAGGAAGGGCCGCGGCAGCGGCGTGACGAGCATGACGCGCATCACGCCCACTTCGCGGTCATAGACGATCGACAGGGCCGACTGCATCGACTGGAACAGCACGACGATGCCGAGGAGGCCCGGCAGGATGTATTCCTGATAGGGCGTGTAGGTCCGATAGGGCGGGATGATCGAAACGCCCAGCAGATCGTGCAGGCCCGTCGCGAAGACGAGAAGCCACAGCATCGGACGCACGAGACTGGACAAAAGCCTTTCGCGCTGACGCAGGAATTTGGCAAATTCGCGCGCGACAATGACATGAAGCCCGAGCATGAGCCTGGCTGGGGTCAGTCGCACGCGAATTCTGCCTCGTCCGTTCCAAGCGTGTCGAGCGTATTGGTCGCGTGCATGTATCCCTCGATGGGCGCGACTGCAATCACGGCATCCGAGGTCGCAAGCAGCATCGGCATCCGCATCTGCCCGTCCCACGCGCGATAGCCGAGCGTCACGCCCTTCGAGCCATCGAGCTTGAGCCTGTGCGACTTGAGGTAATCGCGCAGTTCTGCAGGCGTCGCCCCCGGACGCTTCGTCAGGCCGGTGATGACCGACTTGACCGCGATCCACGCCGACCAGTCCTGCGCAGAGATCTTGCGCCCGCCCGTCATGCGATCAAAGCGCGAGCTGACCTGCGTTGCCCCGTCACGCTCCATCGCCCAGTGCCAGGCTACGGAATGCAGCCCGGCCGAGCCGATGACGGGCCGGGGCAGTTGGGTGCCATAGGGGATGAAACGCCCGAACTCGCCCCGCGTGTCGGCGACGAAGACGACATCGTAATCGACCCCACCGGTCAGGAGCTTGACGTTGTTGCCCTCGCGCTGTTCGGGGTTGGCCGCGAGCGTGAAGATCCGGCGGTCCGCGATCGCGAGCCGCAACCGCTCGGCCGAGGCGACAAAGGCATCGGCGACCTCGCGATCGTCGGGGTGCTGCCCCTCGAGCACGAGGATCTCTGTCCAGTCCATCGCGCGCAGATACTGGACATAGGTGTCCATCTCCATCCGGCGCGACGGGAAGCTGTGCAGCAGGTTGGCATGGCAGGCCGTGCGCAGCGCATCTTGAGGTGCCGTTGCGTTGATGAGGAGGATGTCTCGCCCCTCGGCTGCCGCCGCGACTGCCTCGACCCCCTCGGCGGGCAGATCGAGGATGATGTGCGCGGCCCCTTCGGCCACGAGGCCATCGAGCGCTGCAGCGAGGCCGGCGATATCCCGTGCCTCGGTTGTTGCGAGCCGCGGCGCGATACCGGCTGCCTCCGAGACGAAGGCCAGATCGTCGATCGCCATCTGCGCGCCCTGCTCGGTCTCGATCGGCGGCGGCACGATCAGCCGCGCATAGCCCCAGTCCTGGACATAGCGCGAGTCCCCCGCAAGGCTCAGATGCCCGATCACCAGCGGCTCGGCGGCACTCGCGGCATGCGCAACCGCGCATGCCGCAAGCGCGGCGGCCGCGCCCAGACGCGCGACCGGCCGCATCAGTCGTCCACCCGGATCGAATGCGGTGTCCGCCCGACCGCGAGCGACTGGACGGGGCGCATCGCTTCCATGTCGATCACGGTGATGTCGTCCGAGAGGCCGTTGGCGACATAAGCCGTCCGCTCGTCGCGCGTGAGCACGACATCCCACGCCCGGCTGCCCACGAGGATGTAGGACAGCGTGTCGCGCGTGGCGGTGTCGACGACGGCGACGTGGTTGGCGCGTCCGAGAGTGACAAGCACGCGCGAGCCGTCTGCTGTGATCGCCATGCCGACCGGCGTCACATCCTCGGGGCGGAAGCCCGGGGGCAGGAAGCTCAGCACGTCCTTCACCTCCAGGCTCGCCGTGTCGATGATGTGCAATTCGGACGACAACTCGTCCGTAACCCAGAGTTCGGCCCCGTCCGGAGTGACGACGAAGCGCCGCGGCCGCGTGCCGACGATGATGTTCTTCGTCACCCGCGCGGTCGCCGCATCGACGACATGGACCATGTCGGCCACCTCGGAGGTGACGAACACCGTCTTGCCGTCGACCGAGTTGATCACGCCCTCGGGTTCGGCGCCGGTGGGGACGCGCGCCGTCACGGTCCGTGTCGCGACGTCGATCACCTCCATGACCGAGTCCTCCTCGTTCGAGACATAGATCTGCGTCTCGTCGGGCGAGAAGGCGAATACTTCGGGGCTCGGCCCCGTCGGGATGTTGTCGACGACCTCGAGTGTCGCAAGGTCGATCACGTCGATCACGTCATCATCGCCGCAGGCGACATAGAGCATCGTGCGGTCGCGATTGAACTGCATGTCGCGCGGCCGGCGCGAGGTCTCGATGCGCTTGTGCTCGCTGAGGTCGGGATTGAGCACCACGACCTCGTTGCCGCGTTCGAGACTCACGAAGATCAGGCCCGTGTCCTTCGCCGCGGCGAGCGCGGGCAAAAGCAGGGCTGCGAGGGCAGGGACGAACCGAAGCATCTCAGTTCACCACGAAGGCGCCGGCCATGCCGCGCGTCTCGTAGCCGTCGACCCAGAAATCATAGCGGCCGGGGCGGATCGGCACGAAGGTGATCGTGAAGGTGCCGGCGGCGTCGAACTCGAGGCTGTAGAGGCCGTGTGCCTTCACCTCGAGGTCGTTGACGACGATCTGGTTGAACCAGGCGTTCCGGACGAGCTCGGGAAAGAGCACCGCGAACTCTTCCTCGCCGTCGGCGGTGATGTTGAGGCGGTAGTAGACCCCGGTCTCAAGCTGATACTCGGTCTGCGACATTTTCAGCGCGGCGCTCTCGAGCACGAGATCGGGAAGGTCAATGGGCTGGGATGCGAGGTTGCCCTCGGCCACGGCAAGTGTCGGCATGAGGGCCGCCGTCGCGGTGAGGATCAGATTGCGAAACATCTCAAGCTCCTTGTCTGGTTCATATTTCTCGGGTCGATGGGATCGGCTCGGGAAACTGCCGGCGCGTAGCCCGGATCGGAATGTAGTAATCGCGCGCGTGAGGCGTCAATTTGCCTTCGCCGATGCTCTACATAGGATATGCAAATGATGGCACATGGTAGCGATGTACGCGAGGTATGCCGGCAAGGCACCGAAATATAAGGGGAACCACTCATGGGCGCTACGTTCACAAGAATCATCGCCGTGGCCGCGGCTTTCGGGGCATGGAGCACACTGTCCGCCTTCAGCCCGCCCGCCAAGTCGATCGCTGTCGCCCTGCAGGAGGGCGGAACGGCGGCATGGGAAGCCGCCGCGATGCAGGATCTCAAGATCGACGTCGCGAACGGCATCAAGCTTGACATCCGGCCCGTGGCCGACAGCAAGGCAGGCCAGGTCGCACTTCAGGCCGGCGAGGTTGACACCATCCTGTCGGACTTCATCTGGGCCTCGATCCAGCGCCACCAGGGCGCGGACTTCGTGATCGTGCCGCATTCCCTGACGGTCGGCGCGCTGATGGTCATGCCCGACGGCCCGGTGAAGTCGGTCGAAGACCTCAAGGGCAAGACGCTCGCGGTAGCCGGCGGTCCGGTCGACAAGAGCTATCTGATCTTGCAGGCCTACTACAACATGAAGACGGGCGCCTCGCTGCCCGAGGACATCAACGCGGTCTTCGGTGCGCCGCCGCTCGTGAACGAGGTGCTCGGCAAGGGCGAAGCGCAGGCGTCGCTGAACTTCTGGCACTTCAATGCACGCGCCAGAGTTGCTGGCGCGACCGAGTTGGTCACGGTCAAGGACATGCTGGCCGAGCTTGGCGTCGCCCGCACCCCGCCGCTGCTCGGCTGGGTCTTCAGCGAAAAGACCGCCAACGACAAGGCCGAGGAAATCAAGCGCTTCCTCGACGCATCCTTCGAGACCAAGGCCGCCCTGCTGAGCGACGACTCGGTGTGGGAGCGCATCCGCCCCGCGATGAACGTGGGCGACGATGACGCACTCTTCATCGCACTGCGCGATGCTTATCGCGCCGGGATCGTCGGGGGCTACAGCGATGAGGACATCGCGGCGGCCACGCAGGCCTATGAGCTGATGGCGAAGTTCGGGGGCAGCGAACTCATCGGGGACAACCCCGCGCTTGCCGAAGGCACCTTCTGGGGCGGCTACCGGAAGTAACGGCAGATCGCGAGGCGAACAGGATGGACCGTCCGTCGTCCGCGATCCGGAATGGCGCAACAGCCGGAAACCAGCGCCCGCCCCCTGCCGGGGGCGGGCCGCGTTTTCTCGGGTGGCTCTCGCTGCCCTTCCTGCTCGTGATCTGGCAGGTTGCCGCGACCCTTCTTGCCTCACGCTTCCTACCCGGCCCGCTCGAGGTCGTGGCCCATGTCGCCCATCTGGCGCGCGACGCGCACCTCGTGGCAGATTTCGGGCGCACGCTCGGGCGCGCGGCCATGGCCTTCGTCGCAGCGATGACCCTCGGGACGCTGCTGGGCTTCCTCCTCGGACGGTCCCGCGTCGCCGACCGGCTGTTCGGGGGATGGATCGTCGTCGGGATGAACCTGCCCGCGATCGTCATTGCGATCATCTGCTACATCTGGCTCGGCCTTTCGGAATTCGCGCTCGTGCTCGCGGTCGTCATCAACAAGACCCCGCTCGTCACCACCACCGTGCGGGAGGGGGTGCGCAACTTCCTTGCCGAATACGACGAGTTGGCCGAGGCATTCCGCATGCCGCTCCTGCGCCGGCTGCGGCTCGTGCTGCTGCCGCAGCTGCTGCCCTTCCTGTTGGCCGCGGCGCGAACGGGACTGTCGCTCATCTGGAAAATCGTGCTGGTGTTCGAGGTGCTGGGCTCGGACGGCGGCGTGGGCTTCCGGATCGGCATCTTCTATCAGTTCTTCGATATGAAAGGCATCCTCGCCTATACCTCGGTCTTCATCATCGTCGTCATGGCGATCGAACACGGCGCCCTGCGCCCCCTCGAGCGGAGCATCCTGCGGTGGCGACCGGACCAGCGGTAGAGATCGACATCGAGCGGATGGGGTTCGACGGGGATGATGCGGCAATCGTCCTTCGCGACATCCATCTGTCGGTCGCACCCGGACAGGTCGTGGCGCTGATAGGCCCGTCGGGCGTCGGCAAGACAACGCTGCTGCGCATCCTCGCGGGGACCGAGCGTCGCTTTCGCGGCAGCGTGCGGATCGGGGGCGTCCCCGCGGCCGAGGCGCCGATCCCGGGATACGTCTTCCAGGACGCACGCCTGCTGCCCTGGCTCACGGCCGAGGCGAATCTCCGCGCCGTCAGCCCCGACATCACGCCGGCCGAAGTCGCAGCTCTTCTGACGCAGGTGGGGCTTGCGGGCTGCGAGCCGGCATTCCCGCGCGAGTTGTCGGGGGGAATGCAGCGCCGGCTGGGCCTTGCGCGCGCGCTCTCGGTACGCTCGGGACTTTTGCTGCTCGACGAACCCTTCGTTTCGCTCGACCGCGAGAATGTCGAGGCGCTTCAGTCCATGTTCCGTGCCGTCTTCGCGGCGCATCGGCCGAGCGTGATCCTTGTCTCGCACGATCCGGGCGATGCGGCGCGCCTTGCGGACAGGGTTATCCTTCTTGCGGGGCGGCCGGCCGGGATCATCGCCGACATTCCGATCAGAGTCGGCCCCGAAAAGACTGCCGCGCTGCCGACGCAAGCCGAGACGGCGGAGATCGTGGCCACGATCCGCAGCGCCGCAAGGGGGCAGGTATGATGTCGACGCAGACAACCGATGCGCTGAGCCTCCGCGCGATCGTCAAGACCTATGCGCGCCGTCCGGCCTTGCGCGGTGTCGGACTCCGGGTCGGACCGGGCGAGGTGGTGGGGCTTTTGGGGCCAAACGGAGCGGGCAAGTCGACACTGTTTCAGATCGCGGCGGGGCTGTTTGCCCCCGACGAGGGCGAGGTGCGCGCCTTCGGTCTCAGCTATCGCGAGGATCCGGGTGCCATCCTGGAACGCCTGGGTGTGGTGTTTCAGGCACGCTCGCTTGACCTTGACATCTCGGTGCGCGCCAATCTGCGCTTCCACGGCGGGCTCTTCGGTCTCTCGGGAGACCGTCTGAGGGAACGAATCACCGACGTCTGCACGTTGCTCGGCATCTCGGATCAACTTGATACGGATGTGCGGCGGCTGTCGGGCGGGAACCAGCGTCGGGTCGAAATCGCGCGCGCCATGTTGTCGCACCCGTCGCTCCTGCTGCTCGACGAACCGACGACCGGGCTCGACACGGCGGCCCGGCGCAACCTCGTCCGCGACCTAGCCGACATCGTCCGCAAGCGGGGCGTCAGTGTGCTGTGGGCGACCCATATTGTTGAAGAAGTGGCAAGTGCCGACAGAATTGTGGTCCTTGTGGCCGGTGAAGTTCGGTTCGAAGGACGCCCCACCGAACTCCTGACGGCGACGGGCACACGCAACCTGTCGGACGCTTATGTGGCGTTCACGGCGAGCCAAGGCTGAAGCTGCCTGCGACAATATGCACGGCCCAGACGTTTGCATAAAAATCCGTCACGCTGCATCCTTTGTAACCTGTAAAAAGTAGAGCTGCGTCCGTGATCTCCGGATCGTCGGAAGCGGCCCAGAGGGGCGACACAGTGGAAGTAACATTCCGACAACTCGAGATTTTTCGCTGGGTTGTCATTGCTGGCTCCATCACGAAGGCGTCGCACCGGATCGGCCTGTCGCAGCCTTCGATCTCGCAGCAACTCGCCAAACTCGAAGAAGCGCTGAACGTCCAGCTCATCGTCAGGAACCGCACGGGCATCGTCTCGATGACGCCGGCAGGCGAATTCTGGTTCAAATCCTCCGAGGATATTCTCGGCCGGATCACGAACATCCTCAACGATCACGAGCAGCGGTTCAGGCATTCGAATGTCGTGCTCAAACTCGGGGCAACGCCGGGGTTCAGGGGACGCTTCACGTCCGCCGCGGCCCGGATCGCGGGGGATGAGCCTGATTTCGTGAAGCTCGACCTGGTCTACGATCTGACGAGCACGGCGCTCGTGGAGCGGTTGCGGATGCACCAGATCAACATGGCGATCGTCTCCGAATCCGCGATTGCGAACGACCTGTCGTCATTTGCGACCCAGCGTGTCTTCGAGGACCGGATGGCCTGGGCCGTTCCCGCCGAGATCGGCGACGAAGCGATCCGCTACGCGCTGTCGGCCGATGCCAAGCCAGAGCGGATAGAGGTGGCGCTGCGTCGCTACGTCGAAATCGACCCCCTGGTGCCGACGCGCGCCGCTTCGGACGACTGGTATCGCAGCCATCTGCCGCCGGCGATGGCGACATATTCCGCCCAGACCTTCGCGGCATCGGTCGAGTTCGTCGCCGAAGGGCTGGCGACGTGCCACATTCCGATCTCCCTTCTGCCGAATCTGAGTGAGCCCCTGCGGTCCCGGATCAAGGTTTTCGTGATCGACGGCATGTCGCGCACAATCGTGCTGGCGATGTTCAAGCATCTGCTCTCGCACACGGCGTTCTCGCGCATCTTCACGAAACTCGCGACATTCTGCCGGACCGACTACGCTGCCGAGATGGCCCTGCACGAACTTCCCCACATCTCGAGCGTGCTGCCCGAGCGCCCGTCGGGAACGATCGTGCATCTTCCCAAGGGCCATCCGGGCCTGTCCGTTGCAAGGCCAATGGGCAGTATTGGAAAATCCAACAACCGTTGATGCCAAGATGCGGCCGCAGCGCGATGCGATTCAATCGGCTACAGGGAGAATCCTAATGGAACTGGGGTGTTGGGTTGCCGGGTGGGCAGCCACGGGGCTTGGCGAGGTGGAACATGACGCACGCCGTTGAAGCCGGCGCCGCACGTGGCGGCACAGGGGTCTGGATTTTCAGGGTTCTGCTCGTAGCCGGTGCAGCCGTCATGGTCTATTCGTGGTTTGCACCTTGGTGGAGCGCATCGGTCGCGGTTATCCCCGGCGAGAACCATCTGGTCTTGCGCCCTTGGGGTGTCGAGGTGGTCCCCGAGGTTGAGGCCAATGCCGATGCCTCGCTCTATTCCATGCCGTGGTTCTTCGCCCCCTTCATGTGGGCGTACCTGACGGTCTGCATGCTGGCGCTGGCCGCGAGCCTGGTCTTGGATCGCACACTCTCGCTCGGCCGGATCAGGCTGCCGCTCGCAGCGGTTCTGATCGGACTTGTCGGTTTTTCCTACATGGCTGCCCTCGGGATCGCCTACGGCGTGGGCGAGATCAAGGCGAGCCTCGCCGGCAGCAACTTCATCGGCAAGTCGACCATCAAGCACGCGATGACGGGCGCCAAGATCAAGATGGTTTCAGACCTCCAGATCGGGTACTGGATCGCCCTCGGCTCGGGCGCGGCCCTGTTCGTCCTGGCGCTGCTGCGCGGACTGCTCGTGCGCAAGCCACGGGGGTAGGCGCGCGCCAGTTCCGCAGGAATTCAGCAGCGGGCCTTCGGGCCCGCTTTTTTGTGCTGATCCGTTCAGCCGGAACCGAATCGCACCGCATCAGCCCGCAGCGTGATTCGGCCCTGCAGGGGCGCCAAGCGGCGCGTCGCGGGAAAACGCCTATGACGAGTATAGGAAAATCCACGATCCTTCGGTGCCATTATCCCCTCACTTTGGTTTGGACTTCAACCAAGTGCGGGAGATATCTTATGAACTTCAGACTTATGATGGCCGGTTCGGCCGCCCTTGCGGCGGTTGGTCTGGCAACTGCGGGCCTTGCCCAGGGGGTGACGCCTGATCGCCTTCTGGCCGCGGGGACCGAGGCGGAGGCCGGTAACTGGCTCATGGTCCACAAGACCTATGATTCCAACCGCTTCTCGCCCCTGAACCAGATCAATGCCGCCAACGTGGCCGGCATGAAGCTGGCCTTCGCGGTGCCGCTTGGCGGCCTTGAGCCGTCGGCCTTCGGCATCGGCTACATGGAAGGCACGCCGCTGGTCGACAACGGCTTCATGTATGTCAGCGATCCGTGGGGCACGCCCTACAAGATCGACGTGTCCTCGGGCGAGCGCGGCAAGGTCCTCTGGGTCTGCGACACGGGCATCGACAAGGACCCGAGCCGTGGCATCCTTCTGGCCCATCGCGGCCTCGCGCTGTCGGGCACGAACGTCATCACGGCGCTGAACGATGGCCGCGTCGTGGCCTGCGACAGCGAAACGGGCGAGATCGTCTGGGAGCAGCAGGTCGCCACGGAACCGGGCGAGGGCTTCACCGCCCCGGCGCTCGTCGTCGGTGACAAGATCCTGATCGGCCAGTCCTACGGCGACTGGGCGACGCGCGGCTGGCTCGCGGCGCTGAGCGCCGAGGACGGCAGCGAACTGTGGCGCTTCTACACGGTGCCGGAGCCGGGTCAGCCGGGTTCGGAAACCTGGTTGTGCGAAGAAGCCGGCAACCCCGATTGCTGGAAAACCGGCGGTGCCGCCCTCTGGGTGACCGGTTCCTATGATCCGGAAACCAACCTGACCTATTGGGGCACGGGCAACCCGGTGCCGATGTTCGACCCCGAGTATCGCCCGGGCGACAACCTCTACTCCAACTCCTCGATCGCGGTTGACGTCGACTCGGGCGAGCTGAAGTGGCACTTCCAGTACACCCCCGGCGACTACATGGACTATGACGAGGTCGGCGTTCAGCTTCTCGTCGATACCCAGGTCGACGGGCAGGACCGCAAGGTGCTGGCGCACTTCGGCCGGAACGGCATCTTCTACACGCTCGATCGCCTGAACGGTTCCTACATCTCCTCGGGTCAGTACGTTAACCAGCTGAACTGGACGAAGGGCATCGATCCGAAGACCGGCAAGCCGGTCGAATACGATCCCTCGAAGTCGCTCCAGACCTACGCACAGGGTGTGATCAACCGTGCGGGCGCGACGACGACCACCTGCCCCGACATCCGTGGTGGCGTGAACTTCTTCCCCACCGCCTACAACCCGAACACCGGTGTTGCCTATGGCGCTGGGTATGAGGGCTGCTCGGACCTCGCCGTCAAGGAAGTTGCCGCAGCTGACGTGACGCCGGGCTCGATCTTCCTCGGCGGTACCTTTGCGCAAGTTGGTGCGCTGACCGGATCGATCGCTTCGGTAGACGTCAAGACCGGCCAGCGGATCAACGTCGCTGAGACGCCCTATCCGAACAACAGCGGCATGCTTGTCACGCCGGACCTGATCTGGACGGGCACGCTCGACGGTACGCTCGGCGCGCATGACCCCAACACGCTGGCGCAGCTGTGGTCGTTGAACGTCGGCACCGGCTTCCGCGCTCCGCCGATGACCTACTCGGTCGATGGCAAGCAGTACATTGCCATCGCGGGCGGCAACGTCGGCGCCGGCAATGCCGTGGGCCATGCCGAGCTGGAAATGATCCAGCCCGCCAACATGATCTGGGTGTTCGCGGTCGAGTGATCGCATACGCACTCTTGCCGGGCAGCTTCGGTTGCCCGGCATTTTCGTCTTCTGATACCCGACCGACGCCGCGAGGCCTGCATGACCATGATCCGCGCCCTGTCGCTTGCGCTCGTCACCCTTACGGCGCCTGTAGCCGGGGCAGAACAGACGGCTGAAGCGGAGCGCGGCAAGATCGTCTTTCGCACAGCCGGGGGATGCGTGAACTGCCATGGCTGGGCTGCCGACGGAAAGACGGGTGTCAATCTGCGCTCGCCGCCGGGTTCCAACCTGCGCGAGAGCGCGATGGAGTTGGAAACCTTGATCGAGGTCATCACGTGCGGGCTTCCGGGAACGGCGATGCCCTATCACGACAGGGGTGCCTACCGTGACGACCGCTGCTATGGGATGCGCATGAGCGAGTTTGACAAGGCCAGCGCGCCCATGCGCGGCAAGAGCCTTCGCGAGGAAGATATCAAAAGTGTCGCTGTCTATCTGCAGACCCGGGTAATCGGTCTTGGCGAACCGACACTCGCGGAATGCGTGGAGTTCTTCGACAACCCGGCCGCCACGGCCTGCAGAAGCCTGAAATAAGATCGTGATGCGCAGCAAATTCCTTCCCGTCGTGCTCGGCCTTGGCCTTTCGTTCCATGCGGCCAATGGGCAGGAAAAGATCGAACCGGCCTATTCCATCTGGGATGTCGTGCTCGGCGAGCCGGTTTCGCAAGTGCCCGAAGCCGGGGTTGGCGAAATCGCCTGCGGCACGGCCGGCGGCCCACCGGGAGAGCCGCTCGCATCCTTTGAGGATTTCGCGACCTGCCCGCCCGAACCTTCGGGCCTGCACGAGGTGATGTTCAGCTATGACGACGAGCAGGACTACATCGCGATGGCGCTCGACGTGCAGTTCAAGTTCCTTCAGGGGGGAACCTCTGTCTTTGCCCATCCGGTGATCGTGTCGCTGCTGGTCGATCCCGCGGGCGTCGTGCAGGGCCGCCGCATCGTGACGGATGACCGCGTGAGCGACCTCGACCGCAGAAACGCCGTGACACTGATCCGCAATTTCAAGGCCCGCTTCGGCGAATGGTCCCTGACCTGCACCGACATCCCGATGAAGGAGGGCGAGCAGCCTGTCGGGAACCAGTTCACCCATGAACAGTGCACGGGGACTTCCCCCGATGACCGGACCAGAATCGCGATGAAGGCGACCTATCTGCGCAAGAAGGGTCAGCGCGCGCTCAGCCAGGAAACGCAGGCCGTCAACACAGGATATTTCGAAAGCCAGACGCGATACGAGGAAGTGCTGCTACCCTACGCGCCGGTGACGGAGCCATGAGGTCAGTCCTGAAGGCGCCCGTCGGCCATGAAGTTTCCGCTCATGATGGCATTTTCGAAATCGACCTCTCTGGTCGTCGCGGAGGTGAAGCGGTTTCCGGTCAGCGAAGCACCCGTGACCTTGGATCTGCGCAGGTCGGCCCGGAGGAAGTCGGTGTGCGAAACCGTCGCGCCGACGAAACTTGCCCGGCTGACCTCGGCCTTGACGAAGCCTGCGTAGCTGATGATCGCCCCGTCGAACTGGCTGCGTCCGAGGCGCGCCCCGTTGAGATTGGTCTGGTGGATCGAGGTGTTGCTGAAGTCGGCGCTGTTGGCGACCGAGTCGCGCATCACGGCCCGGTCCAGAACTGCGCCGGGCAGCTTGGCAGACGTCAGCCGCGCCGTCTGCAGGCGCGCTTCGGTCAGGTCGGCGTCCGACAGGTCCGCCCCCGACAGTTGTGCGCCGTAGAACATCGAGCGGGCGAGTTTCGCACCCCGGAACTGCGCCCCCGTGGCCTCGATCATGTTGAAGTTCGTGGCCTGCGCCTCCACCCCATCGAGGATGGCCCCGCGAAGATTCGCGCGGTGAAAACTCGCCCCGTTAAGGATGGCGCCCGTCAGGTCAACCCCTTCGAGGTTCACCTTCTTGAAGCTGGCATTGGTCAGATCGCAGCCTCGGCACTCCTTCCGCGTGCCCGCGATCAGGTCCTCGACCGGACCGGCCCATGCCGCCCCGTGCAGCACGACCACCGCCGACAGTGCCAAAGCCAGAATCCGCCCCATCCCGCTGCCCCTCGCCTTTGAAAAGGTTCACCATGCGCCCCTGCCCCTCTGATACTGCAAGCGGCCTCTGGCCAAAACTTTTCTGTGCATTGGGAATCGCAATGACGCTGGCCGCCCCGGCCCCCGCCGAAACTCCGACCGAAATCATCTCGGGGCCGGCACGTGTGATCGACGCCGACATCCTGATCGTCGCCGGCCGCCGCGTGATCTTGTGGGGCGTCGATTCACCTGAACGCAACCAGGTCTGCGACCTCGAGGGACAGGCCTGGGGCTGCTACGAAGTGGCCAAGCGCACGCTCGAGGCCTTGGCCGGTCGCGGCGAGATCAGTTGCGTGCTGACCGGCGAGCCGGACCCCTTCAGCCGCCGGCATGGCGTGTGCACATACGACTCCGAGGATCTGAACGCCAAGATGGTCCGCAGCGGCGCTGCGCTGGCCTTCCTCGAGCAGACGTCGGACTACGAAGCCCAGCAACTGGAGGCGATCACCGAAGGGGTGGGTCTCTGGCAGCCGGGCGCCAAGTTCGTTGAACCCTGGGTCTGGCGTCGCAGCCATTCTCCGGGTGGGCATCGGTGAAATCGAGGAGAAGGCAGACATGACCACTTTGGCGCGCGTGCTTGGCCAGCAGTCCCGTGACGGGGCCTATGATGCCCTGTTTCGCTGGATTCTCCTGGCGGCACTGATGGGGCTCGCCGGGGTGATCTGCTGGGATTACGGCCTTATCGCCTATGTGATCGAGGCCGACCACAGCCGCATCTCGATCGTGATCGGGGCGCTGTTCCTCGGCTACAGCGCCCATTGCCTCTGGCTCGTCCTCGAATTGTCGCGCGAGTACCGGCAGGTGCTCGCCGTGGTGGATGCCATCGGGTCCGGGCCCGGACCGAAGCTCGAGGTCGAAGGGGGCGGTTTCGCGATTTTCGCGGGTGTGCTGCGCCGCGGTGGCCTTGTCGAGACCTACATGCGCGATCTCGTGCCCACCTTCACTCGCAGCGCCGAAGGTGACCGGGCGGTCCTTCTCCAGAGCCTCGGGGCCAGCCTGCGACGCCGCACCCGGATCGGGATCTTCGGGGCCGACCTCCTCTACAAACTCGGGATGCTCGGCACCATGGTCGGCTTCGTGATGATGCTGAACTCGATGGGCGACCTGTCGGACTTCAACGTCGAGACCCTGCGCGAGGGCCTCCAGAAGATGATCGCGGGCATGGCGGTGTCACTCTTGACAACAATCGTGGGCCTGATCGGCGGGATCTTGCTGCGCCTGCAGTACAACCTGACCGAGGCTGTCGCGACCGACATCCTCCAGACCGCGCTCAGGATCACCGAGACGGGCATCGTCCCCCGCATGACCGACGGGGCACCTGCCCATGTTTGAGGAAGAACAGGAACCGGAGTTCGAGATCTTCTCGGCCCTCCTGTTCAACTCGCTCAAGGCCATCACCTTCATGTTCTTCCTGTCCTTTGCGATGGTAAACCCGACCGCGGAGACGGGAAAGGTCAACCCGAAGGCAGAGCTTCTCGTCACCGTAAGCTGGCCCGATGCGCATCCCGATGACGTCGACACCTACATCGCCGACCCCTCGGGCAACATCGTGTGGTACAACGTCCGCGAGGCCGGGCTCATGCACCTCGACCGTGACGATCGCGGCATGTTCAAGGATGTCATTGAACTGAACGGCACCCTGATCGAGAACCCGCTCAATCAGGAGATCGTCTCGTTCCGCGGCCTGTCGGATGGCGAATATACCGTCAACGTCGTGCACTACATCGCAAACGGGGCCGATCCGCTGCCCGTCACCGTCAAGGTCGAGAAGCTGAACCCGCGCGTCACGGTGATCTTCTACGGCGAGGTCGCCCTCAAGGGTTCGGGCGACGAGCAGACGGTCGTACGGTTCACGCTGACCGGCGACGAGGTGGGCGATCTGAACAACCGGCCGCGCGGGCTTGTCGCGATGACGCGCGGCGCAGCCGAGAAATAGGGCGGGCAAGTGATGTCGACGACTCTCACGATCCTGACCCTTGCCGGCGCGCTCGCGCTTATCGCGGTGATGCTCGCGGTCCTTCTCGTGACTGCGCGGTTGCCGCTTGCACTCAAGATCGGGGCGACAGCGCTGACGGCGCTGCTCGTCCCGTTGACGTTCGAGGCCGTGTCCGAACTGCGCGGTCTGCCCACGGATGCCCCCCCGCCCAAAGCTTTCAAGCTGCACTGGGCGCGCGTGCTCGAGCCCAACCCACTGCAGCGCGAACCCGGGCGGGTGTTCCTGTGGCTCGAGGAACTCGACGAGATGAACTTCCCGCTCGGGACCCCGCGCGCCTATGCGCTGCCCTACGACCCCGACCTTGTACGCAAGGTCGAGACAGCTATGGGCAAGATCGCCAAAGGCGAGGAAGTCGGCGGCACGATTTCGGAAGAACCCACCGAAGAGATGTCACCCGCCGAGGAACTGGCCGACGAGGTGACTGAGGAAGGGGAACGGGTTGGAGGGCCACAGAACGGTGCGCCCGGCAGCCGCTTCTTCGGCTTCGAGGCATCCGAGATCGTCTTCGGCGAGGCCGCCACCCCGATCACGCCCGAAAAGGGCGACTGAGCGCCTGCCGCCACCTGCGCAACGGCGAGGGCGTCGGTGTGGCCAGCCCCACTATGCCTGCGGTCAGCCCATTCCGGTGGCAAGGTCGCGCTGCTCGGCCATGCCCATTGCGATCAGGATCGCCCGCTCGCCCTGAAGGCGCTGGAAATCCGCCCTTGATCCCATGCCGCGCCAGTTGGCGAGGATCAGCGACTGCGCCACGGAACCGCCGAGCGTGGTTCCGGGACCCGTGACGATGAAGAGGTCGGGCGCGAACTCATGGGCTGCCGTGCGGATCGCATCCGTGAAGCCATAAGGTTGCGTCACCTGATGGTTGAGCGTGTAGGCGTGCAGGCGGTCGGGATCGGTTGCATGGGGCCACCAGATGGCACCGCGCCCATCGATAAGGGGCAGGCGGGGCTGGCCAAGCATGTTCGCCGGCAAAGCCACGCCCGCGCGCTCGGCGACAGGAACCTGAAGCGCGGTGTGAAAGGCGGCATGGTTGGCGAGCCGCATCGGAAAGCGGCCCTGCACGGGATCGACCGCGGCTTCGAACGCCCTGAGCCCGGCCTCGTTCCCGGCAAGCACCAATAGCCCGCCAAGATCGATCGAGAGTGCGAGCACATGGTCGCGGCGGGCGGCGATGTCGGCCACCAGCGCAAGAAGCGCGGCCTTGCGCGCCAGTCGCGGCACCCAGTCCTCATCGATCCATGGATAAACGAGCTGACCGCCGATCAGCGCCGCCTGCATCAGGTTGCCCATCGTGTTGGCAATGGTGAATCCAGCCTCGGGCGAGACAGCTCCAGCGCAGGCCAGCGCCGAATACCAGCCCATCGAATTTCCCGTGACAGCGACGATATCGATGCCATCGCGGTCGATCGATAGGAAATCGCCGAAGCTTGCCGCGAAGATCAGGGCGCTTGCGTTGTCGCCCCTGCCGTGGCGGCCATGGCTGAAGCGATCGGCACCATCGAGCGCACCGAGGCTTTCCTGCCCCGCGTCGGCCCGGAGCCGGTCAAAGCGGTCGAGGAGGGCGGGATCCGGGAAATGGCGGGCAAGATAGCCAATTTCGCCTGCGTTGTAGGTGCCGCGCCCGGGGCAGATCACGACTGCGGTCTTGCGGGCGCTCATGGCGCAGCCCCGGCAAGGCGCAGGCCGGCGGCGGTTATGTCGGCCGAGGACGGCATGGTGGCCGCATAGGCGGGCCCGGTCGCGATAAAGCTGTCCTGTGCGGTCAGCCGGGCGAGGGGGACGCCGGGCGCGGCCTCGTGGAAATGCGCAAGCAACCCTTCGGCTACACCGCCGGTGTGGCGCGTCTCGTCGACGATCAAGATCCGGCGGCAGCCCGCGACCGCGGCCGTCAGACCCTCCTTGGGCAAGGGCGAGAGCCAGCGCGCATCGATGATGCGGGTCCTGATCCCCGCCTTCTCAAGGCCGGGGCGCGCCTGATGCGCGAGGTAGCATCCGTTGCCGAAGGTCACGATGGCCAGATCCCGCCCGTCGCCATCAACCCCGACTTCGCCCAGAGCGATCCTGCGCGAGGGGTCGGGATAGGGCCGCATCCAGCCGCCGTCCTTGTCAGCGTGAAGATCCCGCATCGGATAGAGCGCAATAGGCTCGACGAAGACCACCACGCGCTGGTCCTCGCGCGCAAGCCGCACGCATTCGCGCAGCATCATCGCGGCATCCGCCCCGTTCGACGGCACGGCGAGGATGACGCCGGGGATGTCGCGCAGCACGCCAAGCGCATTGTCGTTGTGGAAATGGCCGCCGAACCCCTTCTGATAGCCAAGACCCGCGATGCGGATCACCATGGGGTTGGTGAATTGCCCCCGCGAGAAGAACGGCAAGGTGGCGGCCTCGCCGCGGATCTGGTCCTCGGCGTTGTGGACATAGGCAAGGAACTGGATTTCCGGCAACGGTACGAAGCCGTTGTGCGCCATCCCGATTGCCAGCCCGAGGATCGACTGTTCATCGAGTAGCGTGTCGATCATCCGGTCTGCACCAAAGCGCGCCTGCAGCTTTTGCGTCACGCCGTAGACCCCGCCCTTGCGCCCGACATCCTCGCCCATCATCACGATCTCGGGGTGGGCGAGCATCAGGTCGGTCAGCGCCCAGTTGATCAGCCGCGACATGATCTGCGGCTCTTCCATCGCCTTGAGGTCCGCGCCGAACGCGCTCTCGCGCGCCTGCAGCGTGGGGCCGTTGGTCGGGCGGCACGTGCGCGGCGGCGGGATGATCGAGGCCATGACCTCGGCCGCGGTCCTCAGGCGCGGGCGCGTGACCGCCTCGGCCGCGACCCGGCCGACACGGGCGGCAGTGTCGGTATAGATCTGCAGCGCCTGCTCGGGCGAGAGCGCGCCAGCCTGATCGAGCAGCCGGACGGAATGGAGCAGCGGATCGTTGGCTTCTTCGGCCTCCACCTCCTCGCGCGGGAGGTAGGTTGTGGGCATGTCCGCACCCGCATGACCATAGAGCCGGACAGTGCGCACATGCAGAAAGGCCGGCTTGCGCCGGGTGCGGACATGTTCGACCGCCGCCAGAGCAGTTGCGTAGGTGTCGTAGATGTCGAGGCCGTCGCAGGCAAAATAGGCCAGCCCCGGCCGGTTCTCGAATGCCGCCGCGATCCAGCCCTTCGGCGTCCGCGTTGAAATGCCGATCCCGTTGTCCTCACAGCAAAACAGGATCGGCATCGGAATTGACTGGAAGGCCGTCCATTGCGCGGCGTTGAATGCCCCCTGCGCGGTCGAGTGGTTCGCGCTGGCATCGCCGAAGCTGCAATAGACGATGGCATCGTCTGGCAGGACGGCATGCTCGGGGCGGTGGCGACGGGCCGCTCCGACGGCGTAGGCAGCGCCCACGGCCTTGGGCAGGTGGCTTGCGATGGTCGATGTCTGGGGCGGGATCATCAGGGCGCGGCTGCCCAGCACCTTGTGCCGTCCGCCCGAAATCGGATCTTCGGATGATGACGCGAACGACAGCAGCATGTCGCGCGCCATGGTCTGTCCCGGCACCTGCTCGGCGCGAGCGATCTGAAAGGCCGCATCGCGGTAGTGGAGGAATGCCATGTCCGTCGGCCGCAGCGCAGCCGCGACGGCGGCAAGCCCTTCATGACCGGAGGAGCCGATCGTGTAGAAGCCCTGCCCTGCCTGCTGCATGGCCCGGCTCTGCCGGTCAAGCGCGCGGCTGAGGCAGCCCGAGCGGAAGAGCGAAACTGCCAGCGTGGCCGGCAGGGGGCCCGACGGCGCGCGGCCCGTCGGCAAGTCGCGCACCGCGACGCGGCGCAGGAAATTCTCGTGCACGATTGCAGAACGATCCATGGCCTTCTCCACGCGCTTCTGCGCGGATTAGACCGCAGCATGCACATCGGGCAATAGCGGAGTGCCGCGCGCAAGCACTGTCGTGATCGACGACGTTGCCTTGGATCCGGAGACGGCGCGCGTGACGCCGCGGCTGCGGAGGAGGGCGAACCGACCCGCCCGTCAGAGAGCTTCTCGCAGCGGATTGAATGACGCGCAAAGGGTCCGGGGCGCGCGTGCGGCACCCGGATCTGTCCGCGCGCCGGGGAGCGGTCATGCCATGCCGTCCGTGGCGGGGGCGCACGGGTCGGCGGCGATCGTCGGGGGGGCGCCTCGCCTCGCCGGTACGATAGTCGAAGGTTGCGTAGTGCTTGGGCCATTCGATCTCATGACCCATCACAAGACCGTCGCAGAGATGGACCTGCTCGTGGGTGCACAGCCCGTCGGTGCAGAAGAAATCCCCCTAGGGGCTGCGATGGATCGCACAGTTCCCGCCGCCGTAGTCGAAGCGGATCAGATCCTCGGGGTCGATGTCGTCGGTGGCGCAGGCGTCGATCCGGGGCATGGCCGCACTCATTCGGCGGGTTGGCCGAGGGCCGCGGCGTGCAAATCCTCTCGATAGGGGCGCGCGGTCGGTGGCAGATCGCGGCGCAGGAAGTAATCCTCGTTGCGCAGTTGCCGCTTCAGCGCGGGCCACATCTCGGCAAAGCCCGCCGCGATCGAGGGTGAGGGCGGGGGCAGGTCGTGGCGGATCGCGGCGTGCAGTTCGGGCAGGCGGTGATAGGGCACCATCGGGAACATGTGGTGTTCGACGTGATAGTTCATGTTCCAGTAGAGGAA
>Ga0315900_10001854_pt1 | contig 33320 bp, 29 predicted proteins | sample LakEriMetagenome_FD_203521 | JGI IMG/M metagenome (GOLD analysis project Ga0315900, IMG submission 203521) | Freshwater fungal communities from buoy surface, Lake Erie, Ohio, United States - Buoy 12 MA114 | ecosystem: Environmental > Aquatic > Freshwater > Lake > Lake biofilm | place: USA: Lake...
CTGCACCGCCCACAACATCCTCAAGCTCTACAAGGCAACAGGATAAACAAAGGGGGACACGCACCAGAAACCTTGCTGGGGTCAACGTGAAAAAAAAGCCGACGGCCATTATCAGACAGGCTCCTAGCCTGCCTTTGGCATTCTGCCAGCCCTGAGGCGCCTGCCTTTCCAAGCCTTGCTTTTCGGGCTTAGCTCCTTCGCAAGACGGAGGGCACGACATGGCGAGCATTGTTCTGATCCACGGGGCCTATCAGGGCGGCTGGATTTGGCGTTTTGTCGCCGAAAGGCTCCGCGCCGCAGGCCATGACGTGCATGCACCAACCCTGGATGGCTGTGCTGAACGGCGCCATCAGATGCGCGCCGGCATTGATACCGAAAGCCATGGCCAGGAAATAGCTGAATATCTCCATTTCCATGATTTGCGCGATGCGGTGCTGGTGGGCACTTCTGCCGGCGGCATGGTGATGGCAGCGGCCGCGGAACGTGCGCGTGAACGGATCGGCCGCCTGGTGTTTGCCGATGCGCTGGCGCTGATGGATGGGGAGAAGATTCGCGACATTGTCACGCGCCCGGCTGCCATCAATACGGATATCGCGCTTGGCCCGGGCCGGGATGATGCGCTGAACCGGCTTTTCCTTGGCATGGATAAGGGCTTGGCCGAATGGGCGGCGGATCGGATGACGCTGCATCCGATCAAGACCTTCACCCAACCGGTAAAACTGCCAAGCTTCTGGCAGCAATCCTGGAACGCTTCCGTGATCTATTGCCCGCAGGCGGCCAACCCCGGTGAGGCGCATCAGCGCCGCTGCGCGGAAAAGCTGGGCGCGCGCTGGCATGTGATTGACACGGGCCACTACCCCATGCTGACCACGCCGGATGAGCTTGCGCGCATCATCATCTCCGGCTGAGCCATACGATCTTGCCGTCATTGGTGGCGGCATCAATGGCGCCGGCATTGCGCGGGATGCGGCGGGGCGCGGGCTTTCCGTTGTGCTGTTTGAGAAGGGTGATCTCGGCGGCGGCACTTCGGCCAATTCCACCAAGCTGATCCATGGTGGCTTGCGCTATCTGGAACATTACGAATTCCGCCTGGTGCGCGAAGCGCTGATTGAACGCGAAATCCTGCTGGGGATCGCGCCGCATATCATCTGGCCGCTGCGCTTTGTGCTGCCGCATCATCAGGGCCTCAGGCCCGCCTGGCTGCTGCGGCTTGGGTTGTTCTTGTATGATCATCTGGGCGGGCGGAAGCTGCTGCCGGCAACCAAGCGGATTGACCTGGCACGTTCTCCGCTCGGCGTGCCGCTCAGCCCCGGGCATCGCATCGGCTTTGAATATTCCGATTGCTGGGTAGAGGATTCGCGCCTGGTGCTGCTGAACGCCAAGGATGCGGCGGAACGTGGTGCCGCCATTCATCCGCGCATGGCGGTGACTGCCGCGCGGCGGGAAGGCGCGCTGTGGCACATCACCGCTGAGGGTCGAGATGGGACAGCCGAATGTCACGCCCGCGCCCTGGTCAATGCCGCCGGCCCTTGGGTTGGTGCTGTGCAAGGGCTTGTCATGGGCAGCAATCAGCCGGCGCGGCTTCGGCTGGTCAAGGGCAGCCATATCGTGCTGCCGCGGCTTTATGATCATGACCGCGCCTATATTTTCCAGAACGCCGATGGCCGCATCATTTTCGCCATACCTTATGAGCGTGACTTCACCCTGATCGGCACGACTGATGAGGATCACCCGAATCCAGAAGAAGCGCCGCAAATTTCCGAAGGTGAAATCACCTATCTCTGCACCGCCGCGTCTAGCTATTTCCGCACACCGATAAAGCGCGAAGATATTGTCTGGACCTATTCGGGGCTGCGCCCGCTTTATGATGATGGCGCAAGCAAGGCTCAGGAAGCGACGCGCGATTACGTGCTGAAGCTCGCTTCGCCGGCGGGTCAGGCGCCGCTGCTGACGATATTCGGCGGTAAGATCACCACCTATCGCAAGCTGGCCGAGGCAGCGCTGGCCGAACTTCGGTTGAAGTCCGAAAAAGCCGGTTGGACCGCCCGTGCGCCTCTACCGGGCGGGGATTTCGCGCCGGATGGCTTCCCCGCGCTGCTTGCCGCCTTCCAGCGTGATTTTCCGCTGCTGCCTGAGGTTCTGTGTACCCGGCTACTCCGCGCCTATGGCACCCGCGCCTGGCGGATTTTTACCCCTGGCCAGGACCCTGGCCCGGCGATTGGCGCTGATCTGCACGCCGCCGAATTGGCGTATTTGCGGCAGGAGGAATGGGCGGAATCGGCCGAAGATGTGCTCTGGCGCCGCAGCAAGCTTGGGCTCCGCTTCGATGCGGGGGCGCGGGATAGGCTGGCCCGGCTGATGGGTGGCTAAAAAACCCGCAACACAAGCTTCGCGAAACCGTCTTTTACCTGTAATAAGCGCTCAGTATCGGGCAACGATCGCCAACATTGAGGGAGCGAGAAAATGAATCGTCGTGACATTCTGCTGGGAACCGGTGGCCTTTTGGCGGCCCCCTTCATTGCACCATCCGTGCGCGCCCAGGGCCGCACCGAAATCCAATTCTGGTATGGGCTGGGCGGCGCGCTTGGCGAGCGCGTGGCCGAACAGGTGACGCGCTTCAATGAAAGCCAATCGCGCTTTCGCGTGAATGCGACCTTCCGTGGTTCCTATGTGGAAGTGATGACCGGCGCCATCGCCGCCTGGCGGGCCGGCACGCCACCCCATATCGCGCAGGTGTTTGAAGTCGGCACCGCGACCATGATGGCCGCCGGCCCCGCTATTCGCCCGACGCATGAATTGCTGGGCGAAGTTGGCATTACGCTCGATCCCAAGCACTATCTGGCCGGGGTGCGTGGTTATTATTCCGACACGCAAGGCCGCCTGGTTTCCATGCCGCATAATTCTTCTTCGGCGGTCATGTGGATCAATCTGGACGCTTTCGAAAAGGCCGGGCTTTCCACGACGGAACTGCCCAAGACCTGGGCCGAGATTCGTGCCGCCGCGCAGAAGATCAAGGCGACCAATGCCGCCGAAATCCCGATCAGCACCGCCTGGCCGACCTGGGTGATGTTTGAACAAATGTCTTCCCTGCATGATGTTGGCCTTGCAACCAAGGCCAATGGCTTTGAAGGCCTGGATGCGGAAATGAACCTCGGCGCGCCGATTTTCACCAAGCACACCAATATGCTGCTTGAAATGCAGCGTGAGGGAAGCTTCGTCTATGGCGGGCGTGATGCCGATGGCTTCGCGAGCTTCCCGGCCGGCAAGGCCGCCATGTCCTTCAATTCCTCGGCCGGTCGGGCGCAGGTGCAGCGTGAAGCGAAGTTCCGCTGGGCTTCAGTGATGCTACCTTATCATGCCGATTGGTCTGGTCTGAATGGGCCTTCTGCTCAAGAGCAGGAGATTGAAGCCATGCTGCGCGCAGATTTGGCCAGCATGTCACCAGACGCCGCCCTTGCGGCTTTGCGGCGTGCGAAGGCGGCCAGCACCCAGCGTGGGCCACGCAATGGCGTGATTGGCGGCGCCAGCCTTTGGACGCTGACGGCACGCAACCGTACGGCAGAAGAATATCGCGGGGTCGCGGAATTCTACCGCTTCATCTCGGAAGTTGAGCAGGACAAGTGGTGGCACCATGTGACGGGTTATGTGCCGCTGACGCTGGCCGCTTATGAGGCTTCGCGCGCTGAAGGCTTCTATGCCCAAAACCCAGGTGCGGATGCGGCCATTATCCAATTGTCGCGTGCGGAACCCACACCAAATAGCCAGGGCTTCCGCCTGGGCGGCTTCGTCGAAATCCGCAACATCATCCAGGAAGAGCTGGAGCGCGGCTTCCAGGGGCAGCAGAATACCGAAACGCTGCTGGCCAATGCCAATCGCCGCGCCAATGTGGTGCTGCGCAATTTTGAGCGTGCCAATCGCCGCTAATCGCGTATCGGGGCTGCCTTCGCGGCAGCCCCCTCTTTGTCATTTGTTTGATCGCATTTTCCGAGCCGCCAAGTTATCCACTTGGCTTGAAAATGCTCAGTTGAGGCCCCATGCAGCGCAAGGCGATTTTCAACAATAAGCTGCTTCCCTATCTGCTGCTGGCGCCGCAGCTTGCCATTACCTTTGTCTTCTTCTTCTGGCCCGCGGGAGAAGCGGTTTGGTATTCCTTCATCCGCCAGGATGCCTTTGGCATTTCCAAGCAATTTGTCTGGTTTGAAAATTTCACGGATCTTTTTGCCGACCCGCTTTATCATCAGGTTATCGTCAATACTTTGATTTTCTCGGTGGCCGTCACGGTGCTTGCGATGGGCTTGGCGCTGGGCCTCGCGGTACTGGCGGATCGGCATATTCGTGGCAAGGATGGCTATCGCACGCTGCTGATTTGGCCCTATGCGGTGGCGCCTGCCGTTGCTGCTATTCTCTATATCTTCCTGTTCCACCCTGATATCGGACTGATCGGCCGCGCGCTGAAGGCGGCGGGCGTTGCCTGGAATTATACGCTGAATGGCAATCAGGCCATGCTGGTGGTAGTGCTGGCTGCGGCCTGGAAACAGGTTTCCTACAACTTCCTGTTCTTCCTGGCAGGGCTGCAATCCATCCCGCGCAGCGTGCTGGAAGCCGCCGCCATTGATGGCGCTTCTCCCCTGCATCGCTTTCGCACCGTGATCTTCCCGCTGCTGTCACCAACCACCTTCTTCCTGCTGGTGATCAACATTACCTACGCCTTCTTCGATACCTTCGGCATTATTGATGCGCTGACCAAGGGCGGGCCGGGCAATGCCACGCAAACCCTGATCTACCGCGCCTATATTGATGGGCGGGTCAATCTGGATATCGGCTCATCCTCTGCGCAATCGGTTGTGCTGATGATTGCGGTCATGGCGCTGACGCTGGTGCAATTCCGTTTCATTGAACGCAAGGTGCATTACTGATGGCCGAAGCGCGCAACAGCATCGCCGCCCCCATGGGCATGGCCGGCAGCAACCCCCGCGCGGATATGCTGACCCATATCATTCTGGTGCTTGGCGTGCTGCTTTTCGCGCTGCCGATCTGGATTGTGCTGATGGGTTCCACCCATGATGCCGCAACCATCGGGCGCGGTGAGGTCCCGCTTTTGCCCGGCGCCGAAGCTGCGGCGAATTATGGCGCGGTCTGGAATCAGGGCAACAAGCAGCGCGCCGGCGTGCCGGTTTCAACCATGATGTTCAATAGCGCGATCATGGCGCTGCTGATCACCTTCGGCAAAATCGCGATTTCCATCATCTCGGCCTATGCGGTTGCCTTCTTTTCCTTCCCTGGGCGCATGCTGTTCTTCTGGGCGATTTTCATCACCCTGATGCTACCGGTTGAGGTGCGTATCTTCCCGACCTTCCAGGTTGTGTCCGATCTTGGGCTGGTGAATACCTATGCCGGCCTGATCGTGCCGCTGATTGCTTCTGCCACCGCGACCCTGCTGTTCCGGCAATTTTTTCTGACCATCCCGGATGAATTGGTGGAGGCCGCCAAGATGGATGGCGCGGGGCCAATCCGCTTTTTCAAGGATGTGGTGCTGCCGCTGTCGGCCACCAATATCGCTGCGCTTTTTGTCATTCTGTTTGTCTATGGCTGGAACCAATATCTTTGGCCGCTGCTGGTGACGACCTCCACCGATGTGGAAACCATCATGATCGGCATTGTGAAAATGCTGGGCTCCCAAGGCGATACGGAATGGCATTTGGTGATGGCGACCACGGTGCTCGCACTTCTGCCGCCCGTTGCCATTGTGATCCTGATGCAGCGCTGGTTCGTCAAGGGATTGGTCGAGACCGAGAAATGAGAAACCCCCATGGCTGAATTAAAACTATCCGGTATCGTCAAGAATTTCGGCGCTGTGCGCGTGCTGCATGGCATTGATCTTGCCGTGCAGGATGGAGAGATGATTGTGATTGTCGGCGCTTCCGGCTGCGGCAAATCAACCTTGCTCCGCATCGTGGCCGGGTTGGAGCGCAGCACGGGTGGGACAGTGCTGATTGATGATCGCGATGTAACAGCGCTTGAACCAGCGGCGCGCGATATCGCCATGGTGTTCCAGAATTACGCGCTCTATCCGCATATGCGCGTCTTCGACAATATGGCCTATGGGCTCCGCATTCGTGGCCTTGCGAAGGAGGACATCAGGCGCCGCGTGCAGGAAGCAGCCGACTTGCTCGGCCTTTCCGCCTTGCTTGATCGGCGCCCGAGGGAGCTTTCCGGCGGTCAACGCCAGCGCGTTGCCATGGGGCGTGCGATTGTGCGTGAACCGAAGCTATTCCTGTTTGATGAGCCGCTTTCCAATCTGGATGCGAAGCTTCGCGTTGCCATGCGCGCGGAAATCAAGCGCCTGCAACGCCGGCTTGGCGTCACCAGTCTTTTTGTCACGCATGACCAGGTTGAGGCGATGACCTTGGGCGATAGGCTTGTCGTCATGCATGAAGGCCGCGCCGCGCAAATCGCTTCCCCCATGGAGATTTTTGAGCGCCCCGCCGATACCTATGTCGCAGGCTTCATCGGCAGTCCAGCGATGAATTTCCTGCCAGCCACCATCACGGAAGATGGCAAGGCGGCCGCGCTTTCGGATGGCAATGTTATCGCCCTGCCGCCCGGCCAATATGCTGCGCGTCCGGGGCAGAAAGTGACGCTCGGCATTCGCCCGGAACATATCAGCCTGCCCGGGCCGCTTCGGCTGACGACTGATCTGATTGAACCGCTCGGATCAGAAAGCGTGGTGCATGGCAAGCTTTCCTCGGGTGAAACCATGGCCTTGCGCCTGCCGGGTGCGCCGCCTTCCGCAGCCGTTTTGGAAATCGCCCCGCGCAGCGAACATTTGCATGTCTTTGAAGCTGAAACGGGCAAGCGCTTGCCGCCGCCCGCCTGATCAAGCTTACGCCTGCCCGCGTTCCATCAGCAGGCGCTTCACCTCATTCTTCGGGACCTTGCCGTAACCGGAACGCGGCAGCGCATCCCACACCACGATCTTGGCCGGCCATTTATAGCGCCCAAGCCTGCCATCCAGATGCGCCATCACCGCAGCCGGATCAATCAGGGCACCCGCTTCGGCCACCAGCACCGCAACCCCGCTTTCACCCCATTTCGCATCAGGCACGCCGACCACGCAGGCTTCCGCAACGCTTGGGTGTGTCAGCAGCGCTTCCTCTACCTCGCGCGGATACACGTTAGACCCGCCAGAGATATACATGTCCGAAGCGCGCCCGGTGATGTAAAGAAACCCGCGCGCATCCAGATGACCAAGATCACCGGTATGGAACCAGCCGCCGGCGAAGGCCTTTTCATTCGCGCTGTCATTTTCGAAGTAGCCCGCGAATACCGCAGGGCCGCGCACGCAAATCTCCCCAGTCTCGCCCGCTGCCAAGGGCTGGTTGGCGGTATCCAGAATCGCAACCTCAATCCCCGTGCGCGGATAGCCGCAGGAACCGATCGGCATGGCGGGATCATCTTCCAAGCTATGCCAGGCCGGCGGCAGCACGGTGATATTGCCGGTCACCTCACCCAGGCCGAAATACTGCACCAGACAAGGACCAAGCTTGCCCAGCGCGTATTTCTGATCCTCCCGATACATTGGCGCGCCGGCATAAATCACGTGGCGCAGCGATGAATGATCATGCGTATCCACAGCAGGGTCGCGGCAAAGCGCATTCAGAATGGTCGGCACGGTGAACATGTTGGAAACGCGATGCGTTTCAATCAGCCGCCAGGCTTCCGGCACATCAAAACGCTCCCCAGGCAGCAGGATGGAAACTGCGCCGCGCGCCACTTGCGAGAGCGCATGTACGCCCGCGCCATGGGACAGCGGGGCTACGACCAGGGAGGCATCATTTTCGGTCAGCCCCGGCATCAGATCGGCGATGTGGTTGTTGATGACAAAGGCCATTTGCCCATGGGTCAAAATGCCACCCTTGGGCCGGCCTGTGGTGCCGGAGGTATAGAAGAACCAGGCCGGATGATCACGATCCACATCGGCGGGCAGGGTCACGGGCGCGGCCTGGCCTGCCGCGATCAAATCTTCCCAGGAAAAGCCGGCGCCATCGCCAATGGCGATATCCAGCACGCAGGCCGGGTTTTCCGCGCGGCAGGCGGCGCGATGCTCCGGGAAGGCCACGTCGAAAATCTGCGCCTTGCAGCGCGAAGACCCGGCCAGATAGGCGGCTTCCGGCGGGCTCAGGCGGAAATTCGTCGGCACCCAAACCGCACCAATCAGCCAACAGGCCCAAACACCTTCGAAAATCGCGTTATTGTTGCGTGAATGGATCAGCACGCGATCGCCGGCGCCAATCCCGCGCGCGCGCAAGCCGGCAGCGGCGGCACAGGCGCGGGCGGCGATTTCCGACCAGTTCCAGACCCGATCACGCCAGATCAGGCCGGGGCGGTCCGGCAGGCGGCGGGCGGTTTGCAGCAGCATGGCGCCCAGGTTGGAAGTCGGGATCATGCGGCGTCTCCTTTTTTTGCGGCGCCCTTTCGGCAGTTCGCGCGATGTTTCGCTTGCCTCCAGCCTCAGGCTTGGGCAAGTGATGATCATAATCCGGACTTTACCAAAGGGAGAAGAACACCATGAACACCTCATTCCAGGGCGCAACGCGCCGTAACCTGCTGCTGGGCGCCGGGGCGCTGACGCTGGCCGCCCCCGCCATTGCGCGTGCACAAGGGCAATACCGCGCCGAATACAAGGTCTCGGTCGTGGGCAACCGCCCGCTGCCGATCTCCGACGGCGCCTTCACCTGGGCCGAGCTAGTCACGGAACGCTCAGGCGGGCGGATCAACATGAAGGTCTATCCGGGCAGCCAATTGGTCGGCGGCGATCAGACGCGCGAATTGGTGGCGATGCGCCAGGGCGTGATTGATATGGCGGTGTTTTCCACCATCAATATCTCCCCGCAAATTCGCGAAATGAACATTTTTTCGCTGCCCTTCCTGATGCCCAATCACCGCGCTTATGACGCGATTATCAATGGGGAAGTCGGGCGCGATCTGTTCGGCACGCTGACCAGCCGCGATGTGGTGCCGGTCGCCTGGGGCGAGAATGGTTTTCGCGAAATCTCCAATAGCAAGCGCGAAATCCGCAAGCCCGAAGATCTGCGCGGCCTGAAAATCCGCTTCGCGGCGGGGGCGATTTTCAGCGAAATCTATCAGGGGCTTGGTGCCAACCCGGTGCAAATGTCCTTCGCTGATCTGCAACCCGCGCTTTCGACCGGCGCCGTTGATGGGCAGGAAAACCCGGTCAATCTGTTCCTGGGTTTCCGCATGGACACACTCGCGCAGCGCCATTTGACCATTTGGAATTACTGCGCCGATGCGGCGATTTTTGTGGCTTCCAAGGCCGTGATGGATAGCTTCGCGCCGGCGGATCGCGATCTGGTGATTGCCTGTGCGCGGGAAGCGGCGCAACGGCAAATCGCAGCGGCGCGCAAGGGGCTTGGCATTGATGGGGATCGTTCATCCATTGAAGAATGCATCCGCCGCGGTGTGGCGGTGGCGGAACTGACGCCGGCTGAAAAGCAGGCTTTTGCCCGCGCCACGCGGCCGGTCTTTGACAAATGGGCGCAGACCGTGGGCAGCGCGCTGGTGCAAAAGGCCGAAGCCGCCATTGCGCGTGCGATTGCCTGACGCACCATGAGTGTTGAGTTGGATCCAGGGGCAACGCTTCCGGATCCGAAAACCCGCATTCCGCTCAGTTTCGAACGCGTGCTGCTCGCCATTGCAATGGCAGCCATGGCGCTGATTACGGCGGCGAATGTGTTGGCGCGCTACCTCACGAATGTGTCCTTTGCCATTACTGAGGAATACTCGGTGGTGCTGATGGTGGTGATTGCGCTGATCGGCACGGCACTTGCCATCGCAACCGGGCGGCATATTCGGGTTGGGTATTTTACTGATCTTCTTGGCAAACTGGGGCAACGCCGGGCGGAAATGCTGGCGCTGATCCTTGCCATTATCTGCTTTGGCTTGCTCGCCATTTTCGGCGCCAAACTGGCCTATGATGAATATCGCTTTGAAGTGCTCTCCAACGGGCTTGGTAATCCGCAATGGCTTTATACTGGCTGGCTGCCTTTGGTCTCGCTTTTGGTCATTGCGCGCGCGGCGGGCCGGCTGATCCGGCTTGCGCGCGGTGAGAATGGCTAAGCCATGATCGCCACGATCCTGTTCCTCGCTTTTGCCGTGCTGCTTGCGGGCGGCGTGCCGGTCGCGATTTGTCTCGGGCTGGCCGGGGCTTTCGCCATTTGGCTAGCGGATCAATCCATCATGGCGATGCCAACCAATGTCTATGCCGGCATTGCGAAATATCCGCTAATCGCGATTCCGATGTTCGTGCTGGTGGGCAGCGTGTTTGACCGCACCGGTGTCGCCTTGCGGCTGGTGCGTTTCGCAACCGCCCTGGTGGGGGCAGGGCGCGGCGCGCTTGCATCTGTCGCCGTGCTGGTCGCCATGGTGATTGGCGGCATTTCGGGATCAGGCCCCGCCACCAGCGCCGCAGTGGGCCAGGTGGTGACGAAAAGCATGGCGGAGGATGGCTATCCGCGGCCCTTCATTGCCAGCACTGTTGGTGCTGCTGCGGCCACTGATATCCTGATCCCGCCTTCGATTGCCTTCATTGTCTATGCCGTGCTGGTGCCGGGTGTTTCCGTGCCCGCCATTTTCGCCGCCGGCATGATCCCTGGTATTTTGGCGGGGCTTTGCATCATTGCCGCCGTTGTGATCATTTCCATCCTCAAGGATTTCGGCGGCAAGGCGCGCCAGAAGGAAGCCATTGCCGTCTGGCAAAGCTTCAAGGAAGCCTTCTGGGGCCTGCTGGCGCCGGTGGTGATCCTGGGCGGTATGCGGCTTGGGCTTTTCACGCCAACGGAAGCCGCCGTTGTCGCGGTATTCTATGGGCTTTTCATTGGCTTTTTCGTCTATCGCAGCCTGACGCTGCGCGATGTCTATGAAATGCTGGTAGAGGCCGGGGAGATTTCCGCCGTCATCCTGATTGTCATTGCGCTCGCGACCGTTTTTGCATGGTCCACCAGCACGCTCGGCATTGTCCGCCCGATTGTTGAATGGGTGGTGGGGCTTGGGCTTGGCTCAGCCGGCACGCTGGCACTGCTCACGATTTTCCTTGTCTTTGTCGGCATGTTTCTGGATGGCATTTCGATCTTCCTGATCCTGCTGCCGCTGCTGCTGCCGATTGCCGCGGCCTTTCAGTGGGATTTGACCTGGTTTGGCGTGGTGCTGACCATGATGATCGCGATCGGCCAATTCACGCCGCCCATGGCGGTGAATTTGATGGTGTCCTGCCGGATTGCGGGCGTTTCCATGGAAAGCACCGTGCCCTGCGTGATCTGGCTGGTGTTGGCCATGTTGCTTTCGGCCGTGGCTGTCATGGCCGTGCCGGATTTAGCGCTTTGGTTGCCGCGCGTTATGGGGCTTGGGTGAAGCGAAGATCAATGAAGGCAATCGGCTTCGCTTGACGGCTAGGATAATGCGGCAAAGTGATGTTGCTTGGCTCGAAGCGGTGGTATGTATACTGATAAAATACCTGAAGCGCTTGCTTATCGCCGTGCGTTCCGCAAAAGCGCCTCGATGGACATGACCTGCGCAAGATATTGCTCGTTCAATTCAATGTATAAATTGACTGCCTGCAGAAGATTGGTGCAAGGGTTGCAAACATAAACCACTTTCATGTCGATCCTATCCGTAAAAACAGCCGTGCCGAAGCGGACGCCCATATCCGGATTCCTCTCAATGACGCGCCGGACTTCAAATTCGTCGCGATACAGCACATCAATCCTGTGATCCCTCAGGGCTTGAATGCCCGCTTCCCATGACTGGACTTCGATGATGGTCGCTGCGGGAAAGTATCGTCTGGCGAATTCCACGTATGATGAGGCATGGATGGCACCAAGACGGCCCGTAAAGTTACGGAAGGCATCTTCCGGGCTTCGCCCATTGGCAAGCCGCGCCAGAGCCGCCCGATTGTAAACCATGGCGTGGCGGAGCCTGACATAGGGTTCAGAGAAACGGACAAATGGCGCGCGATCAAAACTCGCGGACATTCGGTTGATGCCAATATCGGCTTCAAGATCAGCAACCGTCTTGGCAAGTGAGTTGAAGGTATTGCCGCCATCAACAAAGACAAGATTGACGCCAATCGCGCGGGCGATTCCCTTGGCAATGTCTATCTCGGGACCTTCGAACTCTCCCGAAGGTAATCTCACACGAAACCCAGGCACGTCGAAATTGGGAATGGCAACGCGCAGGCTTCCCGCGGCAATGATGTCCCTTAGATCGCGCGATTGGCTACTGGCCCTTAGGTCTTGGGAATGCGCCGATGCGCTGACCAAGCCAATCAGCGCCAGCGCCAGGACAGCCATGCCTTGGCAATACCAAAATCTGCGGGTCCAGCCAGATTTCAGAAAACCTGCTATGCGCATAACCCTTTCCCCCCGATCACTTTCTGTATTTCCAAAAATGATAGTGACCCAGCCACATGCATTCACTCTGCCGGAACAGCGGTTGGCTTTTTGCTGCCGGAACCTGCCAAGGCTGGAATTTGACAATTCAAAGCGACGTTGAGCATTGCCCGGATCATCGAAACGATTGGGTCAACAACGATCATCAAGGGCAGCGCGAGTTCATAGGACAGGCCGAAGGGACGGAGCACCGCCGCCAGTGGCACAAGCCCAGGAAGCCCGCTGATACCAATCGTGGCAAAAGACCCGATGAGCGCGAATACGGCCACAAGCAACAATTCCACGAAACTGAAGCTGTATCCGGTCAAGCTCGCAATGAATAATGCCGCAACGATGAAATGCACGATATTGCCGAAACGGACTACGGCGAAGCTGATCGGGATGAACAGCTCACATGGCGGCTTGGATGCGCGAAGTTCCTTGGTCATTGTCTCCAGCGCCGTTGGCGCACAGACAAGGGTATTTCGTGTCGCGGCAGCCAAGGCCAAAGGCTGCGTAAACACCGCCAGGACGTGCCTCGGGCCCACGCGAAGCACAACACCAATGACAAAGATTGGAATGGTGAGCAAAACGATGCTCGTCAACAAAAAGGCAATGGCAAACGGGGCCAAAACCGCGAAGGCATCATTTCCCAGAAGCGCGATCTGCGGTGCAACCAGCGCAATAATGCCAATTGGCATGAACAGGTTGAACCACTCGAAAATCAGCAGGCAAACACTTTGAATATGCCGAAGCGCATTGAAGATGGACGTGCCGGACCGCCGCTCACTCCAAACCATGGCCAGACCAAAAACGAACAGGAACACGATAACCTGAAGGCTATTGTTTGAAGCCAATGAAGCAAAGATATTGCTCGGTACAATGGCGATCAGCCCCGTTGCCTCCCGCCCCGAACTATCATTCGCAAGCTGGGCACTAAGCGCAAACTCAAGGTCAACATGGCCGCTGGCACCGCCGAAAATCGTCCCAATCCGTCGCGCGATTTCATGGTCTATGGGTGCGAAATGGAACAGCATGAATGGCACAAGCAGCGAAACCGCCATGACAATGAGTGTTGTTACCAACAACCAGCCAATCAACCTCGCCACGACAGGCCCGGCCACGCCACTTGACAAGGCCGAGCGCACAGCGAGCGGTATTGTCGCCATCAGGAAGGGCAAAACGCAAACCTGCAATAGCGCAATAAAGACATCACCCACCGGCTTCAGGTATTCCACGAAGGGAAACTGCATATACCCAAGCCAGACACCACTGATGACCGCTACGATCGTGACTGAGGGGCGATTAATTTTTTTCGAGAGGTCAATGAGCCGATCAGTATTTCCCATGTGAATCCTCTACGCCGCAAATTGCGTCGCTTGATATTGAAGTTATTGAAATCTTCCCTGCGATTCCGAAGGCTATTCGAAGGCCATTGGCCGGTCAAGAAACGCTCCCTCGCTGCGGCGCGCGGCTTGAACGGACGGCAGGTGCCGCCGCCCCCCAAAACAGCGCGCATTTTCCGGCGCCCCAGACGTGATCCCAATACCTCGCCATGCGCGCAAAAAAATACCGTGATCAGCGGCAACTGATCACGGCATCGCCCAACACCGAACCGGCATGGCTTGCGCCGTGCCGGCAGTGCAACCTCAGGTAGTCTGCTGAATCGCCGAGAGCAACCAGCGCTCCTCAGGGCCGCTGCGCACGAAGGTCCACAACTCGATGGAAGTTTGACGCTCCGTCGTGCTGCCTTCCACCACCTTGCCGCTGGCCTGTTCGAAGGTTGCGTCCAGCAGGCTGAAGCGCATGGCAACAGTCGCGTAATCCAGCCCATCCTCATGCCAGGCTTCGGAAAGGTCACCACTTTCCAGCTTCACATCGCGGGTTTCGTTGCGCCAGCCGCGCGCGTCCAGATCACGGTAGTCATTCGCGAAATAGCCAACCATTTCAGGTGTCGCAAATTCCCGCAGGCCCTTCAGGTCGCGGCGAGACCAGGCGGCATTCACCCCAATCAGGCTTTGCTCAAAAGCCTGATAATCCTGCGGCGTCACTTGGACATCGCGCACGGGCGCGGCATAGGCGCCGCCCGCGACCGGGGCAGCGGCACCGCCCATGGGGGCGGGTTCCATTTGGCGCGCATAGCCTGAAGGCCCGGCCATGGCAGGCGCCGGCTGACGGCGGCGGAAGATCCGGAAGGCCAGATAGATCAGCCCGCCAATCAGCGCCACTTGCAGCAGCAGGCCAAGCATGGCGCCGAGGCCGCCGGCGCCGCCCAGCAGGCCACCGCCCAGGAACATGCCGATCAGGCCGCCCATCAGCAGACCACCGGCAAGCGCGCCCATGAAGGAACGCTGCGGCTGCGCTTGCGGCGGCATGCCGGGACGCGCGGGCGCGCCGGCCTGTTGCGGGCCAGAAGGCTGCGTTGCCGTCCGTTCCATCGGGCGCGCCGTATTGGGCGCGGTCTGGGTCGGCGGTGGCGCGGAATAGGTCCGGCTGCCGCGACTGCCGGAAGATGAATTGCCACCCGGCTTGGCATCGGCCAGGACCGGCACCAGAACCATGGCAAGGGCCGCGAAAGCGGTCAGAAAATAGCTTGGTCGACGCATTGGAATCGGGACCTCCCCAACATGAACAGTTCTTAATATAGGCATTTCCGCGCCAAAGCGAGGGGGTAAATCACATTGCAAGAGATTGCGGCCTGGCCTTCGCTGGGCCACAAAGGAGGAAATCCTTCAACGATCAGAATTTATACATGTCGCTAGTAGGTTTCTGTTAGAAATACCGGTCAGATGCCCAGTCCCCGCCCTGCCCCCCCTGAGTTGCAGCTCAGCCAGACCTCGTTGCAGGACGCGGTGCGGCGCGCCTTGCGCGATGAGGCGGGGCGGGCGGCGGTCCGCGTTTCACCTGGCCCACGGCCAGAAGCGCAGCGCCTGGTTTTTGCGTTGTTGCGCGAAGCGGTCGATGTCAAAGGCGGGTCACTGGTTGAAATTGCCGCGGATGATTGGCTGCTGACGGAACTGCCAAGCTTCGAAGCTGGCAAGCTGCAAGCCCTGCTAGGGCAAATCCTGGACGAGACAGCAGTACAGTTGCTGCCTCTTCCGGCATCCAAGGCCATGCTCATTGGCCTACTGAACTCAGCGCGCCTGCCTCAATTCCTGGAGGTGGCAGCGGCGGAACCAATCTCGCCCCTTGGCCTGGATGGGCGGCTGGATCGGATCAATCTGCCGCAAGTCTATCGGCGGCAAAGCATTGTTGGCATCACAGATGCCGAGCTGCCCAAGTTGGTCTTTCAGCGCCTCGCCTTGGACCAAACTGTCCTGCGTCAACACCTTGGCCGTATGGCCGGGGATCGCGCTTTGCTGAGCCACGCGAAATCCCTGCTGCAAAAGCGGGTTCTTGAAGCGCTTGGCGATGAAGGTACCCGCAAATCCCTGATGGGCGGCGGGCCGATTGCCCCCCTGCTGCTTGATCTGCCGCCCGAACTTCTGCCACCCATGCCGGCTGACGCCGAAGAGGACCCGGAACCCGCAGCCAGCCCTGGGCTTTATGCCACGCTTTCCGTGGATGAGGCCCTTACCGTCAAGAACCTTGCTGTACGCCGCAAGGCGCTTAGGCAGGGAGCCTGGGGTATCGCCGTTTCGGGGCTTTCCGCTTCGGCACTTGCCCTGGTGGAACCTGATGCCCTGCCAGCGGATTGGCTGGTCCTGGACTGGTCGCCCGGGCTGGATGATACGCAAGTCCTGAAGGCATTGCGCCGCCTTGATGAGGCGCGCGTCATTCTAGATGGCTGCGATAGCGTGGCGGCGCTCTCCTGGGGGCTCAGCCAGGGTATTCATCTTTATGCTGGGCCATGGATTGAGGAGCTTATCACCGCAAGCCGGATGGATCATTGCAGTGAAGCCGCGCGCTGCCTTCGCTCCGAATGTCGGGCGCGCGGGCTCGCGACCTCCCCCTCCGAAAGGCTTGGCTGCCACAAGCCTTTGCTGTTGGAAGGCGTGTTGCCAGAGGGGCAGGCATGAGCGGCGCCGCCCCAAAATCTGTCGCCTTGCCGGCAGAAGCGCTGGGCGCGGTGGCCCTGTCCAACGCCATTCGTGACGCGGTCGCAATGGGGGAGGAGCGGCTGGTTCTGATGCTGCGCCTTTCAGCGCTACCGCGAGCCCGGCGCATTGGCAGCCGAGCAGATTTGCTGCGCGAAGCCTGGGAACCGCTGAACAGCACCGCCAGGGTCCGGGGTTTCAAATTGCCGGGGGGCGACCTGGTGGCCATTGGCTTGCCCAATGCAAGCGAAGCGCTGGAACATCAGCAGCGGATCCTTTTTTCCATGCTGGAGCCTGAGGAAGCGGAAAAGGCTGTGCATATGCTCCGCCTGCCGCAGCAGGCCGCGGCGGTGATGGCCGCTGTTGAAGACAGCCTTGGCATGGTGGCCGCCATGCAGGCCATGGCGCTTGAGGAACCTGAAGAACGCGCCGTGGATCCCGCTTCGCTTGCTTCGGCAGAGCGTGGCCTGATGACGGCTGATCTCAGCATTTTCTTTCGCCGTCAAAAAGTCTGCTGGCTGGAACCGGGCGGGCAAAACACCAAACTTTTTTGGGAAGATCGCCGGACCGAATTGGCGCAGATTTGCGAAAGGCTTTTGCCGGGCAGCGATATTTCTCTGACCCCCGCCTTCGCGCATCGGTTGTTGAAATCCATCGACCGCCGGCAATTGAGCGACATCGCGCGGCCTGAGGAATTGCGCGATATGCGAGAACTCGCGCTGCCGCTTCGTGTGGAAAGCCTTTTCTCAACCGAATTCCTGCGCCTTGATGCGATCATGCCGCAAAGCCAACGGCATAAGCTGATCATCGGGCTTGATGCGGAAGATGTGCTGGCCGATCCTCAACTGTTCCTGCTGGCGCGCAACTTCCTTCAGGCGCGCGGCTATCGGCTGATGCTGGAAGCGGCCTCCCCCTTCGCGGCCACGGTGGTCTCGGGCCAGCGCGCCGGTTTCAATTTTTTGCGCCTGAAATGGTCTGAGGATTTCCCGGCCGCCGAAGGTGTCGCGACGGCGGAACTCCGCAAGAAACTCTCGCTGAATGCGGAACAGGTTGTGCTGGCCGGCGCGGATCGTCCCGCTGCTATTGCCTGGGGCTGGGAAGCAGGCATTCGCCTGTTCCAGGGGCGGCTGATCGAAAGCCAACGCCCAGCAAGCTGAAGCGATGGCTTGGCGAAACGCCGCTTTGGGCCGATATGCCCCCCATGCTGCTTCCCGCCATCCAGGCCGAGGGTCTGACGAAAATCTACAAAACGGGAGAACCGCCCGCCGTGGTAGGCCTCGATTTCGTCCAACCCGCCGGTAGCACCTGGGCGCTGCTGGGCGGCAATGGCGCTGGCAAATCCACCACCATTGCCATGCTGCTCGGCCTTTTGGTGCCAAGCGCGGGACGGGTTGTGGTGCTGGGCCATGATATGGCGCGGGACCGCTTTGCTGCCTTGGCGCGGATGAATTTTTCCTCGCCTTATGTCGCGCTGCCGCATCGGCTGACGGTTGCCGAAAACCTTGGCGTTTATGCGCATCTCTATAATGTGCCGCATGCGCAGGATCGCATCGCGGAATTGGCGGAGCGCCTGCAATTGACCGCGTTTCTGGACCGCCCAGCGGGGCAGCTTTCGGCGGGGCAAAAAACGCGCGTCGCGATTGCGAAATCGCTCATCAATCGCCCGGAATTGCTGCTGCTGGATGAACCGACCGCAAGCCTTGACCCCGATACGGGCGATTGGGTCCGCAGCCTGTTGGAAGCCTATCGCGCGGAATCCGGTGCTGCCATTCTGCTCGCGAGCCACAATATGGCTGAGGTCGAACGGCTTGCCGATCACGTGCTGATGCTCAAGGGCGGGCGTATTGTGGACCAAGGCAGCCCCAATGACCTGATCGCGCGCTATGGCCGCGATGATCTGGAACAGGTTTTTCTGGATATCGCCCGCGGCCAGGGGCACGCGGCATGAGCGGCGCGGCGCGGCGCATTTGTGGGCTGATGTATCGGCATTTGGCGCTGTATCGGCGTTCCTGGCCGCGGGTGCTCGAACTTATGTATTGGCCCGTTTTGCAAATGCTGGTCTGGGGTTTTGTGACCGCTTGGCTTGCTGGCGTGCAGAACAATACCGCAAGTGTCACCGCCGGCGTGCTGCTCGGCGGCGTGCTGCTGTGGGAGGTAACGCTGCGCAGCCAAATGGGCTTCGCCATTTCCTTCCTGGAGGAAATCTGGTCACGCAATCTGGGCCATATTTTCGTGGCACCGCTGCGCCCGCATGAATTGGTGGCGGGCTTGGTGGCCATGAGCATGCTCCGCACCGCGATCGGCGTGGGACCGGCCATTCTGCTGGCTTTCCTGTTGTACGGCTTTGGCATTTGGACCCTGGGGCCGGTGCTGGTGCTCTATTTCGCCGCGCTGATGGCGATGGGCTGGGCGGTGGCGCTTGGCGTGACGGCCCTTATCCTTCGCCATGGCGCGGGGGCCGAGGCTTTGGCCTGGGGCGTGCTGTTCGGCTTGGCGCCCTTCTCAGCGGTGTTTTATCCGGTTTCGGTGCTGCCTGACTGGTTGCAGCCGATCTCACTCGCCATTCCGGCGACGCATGTTTTTGAAGGCATGCGCGCTGCCCTGCTGCAAGGGCACCTTGCCTGGGATCATCTGGCCTATGCTTTTGTGCTTGATCTGATCTGGCTTGGCTTGGCGGCCTGGCTTTTCATGGCCCAATTCCAGGCGGCGCGCGTCCGAGGCGCTTTGATGAATATTGGCGAATAGATCAGGGCGCCTCTTTCATCTTGCGCGCTTTTCCGGCAAGTTTCCCTTTCCGGTCCTTGGTGGGGCGATGGTCGCCTTTGCCCGGGCCGGTTGTGCTGGAGACTGGAAACGTGATTCCCGCCCTGATGCCGACCTATAACCGTGCCGACCTTGCTTTTGAGCGGGGCGAAGGCGCGCGACTTTGGACGGAAGATGGCCGACGTTTCCTGGATTTCGGCGCGGGCATCGCGACCTCCTCGCTCGGCCATGGGCACCAACACCTGACGCGGGTGATCGCGGAACAGGCGGGCAAGATCATTCATGCGTCCAACCTGTATCGCATTCCGCAGGCGGAAACGCTCGCGCGGCGGCATGTGGAAAATTCCTTCGCCGATAGTGTGTTTTTCTGCAATTCCGGTGCGGAAGCCAATGAGGGCATGATCAAGGCTGTCCGCAAATACCACGCGGAAAACGGCCATCCGGAACGCTACCGGCTGATCTGCTTTGATGGCGCCTTCCATGGCCGCACCATGGCAGCGCTGGCCGCCACGGGGAATGAGAAATACCTGGCCGGCTTCGGCCCGCCGGTTGAAGGCTTTGACCACGTGCCCTTCGACAACATGAATGCGGTGCGTGATGCGATTGGCCCCAATACCGCCGGCGTGATGATTGAACCCGTGCAGGGTGAAGGCGGCGTGCGCCCCGCGCCGCTCAGGTTCCTGCGCGAATTGCGCGCCATGTGCGATGAATACGGGCTGCTGCTGGCGATGGATGAAGTGCAGACCGGCATGGGGCGTTCCGGCAAGATGTGGGCCCATCAATGGGCCGGGATTGAGCCTGATGTGATGTCCTCCGCCAAGGGCATTGGCGGCGGCTTCCCGCTGGGCGGTATTTTCGCCAAGGAACATGTGGCGAAGCACCTCAAGCCCGGCACGCATGGCTCCACCTATGGCGGCGGGCCGCTTGCTTGCGCTGCCGGCAATGCGGTGATGGATGTGGTCTCTGCGCCGGGCTTCCTGGAGCGTGTGGATCAGGTCGCGCGGCATTTGTGGCGTGGCCTGCTGGCACTCGCCGCCAAGCATCCGACTGTGATTGAGGATGTGCGCGGTGCGGGCCTGCTGCTGGGCCTGAAGCTGCGCCCCGAGGTGAATAACGGCGAAATGCAGAATGCCGCCGTGGCCGAAGGCTTGCTCACGGTTGCGGCGGGCATGAATGTGCTGCGTCTGGCGCCGCCTTTGATCATCACGGAAGCGGATGCGGATGAGGCGGTGGCGCTACTGGATCGCGCCTGCCAGCGCCTGACGCCCGCCGGTACCCAAGCCGCGGCGCAATGAGTGCCATGTTGAAATCAGTGAGGGGCGGCGATGCGCCGCCCCGCCACTTTTTGGAATTGATGGATCTTGAACCGGCGGTGCTGCGCCGGATGCTTGATGTGGCCGGACGCGCCAAGCGGGGCGAGCTTGCAGGCAAGCCTTTGGCTGGCAAATCCATTGCTTTGATTTTTGAAAAACCCTCCACGCGCACCCGCGTTTCCTTTGAAGTGGGCATCCGCCAATTGGGCGGGGATGTCGTGGTGCTGTCTTCCAAGGATATGCAGCTTGGCCGAGGCGAAACCCCCGCCGATACGGCGAAGGTGCTATCCCGCTACGTGGATGCCATCATGCTGCGCACCGATAATGTGCAGAAGATCCGTGAATTGGCGGAACATGCGACAGTGCCGGTGATCAATGGCCTGACCGATGTATCGCATCCCTGCCAATTGATGGCCGATGTCATGACCTTTGAGGAACATCGCGGCCCGATTGCCGGACAGGTGGTGGCCTGGACCGGTGATGGCAACAATGTCGCGCAATCCTTTATCCAGGCAGCGGCGCGCTTCGGCTTTACGCTGCGGCTGGCGACACCGCCGGAATTGGCGCCGCCAGCTGAATTGATTGCCTGGGCGCGCGCGCAAGGCGCCAAGGTGGAATTGACCCATGACCCCATCGCTGCCGTGCGTGATGCGCGCTGCGTGGTGACCGATACCTGGGTTTCCATGTCTGATGAGCGTGATGGGCGCGCGGAAAGCCGACATAATCTTTTGGCGCCTTATCAGTTAGACACGTCGCTGCTGAAGCACGCCGCGCCGGATGCGATTGTCATGCATTGCCTGCCCGCGCATCGCGGCGAAGAAATCACCGATGAGGTGATGGATGGCCCGCAAAGCGTGGTGTTTGATGAGGCGGAAAACCGCCTGCATGCGCAAAAGGGCGTGCTGCTTTGGGCCTTGGGGCTGGCGTAAGCCTTATGGCGTGACCCGTGAGCAAGTGTCACGCCTTTGCCGAGGAGCCAGGCCCCTGCCCTATTCCTCGTGCTGCAATGCGTTGAAGCCCAGACGCTTCTGATATTGGCGCTACCCAAGCGCGCTTGTATAGGCAAACAGAGCCACGCTGCTGCCGGCGTTTCTCATGCCGCTTCCGAGCCCAAGTGAAGGATTCCCGCGATGCGCGATTTCGATGAAAACTCAATCACGGATGCGGTCCTACAACGCCTGGCTGGCGCTGAAGACCCTCGCCTGAGGCAGGTGGCACAAAGCCTTGTGAAGCATCTGCACGCCTTTGTGCGGGATGTTGAGCCAAGCTTTGAAGAATGGCAGACCGCCATCAGCTTTCTGACCCGCATTGGCCACATGTGTGATGGCAAGCGGCAGGAATTCATCCTGCTGTCGGATACGCTTGGTGTTTCCATGCTGGTGGATGCGATCAATCACCGCATGCCGGAAGGCGCCACCCCAACCACCGTGCTTGGCCCTTTCTATGTTGAAGGCGCGCCTGAATTGCCACTGGGGGCAGAGGTTGCGCGCGCCATGAAGGGCGAACCGCTGCATGTTTCAGGGCGCGTGATGACCGCAGGCGGCGGTCCCATCGCTGGCGCCATCGTGGATATCTGGCATTCGGATGAGGATGGCTATTACGATGTGCAGCGCGTTGATCAGGCGGATGCCAATCTGCGGGCGCGCTTTCGTACCGACAGCGACGGGCGCTTTCATTTCTGGACTTTGACGCCAACATCCTACCCCGTGCCGGATGATGGCCCGGTCGGAGAATTGCTGCGCGCGACGGGCCGGCACCCGATGCGCCCCGCGCATGTTCATTTCATGATTGCGGCGCCGGGGCATGAAACCCTGGTGACGCATGTTTTTGTCGCGGGCGATCCCTATTTGGACAGCGATGCCGTCTTTGGCGTGAAGCAGGAATTGATTGCCGAATTCGCGCAGCACCAAGCCGGCAAAGGCCCGGATGGGCGAGAGCTGGCGGGCACCTGGCGCAAGCTGGTCTATGATTTCGCGCTGAAACGCAACGGCTGAACCGAAGCGCTCGGGCGTGCCTTCAGCGCACCAGCGCAGTCGATAAGATTGGGAAGAAGGCAATCAACATCAGCGCAAGGCCCATCACCACCACAAAGGGCAAGGCGCCGCCAAAAATGGTTTCAATACCGACCTTAGGATCCGCCAGCGTTGCCTTTACGGTGAACACTGAAATACCAAAGGGCGGCGTCAGCAGCCCCATCTCTACCGCGATGATGGTGACAATACCGAAATGGATCAGGTCAAACCCCATCGCGGTCGCGATCGGCGCGCCAATCGGCACCATGATGAGCAGGATGGAGGTACTGTCCAGAATCATCCCCATCAGCAGGATGACGATCACGAAGGCAAACAGAAACCCGTAAGGCCCAAGGCCCAAATGTTCCACAAAATCGCCAATGGCATTGGGCACGCCTGCCATGGACAGCATGCGCGAATAAAGCCCGGCAGCAATCAGTAGGAACAGGATGGCGGCTGAAACCAGCCCGGTTTCACGCAAGACGCGCCAGAATTTCGCAGCATCCAAGCGGCGCCGCGCCAGCGCAATCAGCAAGGCGCCCGCGGCCCCCACTGCGCCCGCTTCGGTCGGCGTGAAAAAGCCCGTGTAAAGCCCGCCCAGGATCAGCACCACAAGCGCAAGAATAGGCAGGGATTTGCCGAGCATTTCTGCTGGCCCCATCAGCTTTTCGTCAGCCACGGCTGCTGATTGCGTTTGGCTCATGATTCGCTGCGGTGCGAAACTCGCATAGCACCAGATCATGACAGCAAAGCCGATTGCGATGATGATGCCCGGAATGGCGCCGGCGATGAACATGGAACCGATCGAAACTTCAGCCAGCACCCCATAGACGATCATCAATAATGATGGCGGTATCAGCATCCCAAGGATGCTGCTGCCCGCCACTGTGCCGGCGGCGAAGCGCATGGAATAGCCATGCCGCACCATCTCAGGCACCGCAACTTTGGTGAAGACCGCGGCCGAGGCGATGGAAACGCCTGTCACCGCCGCAAACACCGCATTGGCGCCAACGGTCGCGATGCCAAGGCCGCCTTTCACACGCCTCAGCAGATTCTGCGCGACATCGAAAGTGTCTTTCCCGACATCGGAAATACTGACCAAAAGCCCCATCAGGACGAAAAGCGGTATGGTCGCAAACAGGTAATCCTGAATGCCCGAATAGGTCGCCAAGGCTGTAAAGCGAAAGGCGAGATCAGGATTCTCGCGGATCAGCCAAACACCGATAGCACCAGTTGAAATCAGCGTAATGCCAATGGGCAGGCCGATGATGATCAGCGTCACCATCAGCCCAATCAAGGCGAAGCCAAGGCTGGTATCATCCATGGCGCGTCAGCATCCCGCGCAGTTCGGCAACAAATACCGCCAGATAGGCGATGCCCCCCGCCACGCCGCCCAGCACGATCAGGCCACGAAAGGGCCAGGTTGGCACGGTGAAAAGCCCCTGCACGCCAAAGAACTCGCGCAAATTGATGGAATTCCACATGCCCGGCCAGGCGGCCTGCGCGATGAAGAACATCACCGCGGCACCAATCAGGAAAAACAGCGCCTCAAGCCCGCGGCCGAAACGCGGCGCCCAATTCAGCACGCGCTGGATCAGGAAATCCGCACGCGTCATGCGGCGATGATAGATGGTTGCGCCAATCTGCAGAAAGACAATCCCCACCACCGAATGCGCAGCAATTTCCGCAACCCCGGTGATGGGCGCATTCAGGAAGGATCGGCCAATGACATCGGCACAGATCAGCAGCATCAACCCAAAGGTCCAAATGGTGCCAATGGCGGCCAAGCCATCAAGCAGCATTTGGATCGGGCCAAATGGTTGCCTGGGGGCGGCGCCATCCAGCGCCGCCATGTCAATATCATCAGCCAAGCGGGCAGACCTTCCTGATCAGGACGTGACTTCACGGTCCCAATTACGCCCGGGCGTCTGCCCGGCAGCGCGAATGGCCGCGAAGTAGGCGTTCAACACATCCCGCGCCGCGGGGCCAGAGCTATCCACCCAGGTGCGCGCAATATTCGGCAGGCCGCGGATCCAGCGCTCACGCTCTGCCGCCGGCAGGGTGGTGATGACGGAACCTTGGCGCAGCATCTCTGCCTCGGCCGCCGCGATACGCGCGGAGACATCGCGGATATGCGCCTGCGTTGTCGTTTTGCCCGCTTCCGTCATGGCGCGGCGCACGCCCTCCGGCCAACGATCAAAGCGCTGCTTATTCGCGGCGATACCGCCCACATACATCGCACCCACATCGCATTTCGTGATGTAGCGCGCCACTTCATGCACGCGGGTCGGCAGAATACCGACAAAGAAGGAAAGCGCGCCTTCCGAAACACCGGTCTGGATATCGGTGTAATAGGTGGTGAGCGCGCCATCAACCGGCGTCGCGCCCGTGCCGGTCAGCCAATTGGCGCTGGTGCCAGGTGCCGAGATTTTGCGGTTGCGCAAATCATCCAGGCTGCGCACCGGGAAATTCGACCAGATGTGATAGGTATCGGTGATATAGGAACTGAGCGGCACCATATTGAGGCCGTTCCAATTCTGCCGAATGGCCGGCACATTTTCATTCATCGCCTCGAACGCATTGGCCACCAAAGCGTGATCACCAGTCGCAAAAGGCGTGAAGTAGGTCACGTTCTGCAGCGGCATGGTGCTGCCTTCCCAAAGCGTGCCGACATAGCCGATATCGGTAATGTTATCGCGCACCGCTTCCATCGTATCCTGGAAGCGATACAGCGTGCCGCCATAAGACTCACGCCAAATGACGCGATGCGTATTACCGCCATCGCGGAGCAATTTGTCCACTTCCGGCTGGAAGACATTCTTCATCATCGACACCCAGAAATTCGCAACCGGATGGCTGGAGGCGATGGTGATGTTCAGCGCGGTTTGCGCGCGGCTGTGGATTGAAAACAAGGGCAGGGCCGAAGCGCCCAGGATCAGGCTCCGTCGAAGGGTGGTCATTGCAAATCTCCCTGTTGTGGCGTTTTGCGAACGCCGTTGAATTTGTTCAGGCGATGGTGCCAAGCGCGCGCAGAATACGCTCTGGCGTGAAGGGTTGTTCATACACACGGGCGTTCAAGGGCTTCAGCGCATCATTGATGGCATTCATGATGGCCGCTGGCGCGCCGGCGGTGCCGGCCTCACCAGCACCCTTTGCGCCGAGCAAGGATTCGCGGGTTGGCGTTTCCACGTGCCCCACATGGATTTCCGGCATTTCCGCCGACATGGGCACCAGGTAATCGGCCAGCGTCGTGGTCAGTAGATTGCCTTCGGCGTCATAGACGCAATGTTCGTAAAGCGCGCCACCAATGCCCTGAACAATGCCGCCGCGCACCTGTTCATCCACCAGAAGCGGGTTCACGACGCGGCCGCAATCTTCAACGCACCAATGTTCCAGCAGTTTCACCATGCCGGTGGCGGGGTCCACCTCAACCCAGCTTGCCTGAATACCGTTGGTGAAGGCGAAGGGGTATTCCTTGGTGATGAAGTGGCGCGTCTGCACCAATTCGCGCTGTAAATCCTTGGGCAGCGTATCGCCACGGAAATAGACAATGCGGCCCAATTCAAACAGCGTCATGCGCGGCTTGCCGCTGGCCTTATCCGTGATTTCGCCCATCACGACATCAAGTGTATCTGGCGCCGCTTGCAGCATGGCGCCAGCCACTTCCAGGATTTGCTGCTTGAGCGCAATGGCGGATTGCAGCGCCGCTTCCCCGCCAATGCCCGCACCGCGGCAGGCCCAGGTACCGCCGCCATAAGGCGTGGTCTGCGTATCGCCGGTGATGATCTTCACGCGATTGACCGGCACGCCAACGCCATGTGCTACAATCTGCGCCAGAATCGCCTCGGTCCCCTGGCCCTGTTCCGTCACACCCGAGGAAGCAACAATCGACCCATCCGGATCCATCCGCACCGTGCAGCCATCCTGCGCGGAAATGCGCGCGCCACCAATGCCATACATGAAGGGCGAAGGATTGGTCAGTTCAATGAAGGACGCAAAGCCAATGCCGCGATAAAGGCCGCGCTGGCGTGCTTCTGCCTGATCCGCGCGAATGCGGTCCAACGGCACCATATCCAGCAACTTGTTCAGCGATGCGTGATGCGACAGCCCTTCAAACCGCATGCCGGGCGGTGAGGTATAGGGATAGGCATCATCGCGAATAAGATTGCGCTGGCGTATCTCCACCGGGTCCATGCCCAAAGCCTCGGCGGCCAGATCCATCAGCCCTTCCGTGACCGCGGTCGCAATGGGGTGGCCGACGGCGCGATATTGGCAGGTCGGTGTCTTGTTCTGCAGCACTACCGTTGTGGTGCAGCGGTAAATCTTGAAATCATAGGGGCCGCCGCAAAGATTGACGACCTGATTGCCTTCGATTGCGCTGGTACGCGGATAAACGGAATAGGGGCCGATCCCGGTCAGATCATCAATGTCAAAGGCCAGCACGCGGCCTTCCGCATCCACCGCCAGGCGGCCCATGATGCGATGATCGCGCGCATGAATATCGCTCACGAAGGATTCAAAGCGGTCGGCCACGAATTTCACCGGGCGGCCCATGATGCGCGCCATGGCGGCCACCGCGACCTCATCCGGATAGACATGCACCTTGATGCCAAAGCTGCCGCCGACATCCTTGCAGATCACCCGGACATCGCCTTCCTTCATACGCAACTGCTTGGCGAAGACGCCTTGCATCATATGCGGCGCCTGGGTCGAGTGATACACTGTCAGTGTTTCATCCGCCGGATTGTAATCGGCGATGATGGAACGCGGTTCCAGCGTGACACCCGTATGCCGGCCCGTGACGAAGCGCGCTTCGACAATCTTATGCGCGGCCGCAAAAGCTGCGGCGACATCGCCGGTTTCGGCCGTACGGGTAAAGACCAAATTATCACCAAGGTCCGGATGGATCACGACGGACCCTGGGGCGAGCGCCGTTTCCATATCAATCTGCGCGGGCAGGGCTTCGAATTCCACTTGCAGCGCGGCCACGCCATCTTCGGCTGCGGCACGGCTTTCTGCGACCACGGCTACAATCGGCTCCCCCTGCCAGGTGGTGCGGCTGAGCGGCAGTGGATATTGCGGCGCGGATTTCATGCCCTTCAAATGATCAAGTGTGGCGACCCAAGGATCACAAAATTTCGCTAGATCATGGCCGGTAAAGGCGCGGATCACCCCCGGCACGGCCTTGGCGCGCGCCGTATCGATAGTACTGATTTTCGCATGCGCATGGGGGCTGCGCAGAAACGCCGCATGCAGCATGCGCGGCAGGGTCACATCATCCGTATAGGTCGCGCGGCCCTGCACCAGCTTCGGCACATTGGGGCGCGGCACGGATCGCCCGATATAGGAATTGGGCAAATCCTCGCGCGACAGGCCGATGGAGGCCGGCGTGATCTCATTCATGGCGTGGCCCCCCTGCTGCGGAGCGTATCTTCAACCGCATCCACAATTGCCTGATAGCCCGTGCAGCGGCAGTAATTGCCCGAAAGATATTCGCGAATTTCACCCCGCGTCGGGCTGCCGCCTTCGGCCAGCAATTCAGCCGCCGTCATCACCATGCCTGGCGTGCAAAAGCCGCATTGCGCCGCATTGCGCGCAACGAAAGCCGCCTGCAAATCCGCAACCTCCCCACTTTCGGAAAGGCCCTCAATGGTCACAACATGAGCGCCATCCAGCGAAGCCGCAAGGATCAGGCAGCCACGCATGATCTTGCCATTCACGCGCAGCGTGCAGGCACCGCAAACGCCATGCTCGCAGCCGGCATGTGAACCCGTCAGGCCAAGATCAAGGCGCAGGAAGTCAATCAAATGGCGGCGCGGTTCCACATGCCGTGTCACCTTTTCGCCATTCACGGTCAGCGTAATCGGGATCATGCGGCTTGCACCTTTGGGCTCAGAAAACCAAGCAAAACACGCTCCGTCAGCACACGCGCCAAATGGCGCTTCATTTCGGGCGGACCATGCAAATCGCGCGGCGGGTCCAGATCCTCGGCGAGTGCTTGCTGCGCGGCGGTGATGCTCGCGCGGTCAAGGCTGCGCCCTTCCAGTGCACGGCACGCAGCCGCGGCCAGTACAGGGATATTGCCGACACCGAAATAAACCAAACGGGGCGCGACGACGCGCCCGGCCTCCAAGGCCAAGGTCGCGGCGAGACCCGCCATGGCGTAATCGCCGGAACGGCGCGTGATTTCCTCAATGGCGCCAAGACGCTGGGTCACGGGGATCTCGACCGCGGCGATGATTTCCTGTGGCTCCAGCGCGGTTTGCAGGAGATCGGTGAAAAAATCGGCCGCCGGAATGCGCCGTTCGCCCTTGGCGGATGCCGCGATAATGGTTGCTTCCAACGCCACCATGCAGGCCGGCAATTCCGCCGCCGGGTCGGCATAGGCCAGGCTGCCGCCCAAGGTGCCGCGATTGCGGATGGCCGGATGGGCGATCAACGGCGCCGCAGACGCGAGCAAGGGCGCATGGGCCTTTACCAGCGGATCACCGCAAAGCTCAGCATGCAGTGTCAGCGCGCCAAGGCGCAGCACCTGGCCATTGCTGGCAATGCCGCGCAATTCGGTGATACCGTTGATATCAATCAGCGTGCCCGGTTCGGAAAGTCGGAAGGCGAGGGTCGCCAGTAGCGTCTGCCCGCCCGCAATGATTTGGGCCGCGCTTCCATGCGCCTGCTGCGCTGACCACAGCTCGGCAAGGCTCTTGACGCGCACATAGCCCATGGCAGGCCATTTCATGCAGACTCTCCCCGACTTGCGTTGCGCGCTTTGATCACCAGCAGAGGCTGCTTGTCAAGCGCGGCTTCTACCTGACAAGGCTCTGAAATTTCAGCAATTTCAATCATTCTGCCGCTTTGTCGTCTGCCGCTGCGGCGCGCTTGATTGAGCCCAGCAGTCATGGTTCCACGTGGCAAATGGCCTAGGCATAGCTTGGGGGTGCGAGGCCAAACGCCCAGCATTCAAGCAAATTTCTGCCCAAAAAATACGTTACTGATTAAATTTAGGTCACTCCAGGAGAGATCTGCGCCTAAAATCATAGGTTTCCGCCTTTACGCATCGGTATGAAACTTGCTCCCTCCTCTCCGCATGCAGGAGGATGGGGCTCTGGCTACCGCCGCTCAACGACTGACGTCACAACAGCTTTTGCTGAACGGCATTGTCCATAGCTATGGGTCTGCGCGCGCCGTTGATGACGTCTCCCTGGAAGTGAAAGCCGGCGAATTGGTGGCGCTACTAGGCCCATCAGGCTGCGGCAAAACAACCCTTCTGCGCATTGTTGCGGGCTTCATTCGTCAGGCTTCCGGTCAGGTGGTGATTGGTGATCGTGCCGTGGATGATCTGCCGCCCAATCTGCGCGAGGTTGGCATTGTCTTTCAAAACTACGCACTGTTTCCGCATATGACGGTGGCCGAGAATATCGCCTATGGCCTCGTGGCGCGTGGCGTGGGCAAGGCTGAACAACGTGCGCGCGTGGCGGAAATGCTCGCCACCGTTCGCATGGAAGGCTTCGCGGATCGCAAACCGAGGCAATTATCGGGCGGGCAGCAGCAGCGCATCGCCTTGGCGCGGGCGCTTGCGGTGCAGCCGCGCATCCTGCTGCTGGATGAACCTTTCGCCGCGCTGGATAAGAATTTGCGGCTGGATATGCAAATCGAAATCAAGCGGCTGCAACGCCAATTCGGCCTGACGGCCATTTTGGTCACGCATGACCAGGAAGAAGCCATGTCCATCGCCGATCGCATTGCGGTGATGAATGGCGGCAGGATCGAGCAACTGGGCACGCCAGTCGCGATCTATGACGAACCGGCGACACCCTTCGTCAATAGCTTCATCGGGTCTTCAAATATCCTTGAGGGCATCGTCGCAGATGGCGGGGTGAGGCTTGCCGTGGGCGCGACGCTGCCCTGCAAAACACAGCACCTACCGCAAGGCAAGCCGGTGCAGGTTTCCATCCGCCCCGAGCAATTGATGCTGGTGCGTGACGCCGCGCCGGATCGCTTCCCGGTCACGCTGACACTCAGCCTGCCGATTGGCGGGCAATTGATCCATGATGTCGCGGCAGCCGATGGCACCACGCTCAAGATCGCGACTGCACGCCATCCGGGCGATACCTCCTCGCTTTCGGGCGCATGGCATTGTGCGCTGACGCCTGAAGCGCGGCCTTCGATCTTTCCCCTATCCACCCCATAAATCCCCAGGAGAATTACCATGGCTTCCAGACGCCTCTTCCTTGCCGGCCTGGCCGGTGCGCTTGCCGCGCCCAGCATTGCGCGTGCTTCCGGTTCCATGACGGCCGCGATTTATCCCGGCACCTGGGATGAGGCCTATCGCGAAATCGTCGCGCCGCTCCTGCGCCAGCGCCATAATGTGAGCGTTTCCTTCGATCCGCTTTTCGCGGTGGATCAGGTGGCCAAGGTGCGTGCAGCGCGCGGTGTGGCGCCGTTTGACTGCTTCGTGCTGGACCCCGGGCCGGCGGCGGCGGCGCGTCAGGCGGGCCTTTTTGAACCGATTGACCCGCGCATGATTACCAATGCCAGCAAGCTGCCCGATGGTATGCTGACCGCTGATGCGGCGACGGTGAATGTGCAGGTTGTCGGCATTTGCTACAACCCGAAGAAATTCCCCGAACCGCCGAAAAGCTGGGCAGATTTGTTCCGTTCGCCCTATGTGGAACGCCTTGGCCTCACGGGCTTCCAGACCACATTCGGCACCGTATCGCTGATTGAAATGGCGAAGGTGTTTGGCGGTTCCATCACCAATATCGAACCGATCTTCGCCAAGCTGCGTGAAGCGCTGCCCAAGGTTGCCGCCGTTTCCACACCGGCCGCCCTGCCGGGCCTGTTCCAGCAAGGCCAGATTGATATCATGTACACCAACACCAACAACGCAGCGACGCTCAAGGCCCGCGGCGTTGACATTGCCTTTGTGGCGCCGAGCGAAGGGGCGATTACCTTCGCCACCACGCTCCACATCGTGAAGGGAGCCGAAAACAAGGCCAATGCGCATCGCTATATTGATGTGGCCCTTTCGGCTGACGCGCAAAGCAAGCTGCAATTGTCGCCCTTCAACATGATTCCGGTGAACAAGGATGTGCAGCTGACCCCCAATCTGGACATCAAATCGCTTGATGAATTGTCCAAGATGGTCACGCATGATTGGAATGTGATCAACCCGCGCCGTGCTGCCTGGATTGATCGCTTCAACCGCGAAATCACGAAGTAAAATCATGCGCGCAGCAGCGGTGGATTGGCGCCTGGCCGCGCCTTTGGGGATTGTCTACCTCGCGCTTTTCGCGGCACCGCTGCTGTTGTTACTTGGCATATCGCTTCATGCTGACCAGGATTTGCAGAAATGGGGCCTGGATAATTGGACCAAATTCTGGGGCGACGCTTTTTATCGCGGCGTCGTTTGGGACACGCTTCGGCTTGGCGTTGCGGCGGTGCTGGCGACATCGCTATTCGCCTGGCCGCTTGCAGTATTTTTCTGCAATGCGAGCCCGCGCACCCAGAAGATCCTGATCTTCATTATTCTCCTGCCGCTGCTCACCTCTGTTGTTATTCGCACTTTCGCCTGGATCGTGATCCTGGCGCGCGAAGGCTTGGTAAATCAGGTCGTACTGGCGCTCGGTCTCAGCGCCACGCCGCTCAGGCTATTGCAGACGGAAACGGGGCTCATCCTTGCCCTGATGCAAATCGAAATGCCGTTGATGCTGCTGCCCTTGATTTCTGTCATGCGCGGACTTGATCCAAACCTTCTTGATGCCTCGCGCGCCTTGGGTGCGGGGATGTGGCGGAGCTTCTTTCGCGTCATCCTCCCGCTCAGCCTGCCGGGGTGGATCGCGGGTGCCACGCTGGTTTTCGCTTCCGCCTGTACCGCCTTCATTTCCCAATCCGTCATTGGCGGGGCAAGGCTTGTTTATCTGCCATCGCTCATCTGGCAGCAGGCCATGGTGGTTTATGATTGGCCCTTCGCCGCAGTCTGTTCCGTCACGCTGCTGCTGACGGTGCTGGCCGGCATCATGATGCTGAATTGGCTCGGCCGCTATGCAAGGACCGATTGAATGAACCAGCGCCGCACCTTTTCGGATCAAAGCTTTTCCTATGTCTTTGGTGGCCTCACGCTGCTTGGCGTGCTGATCCTGGTCGGCCCGGTTTTCATTGTGCTGATCACAAGCTTCACTACCTCGGCCTCCTTGCGGTTTCCGCCGCCGGAATTGTCGTTGCGCTGGTATCAGGCCTTGTTCGATACAACGCGGTCTGCACATATCCATCGCGCGGCGGGCAATTCACTTTGGGTGGCCAGCATGGCGACCCTTGCAGCAACTATTCTTGCCGTGCTCGCCGCGCTGGCGATTGGGCGTTCCCGCCGGCCTGCGGCGCGCGCCTTGGAAGCAAGTTTTCTCTCACCGCTGATCTTGCCCTCATTGGCCTATGGGTTGGCGACGCTGATGTTCTTCGCCCTGCTCGGGCTCCGCCCATCGCTTACGCATTTGATTGGCGGGCATCTGGTGGTGATTGCGCCCTTTGTCTTTCGGACAACCTTGGCGACTGTCACGCAATTGGAACCGACCTTGCTGGAAAGCTCGGCCAGCCTGGGCGCCGGGCGCTTCATGACCTTCCGGCGCATCACGCTTCCCCTGATCGCGCCTGGCATTTTCGCCGGCGCCTTCCTGGCTTTCGTGGCCTCCATGGATAATGTGCCGGTCTCGCTTTTCCTCTCCAGTGCACGAACGGATATGCTGCCCATTCGCATGT
>Ga0315900_10001855_pt1 | contig 33302 bp, 24 predicted proteins | sample LakEriMetagenome_FD_203521 | JGI IMG/M metagenome (GOLD analysis project Ga0315900, IMG submission 203521) | Freshwater fungal communities from buoy surface, Lake Erie, Ohio, United States - Buoy 12 MA114 | ecosystem: Environmental > Aquatic > Freshwater > Lake > Lake biofilm | place: USA: Lake...
ATACTGCACTTGCAAGACCAAGTTTAAATATGTGGATTGGCGGTCAAAATTTTAATAATTCTTTAAATCAACCAACAATTAGAGAATGCGCTTTTGCTTCTATCGGTGATGGTTTGCTTGATTCAGAAGCAGCTAATTTTTATACTGCAGTACAAAATTTCAACACAAGCCTTTCCAGACAGGTTTAAACACTTAAACTATGACATACGTAGGACTATTAACAGAATCACAAAAAGATAGCTTGGTCGGTCAGCTTTATGATGAGGACAGCTATTTCAACCCAATCCAAGACCTGGAGGAAAACTGGATAATTTCAGTTGAGGAAATGGAATTTTGCGTTAATCCTGAATTTATGTGGGTAAAAGATTTGCCTTTGATAGAATATAAACCTAAACCATCGCCACCATTCCCTCCAGTAGAATAATGAAACAATTTCAACAGATACTCAAAGACAAAGGTTACTATTCAGGTAACATCGATGGCATAATCGGGCCTCTTAGCCTTGCAGGAACAAAGCAATTTGTCGATGCAGAGATGGATAAGCGTGGATGGGTAAAACCTGTCAATGACTTTGTGTGGATTCGCACAGACCAAAGCTTCGATAATAAGTTCTCAGACTATGTTGTTCGATTTTCGAACAGAAATGCCGATATGATTTTACCGTGCTCTACTACTCCTGGAGACTTTTATATCTTCAATCCGCTCACAGTTGGTGGAATTACAGGAGCAGCAGTAGCCTGTGAACAGCAAGTCATCGCATCTCACAGATTTATGACTTCCCCGAATTGGAAATCACTTTGGTTAGGTGCCCCATACTTCTTCCAAGCAGGTGCTATTGAGATATACAGAGACGGTAATAAGGATAGAAAGCTAGATACTGCAATTAAAACTAAAGGACATTTTGGAATAAACTTCCATCGTGCAGGTGCAGGCTCATTTGTCGATAACTGGTCGGCAGGCTGTATGGTCGTGCCTGACAATAGATGGTTTGAAGCTATCAAAATATTTTACCCTAATCAGCTAATAAACTTTACGTTAATCGAATTATGAGATGCTCGGTGGATTACTTGATGAAGATGAGAGAAAGTATTTATTAAATAAATATTATGTCGAAGGTCATATTTTTACTCCATTAAGAATAACAAATGGAAATTGGATATTACCTTTGTATCAGATTCATTACAATGAAAACATTGATTGCTGGTGGGTAAAATATCTCCCTATTATTGAATACAAATTATAAGAACCATGAACGTACTCTTTCTTCAAGCAGAACCACTCCCCTCGTATCTGACATCACTCGCAAATTATGGAGTCCTTGGCATTTTTGCCATCCTAATGATTGCCTTAATTTACTTCATGGGTAAGCAGTTCTTTGTATGGCACAAGAAAAATGAGAATAGAATACAAGAGCTTGAGAAAAAACTTGAAGAATATTTATCAGAGGACAGATCAAAACTTCTAGAGACAGTAGCATCAAACAACCATGTGATTGAGAACAATACGTCAATGATGAAAAAGCTCCTGAATCTCGTTGAAAGAATGGAAAAATCATACTAATATGAAGGAAAGAAAAAAGTTTAAAGATACAAAAGTAGGTAAGTTTCTTTCGGAGAAAGCTCCAAAGATTCTTCAAACTATAGGCGACATTCTTCCAAGTAATGGGAGTCTAGGTATCGTAAAGAATATCATAAATCTCTCTGATGAATTAACTGACGAGGATAAGGAGATTGTAACAAAGGAGTTAATTGAAATGGAGCAGATAATGCTCAAGGATAGAGAATCAGCAAGAAATAGAGAAATAGAGATAGCAAAAATTCATAAATTTGATTTTTTATTCTATCTTACAGGGCTAGTAGGTCTAGCAGCATTTTGTTTTATGATTTATGCAATCGTTTACCTTACAATACCAGTAGATAACAAAGAGGTGTGGATTCACCTTATCGGTATTACTGAGGGTATTGTAATCTCAATATTCGGTTATTATTTTGGTAGTTCAATTAAAAGAAATTCAAATTAAATCAAATGGAAAAGAATTACGTTTTGCAAGAAGAGCTTGACAAGATTCAAGCAATGAATAATGAGTTTGCTAAAGCAAAGATGGCATTAGGAGAACTAGAGCTAAACAAGCAAGGTATCCTAGGTCAGATTAACGCTATGCGTCAGGAGTTCTCTGAATATGAAAGAATACTAATTTCAAAATATGGCCAAGACTCTGTGATAAATTTACAAACAGGGGAGGTCACCAAAAAAACATAAATAATGGCAAAGATAAGTACATACGCTACTACAGCACCGGCTCTTGGTGATATGCTTATTGGTACAGATGTTAATGACATGAACAGTACTAAGAATTTTACTATAGGAAGTTTGTTGTCGATCCCTGGATCAACAACATACGTTCCATATACAGGAGCGAATGCAAATGTAGATTTAGGCGCATGGCAGTTAAAGGCAAATAGTATATACTCTGTTCTAGCCGAAATCGAGTTCATTAATTCAATTACAGATGACTTTGAAATAAAGGACCAAGGCAGTAACTTCCCTGGATTAAAATTAGACTTTAATAATGGCATTTATTATCTAGGAGATAGTGCAGGATTTGGTAATAGCACATATATATCTGTTGATGATGTAAATCAAGAGATAGAGTTAAGTCAGGCTTTAAAGGTCAATGGGACAGTTGGGACATCAGGAAATCTTCTTATAAGCCAAGGAGCAGGGCTCCCACCAACTTGGACGGCTCCAGGATATCTGACTCCTGTTTATGGTTCATTCTATGATACCACAGTTCAGGGGACAGCTGGTACAACACAAGAACTAATGCAGTTCAACTCAACCGACCTGTCTTATGGCGTGTCAATTGTAAATGATGCTTTTGGAGATCCTAACGAAATAACATTTGCTCAGGCAGGGATTTATAATATTCAGTTCTCTGCACAGCTTAAAAAGATAGGTGGAGCAGGAGCTACTATTTTCTACATATATCTAATAAAAGATGGAATTGCTGTTCCGAACTCAGCTACAGCAGTAACGCTTGAAAATAATGGAGACTTATTGGTTGCTGCATGGAACTGGTACATTGACATTCCAAGCACTCCATCTTACTGCCAAATAGGTTGGTATACAAATAATGCTAATGGAGAATTGCATTATGACGCATCACCTGTGGTTGGTATTCCAGCTATCCCATCAATAATATTGACAGTTAATAAAATAGCATAATGGATGTAAGAAAGATATCGATAGGTGCTGATTATAAGAACGCAATGCATTATGTTGTCGGGCAGAAAGTCTTAGGCGACACTAATGAGATACATCTTATAAGAAGAGACCAATCGGGATCTATCCGAATCTACATAGTAAATAAGAAGCAGGAAATAGTCCTGTGGAAAGAGTTTAATGATACAATTCCAATTTCAATCGAATTTAATATAGATTTTTAATGAAATCACCGACTCAGTTTATAGTAAAGCCTGTAAATGGGAGTCGATATAACAACACAAAAATCATAGCCGGTGTTGAGTTCATTGTAAACACCTCTGAGGAGGAGTCAAAGTTCTCAAATCGTTATGCTGAGGTTATAGAGACACCTATAGATTACAGCGGTCCAATAAGACCAGGTGACACCTTAATCGTCCACCATAATGTCTTTAAGTTCTACAATGACATTAAGGGTAGACGCAAAAGCGGTAAGAGCTTTTTCAAGGAGGACCTGTTCTTTATTGATGAAGAGCAGTTTTTTTTATATAAAAGTGATGGCAAGTGGCAAGCATATGATAGGTATTGTTTCGTAAAACCTATCCCTGCTGAGAAGAGTTATATAGTAAAGCCGTTCACACTTGAGCCTTTAATGGGTACAATGAAGTACCCTAATGAATATTTAAAAAGTAAAGGTGTCAACGAAGGAGATACCGTGTGCTTTGCCCCTAACGGTGAGTACGAATTTGAAATTGATGGTGAAAAGCTATATAGGATGTATGACCATTTTGTGACAATGAAACTTAATCCGGTATGAGCAACAGAGAGCTAAAGCTTAAAATAATAAACTCTGGATACAAGGCCATAGAGGAATTGATAAAGGTTGCAGAGGAAAGTATCATCACTCAGGAAGAGGGCGATATATCAGCAGATAAGTTAAAGAATGCAGCAGCATCCAAAAAGTTGGCAATATTTGATGCATTCGAAATACTCAGCAGAATAGAATCCGAGAAAGAATCTCTTGATTACATAGAAAGAGGTATTAGTAAAGTAGACTCAAAACAAGGCTTTGCAGAAAGACGATCAAAATAGACTTTATTATGTCGTGAAGGATTTAATTCCTTTAAATGCGATTACTAATAAAAATAGAGTTCGCTCTTGGCTGTACGGTTACAATGAGCAGTATGACGTTGTCGTCATCTCAAAGAACGGTCAGATAGGCGAGGTTATAAATATCTCAGGGGTAAACATAGCCCTTCCTCCTGCACCAGAGAACTGCCGCAAAAGGAGTGACTCAAAAGCAGAACAATATTGGGAGCGTGTTCCTGTACCTAAAGAACTTGAGAAGATAAACTCAATCTTCCAATGGAATGAAAAGCCAAACGAGTTCAAAAATAAATGGGTTGACTATATAGAGAATGAGTTCGATTATCGGGAACAAGGGTATTGGTTTATGAATAATGGGACTCCTTGCTATATCACAGGGTCTCATTATATGTACCTGCAATGGTCAAGCATTGACGTAGGATATCCAGATTTCCGAGAAGCGAATAGAATCTTCTTCTTATTTTGGGAGGCTTGCAAAGCGGACCCAAGATGCTTCGGGATGATATACCTCAAGATAAGACGCTCAGGTTTCTCGTTTATGTCATCCTCCGAGTGCGTAAATCTCGCAACACTAGCAAAGGACGCTCGCTTAGGTATCTTGTCAAAGACAGGTGCCGATGCCAAGAAGATGTTTACCGACAAGGTGGTCCCAATCAACAACAAGCTGCCGTTCTTCTTCAAGCCAATAATGGATGGTATGGACAAGCCAAAGGTAGAGTTGGCGTTCCGCGTTCCGGCATCGAAGATTACCAAGAAGAATATGCACGAGGTCAATAACAATGACATAGTCGGATTGGATACTACTATTGACTGGAAGAATACTGAGGAGAACTCTTATGACGGTGAGAAGCTATTATTCCTAGCTCATGACGAATGTTATGCTCCAGAAACAAAAATACTAATGGAAGATTTTTCTTTCAGACAAATAAAGGATATAAACATAGGAGATAAAGTTATAGTTGATGGAGGTAAAATAAAAACTGTCGTAAAGAAAACTAGTGGTAAAACGGATAGGTATATTGTAAAACAACCTTATGGAGAAGATTATATTGTTACTAAAAATCACAGATTAGTATTTAATGAATACAAAAAAGGTGAGGTAATAATGAATCCAGAAGAGTATATAAATAGCTCAAAGTTTAGGAAGCAGCATCTAACAAGAGTAGTATCAAGGGGCATACAATCAGAAGATTGCTTCAATGGAATACCCCCATATTTATTAGGTCTATGGCTAGGAGATGGAAGACAAAGTTCTTTTACGATATTGGTAAACAAAGAAGAAGAACCAGAAATATTAACTTATTTAGGAAGACTTGCACAAATTAAAAATATTGAGTTTGATTTAAGAAAATCAACTTGTAAAAAAATAGTTGAATTTGCATTCAAGGGAATAAATAAATCTTTAAGAGATATAGGAGTTTATAATAATAAACACATTCCAGAAGAATATATTAAATCTTCAATAGAATGCAGGCTTCAATTATTAGCAGGTATTATTGAAACGGATGGATATTCTGATAAGAAAAAAGGAATTATATCTATAGGAATGAGCAGAGAAAAACTTATTGAACAAATAAGATTTATAGCTTTATCTTGTGGTCTTAGTTGTAGTAAGATTAAATGCAAAAATACAAATTTTGGTGCGAAATCTTACAATATAAGTATATCTGGAGATTTATCAATTATACCTCTTATAACTAAAAAGAAATCATTCGAAGAATATTTTCCAAAAACAAGAGGAAGAAGAAATAAAGTATCTGTAGAATATCTTGATCAGGGTGAATATATAGGTATTCAAGTAGATGCCGAAAACGATAACGAAAGAAGATTGATACTTGGAGATTTTACAGTTAGTATGAATAGTGGAAAATGGGTCAAGCCAAATAACATTCTTAACAACTGGCGTGTAACAAAAACGTGTTTGCGTTTGGGTAGCAAGATTATAGGCAAGTGTATGATGGGGTCTACCTCAAATGCCTTGAACAAGGGTGGTGACAACTTTAAGTCCTTGTACTATGACTCAAATGTAGAGAACAGGAATGCTAATGGTCAGACAAAGAGTGGGCTATACGCCTTGTTTATCCCGATGGAATGGAATATGGAGGGCTTTATTGACAAGTATGGTATGCCTGTATTCAGGAAGCCTGAGAAACCAATAGAGGGAGTAGATGGTGGCAAGATATCAAATGGAGCGATTGACTACTGGGAGAATGAGGCAGCGTCACTAAAGAATGATGCCGATGCGCTGAACGAGTTCTATCGTCAGTTTCCAAGGTCAGAGTCCCATGCATTTAGAGATGAGAGTAAGCAGGCGATATTTAACCTGACTAAGATATATCAGCAAATTGATTACAATGACTCGTTAATTAAGGAGCAGTATTTGACAAGAGGGTCATTCTCATGGAAAGACGGAATTAAAGACACAAAGGTTGTATGGACTCCAAATAAACATGGAAGATTTTTAATTAGCTGGTTCCCTCCTGCGCATTATGCGAACAATGTGCATACAAGGAATGGAATGAAGTATCCAGGGAATGAGCATTTAGGGTCTTTTGGATGTGACCCATATGACATCTCAGCAGTTGTTGGAGGAAGAGGGTCAAGTGGATCGCTGCATGGGATGACAAAGTTCCACATGGATGACGCTCCAGTTAATGAGTTCTTTTTGGAATATATAGCAAGACCACAAACAGCAGAGATATTTTTTGAAGAGATACTTATGGCTTGCGTTTACTACGGAATGCCAATACTTATAGAGAATAATAAACCAAGGTTATTGTACCATTTTAAGAATAGAGGATACAGAGGATTTTGTATGAACAGACCAGACAAGCAGTTGAACAAGTTGACAAAGACAGAGCGAGAGCTAGGTGGTATACCTAACTCATCTGAGGATGTCAAGCAGTCTCATGCCTCTGCAATCGAGTCATACATCGAGAAGTTTATAGGATTTGATTATACCGGTGCATATAGAGAACCTGACGTAATTGGCAATATGCCATTTACAAGAACACTTGAAGATTGGGCAAAGTTTGATATAAATGACAGGACTAAATTTGACGCTGCAATCAGCTCAGGATTAGCAATTATGGCAAATCAGAAACACCTTTATATGCCAGAAAAGAAAGAATCAAAAATAATTATTAACTTTGCCAGATATACAAACGATGGGTTAACAAGTCAAATAATGAAATGAAAGATATAATCATAGACATACAGTACTCGGACTTCCCTAGCCAATGGGCAACTGACGCAGAGAAAGCATCAGAAAGCTATGGGCTTCAAGTAGGACAAGCTATTCAATATGAGTGGTTTAGAAAGGATGGGACATCTTGCAGATACTACAGCAGATGGAGAGAGTTCCACAAGCTTAGGCTCTATGCAAGGGGTGAACAGTCGGTAGCAAAGTATAAGAACGAGCTAGCGATTGATGGAGATTTGTCTTATTTGAATATCGACTGGACTCCTGTTCCTGTTATACCAAAGTTTGTTGACATCGTAGTGAACGGAATGGCTGACAGGTTATTCAAGCCAAAGGCGTATGCTCAAGATGCTATGTCATTGGCAAAGCGCAATAAGTACCAGGACATGATAGAGACCCAGATGATTGGCAAGCCAATATTTGAGACGATTCAAAAGTTCACAGGTGCCAATCCATTTGTTACGGACCCGAACACGCTACCTGAGAATGACGAGGAGCTGTCATTGTATATGCAAATAAATTACAAGCCTGCAATTGAGATAGCAGAGGAGGTAGCAATAAACACAATATTTGACGAGAACCACTACTACGACACAAGAAAGCGCTTAGACTATGACATGACTGTACTTGGTATAGCAGTAGCAAAGCACGAGTTCTTGCTAGGTGAAGGCGTAAGGGTTTCATATGTTGATCCGGCTAATGTGGTCTATAGTTATACTGAGGACCCATTCTTTGAGGACTGCTTCTATTGGGGCGAGATTAAAACTGTGCCTCTTACAGAGCTGTATAAAATCAATCCAAAACTAACAAAAGATGACCTACAAAAAATCTCACAATACAGTCAATCTTGGTACGATTACTACAATGTTGCAAGATTCTATGAGAATAGCTTGTTTAGTAGGGACACTTGCACTCTGCTATATTTTAACTATAAGACAACCAAAAAGGTAGTCTATAAGAGAAAGACAACCGATACCGGTTCTGTCAAGATGATACCAAAGGACGATACGTTCAATCCTCCGGCAGAGATGATGGAGGAGGGTAATTTCGAGAAGGTAGAGAAGACCATTGACGTATGGTATGAAGGTGTTATGGTAATGGGTACTAACTACTTGATTAAATGGGAGATGGCCGAGAATATGGTCAGACCAAAGTCATCAACACAACACGCAATGCCAATGTATGTGGCTTGCGCTCCAAGGATGTATAAGGGCGTTATTGAGTCATTAGTTAGAAGGATGATACCATTCGCTGACTTGATTCAAATCACCCACCTAAAGCTACAGCAAGTCATTAACAGAGTTGTGCCTGATGGTGTGTTTATTGACGCTGACGGTCTCAATGAAGTTGACCTAGGTACAGGTGCCGCATATAACCCTGAGGATGCACTAAGGCTCTACTTCCAAACAGGTAGTGTTATCGGTAGAAGCTTCACTCAGGATGGTGACTTCAATAATGCTAGGGTGCCAATCACTCAGCTAACGTCAAACTCAGGAGCAGCGAAGACACAAATGCTCATCGCCAACTACCAGCATTATATGGACATGATTAGGACCGTAACAGGTCTTAATGAGGCGAGAGATGGGTCAACACCTGACCCGAACTCTTTGGTTGGTCTACAGAAGATGGCAGCGCTCAACTCAAACACAGCAACAAGACATATCCTTGAGAGTGGTTTGTTTATCTACAGAAGACTAGCTGAAGCAATCACCTACAGGGTGTCTGACATCTTAGAGTACTCAGACTTTAAAGAGGACTTTGCTATGAGGATTGGTAGGTATAACACCTCTATCCTAAATGACATCAAGGACTTGTACCTATATGATTTTGGTATATTCATTGAGGTCACTCCTGACGAAGAGCAGAAAGCACAACTTGAGGCCAATATACAGGTGGCATTATCGAAAGGGGACATCAACCTTGAGGATGCGATTGACATCAGAGAGCTTAAAAATCTCAAGCTAGCCAATCAGCTACTGAAGCTCAAGCGAGTTAAGAATGCTGAGAGAATGGAGCAAATGATGATGCAAAAGCAGGCGATGCAATCACAGCAGCAGTTGCAATCTCAGCAGATGGCAGCCGAGATGGCAGTACAAAAGATACAACTTGAAGCCCAGTCAAAGACAATGGTTATCCAGGCAGAGATAGAGGGACAAATGAAGAAGATGGAGTTTGAAGCAGGGATTAAGTCTAAGCTGATGGCAGAGGAGTTCCAATACAATATGAAGATGCACGAGATGCAGTCAAGTTTACTGACAAGTAGAGAAACTAAAAGAGAGGAGGAGAAGAATAAGCGTATAGGTATTCAGAACACTCAGCAGTCAAAACTGATCAATCAGAGAAAGAATAACCTACCTCCACTTGACTTCGAAAGCAATGAAGATAGCTTAGATGGCTTTGATTTAGCAGAATTTAATCCAAGATAATACTACATAATAAATTTTTTTATAAATTTGCAAATAATTAAAATAAAATCAAATGGAATTTAAAGCAGTAAGAGTATTAGACTCAACAGAACCCAAGAGTGTACAAGAGGTCGAAAAGGAACTTCTTGAGAAGCACGAGCAGTCATTATCGCAAGAAGTGCCGCAGGAAAACTTCTCTATGCCACAGCAGGAGGTTGAGTTAAGAGAAGAAGACGTTCTTTCATATATAGGTAAAAGATACAATAAGCAGATTAGCTCATTCGATGAATTGATGGCTGAGCGTAACAGCTCAGAGGAGATGCCAGAGGATGTCGCTGCTTATATGAAATATAGAAAAGACACAGGAAGAGGATTTGAAGACTTTCTCAAGTTGAAGAAAGATTTCGATTCTGTTCCGGAAGAACAGCTGCTCAAGGAGTACTTGTTATCTACACAAGAGGGTCTTGACGAAGATGACGTTGAGATGATGTTGGATGAGTACAGGTATGACGAGGACCTTGATGACGAGTCTTATATTAAGAAGACAAAGATATCAAGAAAGAAAGCTGTTAATGAGGCAAAGAAGTTTTTCAACTCTCAGAAGGAGATGTATAAAATGCCCCTTGAGTCAAGTACGGCAGGTATGTCTCAGGAAGAAAAAGAGGAGTTCAATGCTTATCGTCAATATATGCAACAGGCTAAGACGATCGAGGAGGAAAATAATCGTAAGCGTCAATGGTTTGAACAAAAAACCAATGAGGTATTTGATGGTAATTTCAAAGGTTTTGAATTTAGCGTCAATAACAAAAAGCTTAATTTTAATCCTGGGGATGCTAATGAGCTTAAAAAGTTACACTCAAATCCATCAAGCTTTATCGGTAAGTTTATCGATGAGAGTGGTTTGATTAAGGATGCAGGTGGATACCATAAGGCTTTGGCTGTTGCAATGAACCCTGAGAGGTTTGCCAAGTTCTTCTATGAGCAAGGTATGACTGATGCAGTAGATGACTTTATGCGTAAGACTAAAAATGTAAATATGTCTGAGCGTAGGGCAAATGAGACAACGAAGGGGAATGATGGGTTTCAGGTTAAAGCGGTTAATCCTGACCATGGAAAAAGCTTAAAAATCCGCAGCATAAAAAAATTGTAGACAAATTAAAAATTTAAAAAATGCCAGGTTCAATATTACCAAATCCTACGTTTCGCTTACAACCAGCAGCGGAGCAATTGGCTTTACAACAAAATTACATTACCGACTTTGAGTTCTTGAATCAGTATCTTCCTGATACTTATGAGAAGGAATTTGAGCGTTATGGTAACAGAACAATTGCATCATTCTTGCGCCTTGTAGGTGCTGAGATGCCTTCAAACTCTGACCAAGTAAAATGGGCTGAGCAGGGTCGTTTGCACATCAAGTATACTAACTGTACAGCTACAGCAGTAAGTACAACTACATCTACTTTTTCAGTAGCTGCTGTAGCAGGTGATCCTGCTTCTGTAGCTATTAGAGTTGGACAGACTGTATTTATTCAGATAGATACAAGTGCCACGCCTACTAATGTTGGTAAATCCTACAAAGCTATCGTTACAGCTGTTACTCAAACAGGTAGCCCAACTGTAGCTGGTACTTTCGCTGTAGCTTACTATAACGATCCATCAACTGTTACAATTGCAGCTACTGATGTTTGTACTGTATTCATTTATGGTTCTGAGTTCAGAAAAGGAACAACAGGCATGGTAGGTTCTCTTGATGCTGAAGATGTAATTTTCTCTAACAAGCCAATCATCCTAAAAGACCGTTACGCTGTAAATGGTTCTGATATGGCTCAGATTGGATGGGTTGAAGTAACAACTGAGAACGGTGCTACTGGTTACCTTTGGTACTTGAAGTCAGAACACGAAACTCGCCTTCGCTTTGAGGACTACCTTGAAACATCTATGATTGAAGCTGTACCTGCATTTGCAGGATCTGGGGCTGCTGGTGTTTTAGGAGCAAACTCAGGGTCTGAGGGTATCTTTTATGTTGTAAACCAACGCGGTAACGTATGGGGTGGTGGTACGCCAACATCTCTTGCTGATTGGGATTCAATCGTACAACGTCTTGACAGACAAGGAGCTATTGAGGAGAATGTATTGTTTGTAAATCGTCAATTGAGCTTTGACATTGACGGTATGCTTGCAGGTCTTAACGGTGCAAGTACTGTAGTTGGCGCTCCTTCTTATGGTGCTTCTTACGGTCTATTTGACAATGACGTAACTATGGCTTTAAATCTTGGCTTCTCAGGTTTCAGACGTGGTTATGACTTCTACAAATCAGATTGGAAGTACTTGAACGATCCAACTATGCGTGGCGGTCTTTCTACAAATGCTGCTGCCTTTGGTACAGTTACAGGGCTTTTGGTTCCTGCCGGTTCAACTTCTGTTTACGACCAGATTATGGGCAAAAACGCTAAGCGTCCATTCCTTCACGTTCGCTATCGTGCAACTGAGTCTGAGGATCGTAGATATAAGACTTGGATTACAGGGTCTGCTGGTGGTGCTGCTACTAGCGACTTGGATGCAATGGAAGTAAACTTCCTTTCTGAGCGTTGTGTTTGTACCCTTGGTGCTAACAACTTCGTTTTGTTTAGATATGGTTAATAAGGTGAATAATGGGGAGTGTCTTATGGCACTCTCCTTTTTTTTAAATTAAATCAAATTAAATATATGTCTGAGTTAAAGAAAATGGTACCTACTGATAAGGTATATAGATTAAAAGGCGATTCATCCCCATTGTCATACACGTTAGCATCAAGAAATCATCCAAGGTTCCCTTTGATGTGGTATGATGAGAAGAACAATGTAAACAGAGCGCTAAGATATGCATCAAACCAAAAGTCACCATTTGAGGATGAGCAAGATGGGAACGCAATTTTAGAGCCTATTATTTTTCAAGATGGGATGTTAGCTGTTCCTAAATCAAATCCTGTTCTTCAGGCATTTATGCATTACCATCCAATGAATAACAGAATATTCGAAGAGGTAGATAAAGAAAAAGAGGCATTTGAAGAAGTTGAAGACTTAAATATTGAGGTAGATGCATTGATTGCCGCTAGAAATTTAAGCATAGAGAAGCTTGAGATTATGACAAGGGTACTATTCGGTAAAGACCCATCGGTTATCTCAACAGCAGAACTAAAAAGAGATATGCTTATTTTTGCCAAGACTAATCCTAGAGATTTTATGCAAACCATAAATGACCCTGAGTTAAACTACCAAGGCAAGATTATGCTATTCTTTGAAAAGAGACTATTAGCTCTCCGTAATAATGACAGAGAGATTTGGTTTAGTACACCATCCAACAAAAAGAAAATGTGTTCAATACCATTCGGTGCTGACCCATATGATTTTGCTGGACAGTTCTTACAAAGTGACGAAGGTCTTGATGCGCTAAAGATGTTAGAGACATACTTATCGTAGTCAAGTGAAAATATTTTAGAGTTATAGTAAGAGAGGGTGTAAATATATGCCCTCTTTTTTTTACATTTGTAAAAAAATAGAGAATGATCAACTCAGTAAGAAATACAGTGCAGTCTGTTCTGAACAAGAACAACTATGGGTACATCTCACCGGCTGACTTCAACCTGTATGCATTGCAAGCTCAGATGGAGATATTTGAGGATTACTTTGCCGCATACAACAAGGTTATAAATATGGAGAATGGGCGCATGGCAGGCACTGACTATGCAGACTTAGAGCAACCTATAGCAGAGCTGCTAGAGACGTTTATTGCTACTGAGTTCCTTGTACCAAGCCCTGCGGCATCAGGTTACATAGGTAATAATTTCTTTGCTCCATCGCTAACAACAACAGGGTCAGATTACTACTTGATAAATAGAGTCAACTGCTACACTACTGTGTTGGCATCAGGAACAAACACAGGTACACTTCCTGCGTTCCAATTGATTGATGCTACTGCGAACTTTGTAACGGCAGGCGTATCTGTTGGTGACGTAGTTGTCAATACTACGCTCTATGAGGGCGCATTTGTAACAGGTGTATCGGCTACAGCCCTTGATATAACAGATAATATCTTTACAGCTATAGGTCAAGATTATAAGGTATACAAGGCATCAGCAATCAGCGAGGCTGAGAAGGTGACAATGGGTAAAATACTTATGTTAAACCAGTCATTGCTCACCGCTCCATCTACTCAGTACCCTGCTTATACACTGGCAAATAGTAATATTCTCACTGTGTATCCAGTTAGCGTGTCAGGCTACGGTGCTGTACAAGCGGTCTACTTTAGATACCCTACGCCACCAAAGTGGACATATATCTCACTCGCTAGTGGTGAGCCTGTTTTTGATCAAACGCAGCCTGACTACCAAGACTTTGAGCTACCACTTGAGGATGAGTACAAGCTTGCAATGAAAATATTACAGTACTGCGGCATTAGCATTAGAGAGACTGAGGTGGCTCAATTTGCTATGTCTCAAGAGCAACAACAATCAGCAAATTCATAACAGATGGCATATATATCAAATTTTCAGTACTATACCAACAATGGCAATAATCCAACGGATGCCAATTGGGGGTCGTATCAGTATGTTAGCCTATTTGACATCGTCAATAATTTTCAGTTGATGTACACCGGCAATCACTCATTGGTTAATAATGAGGAGCGTTATAAGATATTGTTCCACGCAAAGAGAGCCATCCAGGAGTTGAACTACGATGCGTTCAAGGAGATTAAAGTCCTTGAGCTTAGCGTCTGCGATCAACTACGCTATGTGCTGCCGCATGACTTTGTCAACTGGGTGCGCATCTCGCTTTATGCGAACGGAACTTTGTTGCCTCTTTCTGAGAATATACAAACACTATCATCAAAAGCATATTTGCAGGACCACAACTGCAATATTTTGTTTGATCAAAATGGTAACATCTTGGAGCCGCAGTACTCCAACATTGACTACGATCGAATCAAAGGAACCAAGAAGAGTATCTACCTTAATCATGGCCATCAGTTTCACGGACATGAGGGATATTGCTGTGACGGTAATTGGTATTTCGAGCATAGTATAGGTGCTAGATTTGGTCTCAATACAGAGACAGCTAATCGTAACCCTACGTTTAATATTGACAAGAAAGCTGGGGTGATAAACTTTGACAGCGCAATCTTGGGTTATAACCACTACAATAATAATAACGACCCAAATCACCCTCATAATCTATCTGCAACAGTTATTCTTGAGTATGTGTCTGATGGTATGGAGAATGGTGACAACTCAGCTATCTCAGTAAACAAATTATTTGAGCAGTATGTGTATGCCTATATCAGATATGAGATACTAAATGCAAAGCTTGGGGTACAGGAGTACATTGTGGCTAGAGCTAGAAAGGAGAAGCAGGCGCTTTTAAGAAATGCAAAAATAAGAATTAGCAACATTCATCCAGGAAGGCTCTTAATGAATATGAGAGGAATGGATAAGATAATCAAATAACAATGGCGAATTTTACAAGGAACTTTATTGCCGGTAGAATGAATAAGACATTCGATGAGCGAGTAGTCCCTGATGGGGAGTACATTGACGCTATGAATGTTAGGATGGGATCGACAGAGAAGTCGGAGGCAGGAGTCATTGAGAATACGAATGGTAACTTGCCATTGACTGCATTGACCTATATTGACGGTACGCCATTGAGTACTGATGCAAGATGTATAGGGGCTATAAATGACAGCGCAAGAGAGACTTTGTATTGGTTTGTTCATGACCCAAATTCTAAAACTTCTCCAACTGGAAAGCTTGACCTTGTTGTTTCTTTTAATATGGTATCTCAGGTATTGACATACCATATTGTTAGCGTGAATGATGGAGGTGTAGTAAATACTACATTGAATTTCAATCCTGACTATTTGATTACAGGGGTTGACATTGTTGAGGATTTATTATTTTGGACTGATGACTATAATCAGCCTAGATTTATCAATATCAATAGGGGCTACGCTAATCCTGACGCTTTAGGCGTTGACTATAACGGTCAGCCTGACCTGCTTGCAGAGACGATCCTTGTTATTAAGAAGCCACCTACCGAAGCCCCAACGATAGAACTTATTGAGGTAGATGGTCAAGAGAATTATCTAGAGGATAGGTTTTTATGCTTTGCTTATAGGTATAAATATGTCGATGGAGAATATACAGCTACGTCACAATGGTCTGAGATTGCATTTGAGCCAAGTTCTTTTCAGTTTAGTACAAATAGTTTCCTTAATCAGGGAATGGAGAATAAGTACAATGCTGTTAATGTAAGCTTTAATACAGGTGGCCCATTAGTGGTTGGTATTGATTTATTATATAAGGATGCAACAGGAAATATAATAAAAGTAATCGAACGATTTGACAAGCAGAATGCTGGATGGACAGATAATACCATTCAAACATATCTATTCGTAAATAACAAAATATTTACTATTCTTCCAGAGTCTGAGTTGTTGAGGCTTTATGATAATGTCCCAAGACTTGCTAAGGCTCAAACAATTATGGGCAATAGGTTGATGTATGGAAATTACGTTGATGGATACGACATAGTTGATAGCAATGGTCAGGATGTAAGATTTGATTACACTACTGAGTTAGTATCTCAGTTTATTGGAACCAATGATATACCATCTAGTACTAGCGATAGCTCTTTACCTCTTTCAAACACTGCTTTTAATCCTTGTTCTCCCCCTTGTACTAGACCCAATACTCAACTAGACATAGACCTTACAGGGATACCACTATTACAAGGTAGGATATTAGCTTTTGACATAACCTTTAACACTTTTTCTACTTTAGGTTATGACGTAAGTTGCAGTTTTACTTTTACTCTTCCGGTAAATTATAGCTCACCTTATCAATTAGCAACAAGTATAGAGTTTCAGCAAGCAATAGGGACAGCAGCAAATATAAAGCCTATATATAATCCAATTCCTGGAGGTGACGATTCTTGTGATGGATTAACATTTACTGATATATATAATTGTGCTTGGCCTCAGTTCTTGTCACTGTTTGCATATAATGGCATTAAATACGAGAGTGGAATCACAGCAAATGGACAGCCGATAGCAATAACAGCCTCTCCTAGTAGCAATATTATTTCTTTACAGTTTTTGGCTATCCTATATTATGACTACACTCAAACACCTCCGTATGATATAGTAGGTTTATTTGGCAATATTAAAAATGCTAGCGTTCAATTGCAGGATTTATCAAGCCAAAAAAGCTTGCATAGTAATAGAGATTATGAGATTGGGATTGTTTATATGGATGAGTTTGGCAGATCAACTTTAACAAATGTAAGTTCATTAAATACTGTTCATATTCCATGTAGTTACTCATCTCTTGTAAACTCAATCACAGTAACAATCCCAACGACACAAGTTGCTCCTTATTGGGCTAAAAGATATAAGTTTGTATGTAAGGCAAATCAAGCAGGATACGAGACTATTTACTCAAGTATATTTTTTACCAATAGCTCTACTCAAGAGACATACTTCTTACTTCAAGGAGAAAACCCAAGAAAAGTAGAGGAGGGAGATAGGTTAACTGTAAAGGCAGATAGTGAAGGTCCGATGCAAACTTGTGTTTTTGCAACCGTATTAGAGAAGGAGGCAAAGCAATCTGGGTTTGACCCTTTGATTACACCAACACCCCCTGCTGGTGTCTATATGAAAATAAAGGCTAATGGCTTCTCTGTGAATCCATTGTCATACTCTACAATAGAATTCGGTACACTTACTGCGGTTAGTTCTACTTCTGGAACGTCACCTATATTGGCATACCCAATGAGCTTAGAAGACCCATCAAACCCAGGATTTTATATACCCTATTCAGTTGATGCAGGAACTGTTATTGTATTTGATATAAGATTCGAGAGAACAGGCTTTGGGGGTAATGCTTGCGAAAAGAGGATATATACATTAAAAAAGACTTATGTGTCTTCCTCTAATTATGCAAATATGCAGGATTGGTTTATAAATGACAATATTGCAAGTACTTTAAATGATGGGGATCAAGAAGTTGGAGGAGGTGCTTGCCCTGTAAATAATGTTTTTATACCTACTAATGGGACAATCACATCAGGTCAGTTATGTGATAATTATTGGCGATTTTATCTGCATCCAATAACTGGGGCTTTAGAATTATATATGTCAGGGACTTGGGCTTGTGGCTCAACTCAAAAAAGAAAATCAAGAGTAATTGCAAATATTATTGTCTTTAGAACAGCGGAGTCAATTATATTTGAAACTCAACCAATTGACACGCTACCTGATGTATTTTTCGAAAATGAATTATCATTTCCGATTGATGCAAATGGCAATCACTTGTCAAATGGTGCCCCTGGAGACCAATCTCAAGATATAAGCTTAGGTGTCCCTGCAATAATCCAAACAGGGTTCTTTAACTGCTTTGCATTTGGTAATGGTGCCGAGAGCTACAAGATAAGAGACTCAATCATCGGCAGAGATTTTAATCTTGGCAACAGGGTAACAACAGTAGCTGCTCAAGACTATAAAGAGTCAAGACGTTTTGCTGACATCACTTATAGTGGTGTATATAACCCTGAGACCAATGTCAATAAGCTTAATGAGTTCAACGGAGCATTGCTTAACTACAAGAACCTTGAGCTGTCATTTGGAGCAGTATACATCCTTGATGGCAGAGAGACTGACGTGTTAGTCCTGCAAGAGGACAAGGTGTCATACGTCCTTGCAGGAAAGAACCTATTATCTGATGCTGCTGCCGGTGGTGCCATAACCTCAGTCCCTGAGGTATTGGGTACACAGATAGCGAGAGTCGAGAACTACGGCATAAGTTTCAATCCTGAGAGCTACTCTAAATGGGGCTATGACAAGTTCTTTACTGATGCCAAAAGAGGGGCAGTAATACAGCTTAAAGGCAACTCATACTCTAATGAGCAGCTTGCAGTTATCTCTGATATGAACATGAGGACATGGTTTAGAGATGAGTTCATTGCAAGGTTCAATAACCAAAAGCTCGGAGCGTTTGACCCATATATGAACGAGTATGTGCTGACGCTGAACGACAGAGAGATACCGATGGAGGAGGAGTGTATTAAGTGTGGTGTCACTAGAACCTTTACATTTGCTCAGGGTAAGATAGCATCTGAGGTGAATTTCTGTGTAGACTTTGCAACTAAAGTTGGGCCTGTAAATGTGGATTGGTTAGTTCAAAGTATTGATGTGGACGCTGACTTTGTTATTGACGTAGAGTACGATGGTACTACTTATACGTCAGGGCTACAAACCTCATCAGGGTACTTTGACTTCTTTAAGAATACCCAATTACCATCTACAGGAACGGTTACTATTACAGCCACAGGCAATGTTGTGATTAGCGTAACTATTGGATGCCCAGTGCCTATACCAATGACACTTGTAGAGGTTGTACTCACAGATGACTGCGATGCAGGCCTGACGACACTAAAACAATTTAATTATGTCAATGGGACATATACTTCGCCCACGCAATCTAATTTCTTTATCTTTGCGTCAGGGACGAATAACCCATTGGTGTCATACTATCTTGCAACGAATGGATTTGAGGGTCAGGGTAGCCTACCACCAGAGGGAGCGTTAATGACGTTACAGATAAATGAGACACCGCCATATGTGTCATATAACTTTGACCCAGGACAGAATAAGTTCAGATACGCAAGGACAACAGTGCTATATGGCAATAATGATATTGATATGCAGGCAATGCTGGCAATATCAAATATAGCTACGCCTATACTTAATCCATCAACTGGTATCTATAATGCTACCTTTACTGTGCCACCAACATTAGACGGTCAGTACTTGTACGTTATATGGGATTTAAGGTCATCAATTGGCGTAGAGCTTTGTTATGACCCTGAGTCGTTAGAGGCTGTGTGCTGCGAATGCTTACCATGTACAGAACTATGTAACTCATATTTGTTTCAAAATCCGTCAACAGCAACTGAGGATGCAATTATAGAGTTTCCTCTTGGCTTATGCGGATCGCCTGAGACACACACAGAGACTCTAGCTCCTGGTGCATCAGTAAGCCTATGCATACCAAATGACAAAGACAATTATATCATTTTACAAGGCAGTCCAATTATTTATATGGAGAGTTGTTTTTGTGGAACTTAAAAATAAAATATGCCAACACAACAAACATTTTATCTAAATTGCCCAACACTAGCGTCAGCGACAACAGTGTTCTTGGACCCAGGACTTACTACAGTAGCTCCTGATGGGTACTACTTTGATGGCACCACAGCAAGACAACAAGTTGGGGGTATATTATTTCCTGCTGAGGCCTGTCCTACTTGCGGCACTGAGTGCAAGGGCACAGTAGAGGCACCATCCCTACAAGGCGTTTATACCATCACATTTGATGCAGGTAACACACCAACGTCAGTGGGGGCTGTTATAATCACCATAGCTGTAAATAGTACAGTCAATGGTATAAAGGCTGTTTATGACTCTGTTACATATAACCAATTAAGCTCTCAAGGCTATGGCTATCTCGCTGGAACACCAAGCACGTCATATACCTACATAGGAGCATCGCCAAATGACTGCATTGTCGTTGGCACTCCTGTGAGCCTTGACCTATATGATTGGGATGGAACTACATACATCCCTGTTGGGACAACTAGCGTTACGGTATCGGCTGGTGAGATGCAGCTAACCGCAGGCAATCCTGACCTATGCGTAATGGTGATACCAAAAACAAATGCTACCGAACGATATATCAACGTGACAATCGTAGGGATATGTCCTGACTCTGAGGCTGTTGTAGGTATCTCATGCCCATTGGAGCTTCCATCATTCTTAGGCACTTATGGCGTACCAACAGTATCGCCCGAGTTCTTCTGTAATTTCCCATACAACTACACCTACTATGTGGCACCTGTTAATGGTGATGGCATCACACTAGGGCTATACGATTGGGTGTTCTTAGATAGTAGCGGAGCGACAGTACTGCCAGATGGATACTATAGGGCATTGCCAGTTCCGGCGCCATACGACACGTTCCAAGTACAAGACGGAGTAATCATTGCATTCCATTCATATTGCGCATCATAAAAAATAAATAATGGGAAAAGACCCTATAACTCCAGTTGACCCCTTAGATCCAGGCCCAATAATACCTGTCCTTATTGAGGACTTCTATACACTATCTTTCAGTAATGCTGTATCGGGATGGGTGTCATTCTACTCGTACAACCCTGATTGGATGATAGGAATGAACCAATACTTCTACACGTTCAAGGGAGGTAATCTGTACAGGCATAATGTCAACAAGAAGAAAAACACATTCTATGAGCCTTGGTGGACCATTCTCAGTGACGCTACCGCAGCATTTACGCCAACAAGAATGACGAGTGTATTCAATACAGTTCCTCTTGAGAATAAGTTGTTTAAGACGCTTAATCTTGAGGGCGATGCAACGTGGAGCGCGATACTATATACTGACATCCAAGACTCAGGGTATATCCTTGATACTTGGTTTGAGAAGAAAGAGCAGTCATATTTCGCATTTGTCCGTAATGATGCAAGCGGTGAGTTGGCTATTCGCAGTACAAATGGTATCGGTAAGAGCTATCAGGTGAACGTAGCAGGGGACACGATTGACTTCTCAATATCACCGCTAGTTGACCTTGGCAATATTATGAGCATTGGCGATATGCTATACTTCACATTACCGCCATCAACAACTCAGTACTTTGCAGGGCAAATACTACAGATAAATAGGAATTATAAGCTTGGTATCAATCAGATTGTCATCGACATTACGATACCTGGCACTACTCCGATACCAGTACAAGATGCCTACTTCTTCTACACCAAGAACTCAGTGGCTGAGTCGCATGGTGTGCTTGGTCACTATTGTGTATTTGAGATTACAAATTCTTCTACATCAAAAATAGAATTATTTGCTGTAGAGTCTGAAGTTATGAAATCTTTTCCATAATTTTGTGTTTATGGAAGAGCTAACTATAAGACCATTGACAATGGAGGACTACGATGCCATATTGGTAGAGTGGTGGAAAGAGTGGGAATGGACCCCACCAACAAGGGCATTCTTGCCTGATGATGGGACCGGTGGTGTTATAGTTTATGATGGCGATACGCCTATCTGCGCAGGGTTTATGTATATGACAAACTCAAAAGTGTCATGGGTAGATTGGATAATCTCAAGTAGGAAGTACACCAAAAAGCCAATGCGCAAGGAAGCGATAATGCTATTGGTATCAACTTTGACAGAGATAAGTAAGAACTTGGGAAACGAGTATTGTTACGCACTGATTAAAAACAAAAGTCTTATTGACACATACAAGGAGATTGGCTATGTAAAAGGCGATGAGTATGTTGGTGAGATGATAAAAATACTATAAATATGGCAGCAATTACAGGAGCAGTTATAGGTCTAGGCACAGCGGCAGTTACTACCGGTATGTCATTTGCTCAGGCAGCTAAGCAGAACCAATTGATGAAAGAGGCTCAGGCTAAGGCAGACCAAGCTATGAGCGAGGCTCGTAAAAAGCTAGAGGTAAACTACTACGACCAACTTGCAATTAAAAAGGAGCCGTATGAGCTACAGAGAGAGGCGATGCTCTCCTCAGGCGCTCAGGCACTAGAGGGAGCAAGAGAGGCTGACAGAGGCGCTGCGGCAACAGCAGGCCGACTACAGGCTATGCAGAACCAAGCACAGGCAGACATTAGGACTCAAATGGGTCAGGAGTTGATGGCCCTTGAGAAGCTGTCAGCTACTGAGGAGTCAAGGCTTAGAGACGTAGGAGTGCAGTTGGATATGGGTGAGGCTATGGGTGCCCAGCAGGCTGCTGCTGACGCTCAGGAGGCAAGAACAGCTGCATTGGGTCAGGCATTCCAAGGCATCTCAGGAATGGCAGGATATGCTGCTGAGATGGTGCCATTGTATATGCAGAATGCAGCTAGCAAGCAATTTGGGAAACAGCAGGCTGAGTATAGTAAGAGAGCTGCTGCTGGGCAGTTGGGTGCTGAGTATATGATTGATGGTAAGCCAATGACCTATCAACAGGCTATACAGAAAAAGTTTGGACTAGATGTAGGAGGAATGAAGCAAGCTGACTTTGAATCATATATGACAGGTAAGGGCAAAAAGTTTATCAATCAGTATGACTTGTTTGGATCCACACCTGTTACCCAAACGCAAACTCCACAGCAAAGACAAGAGGCTGAGATGTATATGAGAGGGACAATTGGGACTAGCAGTGTAAATCCATTTGCTCCTTATAATACAGGATTTAATCCATATTTACAGCAACAGCAATCAGGATTTGATATGCTTGGAGGATATTCTCCATCAAATGAAACATTCCCTATGCTTGATAGATTTTAACAAAAATGAACGAAGAAGCAGTTAATCTTATATTTGATTGGGTAAAAGGTAGAGGATACCAAGGAAGTAAAGAAGAATGGCTAAATTATATTTATGCCAACGATGATGCCTTTAATTATATCTACGATATTGCAAAACAAAGAGGATATCAAAAAGACCAAAATTCTTTTGGTACACTTATAGGTAGAACCACTCCTGTAGCAACTACTGAGCCTGCTAAGACTGAGCAAACTACAATAGAGCCTGCAAAGACTGCTCCTGCAAAGACTGAGGTTGCGACTACTATACCTGTTGCTGAAACGAAGCCAGCAGTTACGGTGAAAAGCGTAGAGGCTACACCTACTAAGGAGGAGCCAATGACTGCCGAGAAGAAAGAGGTTGTCAAAAGTGACATTGAGAGCCAGCTCCTTCCTGTCACTGAGAAGACTGAGGTGAAAGCTATCGAGACACCAAGTGACAAGATGGTGATCAAGTCAGAGACGAAAGCGGAAGTGAAGCCTACAGAGGTAGCAAAGGTAGAAGTAAAAGAGGTGAAGGCTGAGGAGCCTAAGATGAAAGTAAAAGGTAAGCTCAAGCCAGAGCCAGTAAAGATAGAGACAATAAAAGTGGAGAGCGAGAAAGGCCCGACAACAGTAGAGGTTCCTAGCTTTGCTGTTCCTGAGCCAAGAAAGAAATATAAGCCTTATGGAGAAAAAGGTCCTGACGTGTACTACTCTGAAGAGTATGACCAGTATATTATTAAGGAGGGAGACAACAGAACAGTAGTAAATAAAGGCTCAGGTAAGTATGAAGAGTTAACAAATAAAATCTCAGAGTCAGTAGGCTCAACAAAAGAAGGAAAAGGAAAATGTGACACTCCTCCTTTTGTAGGCTGTTCAAAAGAACAAACTGCACTTACTAATTTTAAATACTATAAAGGAGATAATTATGCTATGGGAAGTGGCAGAACCGATGAAGGAGGGTTAATAGAAACATTAGATTATAGAAAAAATAGACTTGAAAAATATGGTGAATCAGTTTGGTCGCTTTATGGAGAAGGAGACGATCCAGATAGAAAAACAGAAGGAGACATTTATTATGCAAATCAAGAACCTCCAAAGTCTGATAGATTTATAACATATAAACCTTTCGGGAATGACAAAACTTTAATATATGACAAAGAATCAGGGATTATATTAAAACAATTAGACCAAAAAGCCCCAATGGTTGATCTCAGTGTAACTGGTCAAGTAGTTGACGAAAAGGGCAATGTAGTAAAAAAGGGTTCAGACCCAAGAGAATATTGGCAAAAATACGCAAGAGAAAATCCAAATGAGGGATTGACTGTTTGGCAAGGTTACGAGCTAGACCATCCTGAATACAAAGAACTAAAGTCAATAATAGAAGGTGTAAATTATAAGAAAGAGAAGGGGTCGAAGAATACTTTTATAGTTCCTTCTACTGAAACTCAATTTGTTCCTGATTGGTTAAAAAAATAAATAAAATCATATGCCACCTAAGTCATATTTTGGTTACGTTGAAAGGGAAGCTGACAGTTATGTAAACTGGGCTGATGTCGGCAGGACAATAACAAATACTGTCGATGAGATTGACCGTGTACGCACCGAGAAAAAAGCCGCCATTGACGCAGCCTATAAGGAAGGACTACAACGAATAAATGACATACCACAAGGTGAGAACAGGGTATTAAACGAGTTCTCAATAAATCTTGGGTATAACCAAGCAGAGAACCTTAAAATACAAAACAATTTATTGAAGTCCGGCAAACTAAGCCCTAAGGACTTTGCCGTGTATTTACAAAATACAACTGACGACATTGACTCAATATATGGTACACTTACCAATGCTCAGCAAGTATTCAAGGAGAAGCAAGACAGGATGAAGGCAGGGGCGAATCAAGGTATTGAGGTGATAGATGCTATCGACTTAGAGAAATACGGCAACTTTGCTGACCTGCAAACATTCTCAAACATAAACGGTAAGCTGTCATTTGGCGTTACTGAGGAGACAATAGTAGATGGACAAAAAGTTCGAAAAGTAAAACCTGGCCAAGAGAATATCCTATCAGTAGATATGCTCGTTGGTGCCATGAACAGAAAGTACGACAGGTATGACTATGTGAAAGATGCATCAGGATTCGTGGAAAGGCTTGGAGAAAGCATAATGTCATACAGGACTTTAGGAGATAGGATGAAAGCTGGTACTATTACAGAAATAGTGGACAAAACAGGAGAATTAGACCTTGTCAAAGCAGCAGAATATGGGATAACAGATCCAGTAGAAATAGACAGACTTAAAAAAGTAGTCGCTGATTTTAAGGAAGCAGAAGAAAAATACATAAAAGCTTCATTGTCAGAATATAATATGTCATCTATTATTACAGAAGAGTTAAATTATGAAGCAACATTTGATAAGACCTTAGCTGAGAAAGACCCTAAAAAGTATATGTATGCGGAAAGACAAAGCAATGGTGTTATTAAGCCTATGCCTACTCCTGAGCAGGAAAAAGAAGCTGAAAACTTTATGAGAAATCAGATGCGTCAAATGATAGACAAGAAATTGAACATCAAGACATATATAGACCAAGCACAAGATAAGCCCGAAAAATCTATACCACAACCAACCGCAGCTCAAAGTGCTAGACTTGAAGGTATTGAAGATGTACAAGGCTCAGCAAGATGGATTGGTCAATTATATAGCGGAGATAATAAGGTGAAACAAAACGCATTAGAAATACTTAGAAATGAAACTGGAGTAGAAAGTGCAAGATTTGTAGATATGGGAAATGGAGTTGTTGGATTAGAAATATCTAATAATCAAGGCAAAACATCAACAATAAAAATCTCGGATGATATAACTGTAGCGCAATTCGGTAATGCAGTAGCAAGTGCAATATATACAGACACAGAGAATAGAAAAGTATTGAATAGGTATCAGAATAAATTTGACGAAGCTATTACTGCGCAGCACTCAAAATTTACTCCTATGGATACAGCTGATAAGCCCGATCAATATTGGACAGCTGTTGAAGTTAAAAAAGAAGATCCTTATATATTATTTGTAAACGAAAATAAAAAAACGGATGAGAATCCTAAAGGATGGTGGGGAGAAGCTTTTCTTGATATGCCTGCGGAAAATGTTGCAAATAAATTAAATGATAATTTAAAAAAATATGGTGAATTTAGAGCGAGAAATACAACTGGATATTTTAGCGAAGTAACGGTTGAAAAACTTGATGAAAATGGAAAAGTTATTTCGTCCGTAAAAATTCAACCAAATTGGGGAGGAAAAAATGATAATAAAAGAGATAACAATATGCAAATATTGGAGAATTTCTTACAAGATAATATGATAAATAAAGGCGGCTCAAACTCTACACCAAAGCCACCTAAACCGCCAAAACCAGGAGGATAAAATACTTTAATAATATGAATGAAGAATATATAAAAAGCCTTTACGATTGGATCGTATCTCAAGATAATGAATTTAGCAATGTATCATTGCAAGATTTTTCTGAAGGATTAAAAAATGAAACATATGTAAAAGAAATACACAATTATCTTTTGCAAAAAGATAATTCATTTGCGTCATTAGATGAGTTTTCGGCTGGGCTAAAATCCACTCAACAGCCAATGGCTCAAGAGCAGCAGCCTGTTAAAAAAAAAGAAGCTTTTGGGGATTATGGCGTACTTGGCTACCAGCAAACAGAGGGTCCAATACAGCGCTCGATAAAAGAAGGAAAGCCTACGGAATCATTATCGGAAGAGTTTTCATCGGGGTCACAATTAGCTGATGCCTATGGCCTACCTGTTAAAGGTCTTGAGAAAATAACTCAAACACAGCAAGATGTAGCTCAAATAGAAAAACCTAAAAGCCCTTTTGACTTACAGTTAAAACAAGAGGTATATGCAAAAAAGCAAGAGGAGATACAAAAAGAACAGCTAAGAGTTCTAAGAGAAACGAATGCCCTTAAACAAAAAGAGCAAGAGATACAAAAGGAAATACAACTCGAAGCTAATCTTAGAAGCGAGACCCCTGACTTTATAAACAAGCTCAGTACAGTAAACACCAGTATATTTGACGACTACTCTAATATAGATGCAATTAAAAAAGAGTTCGCTCCATATGGTATAGTAGTAGAAAAAACTGGGTTCTTTGGCAATAAGCTAACCGCAAGATCACTGAACGGAGAAGTTTCCGTAGAAATAGACCTATCAGTAGACTCAAACACCGAAAAGGCGGCTGAGCTAGAACGTCTTAGAAGTTTTATAAAGCAAAACAATAGGGTGTCAGAAGAAGAAGACTTCCTAAACAAAGCTCTTCGTGCTAAAAACATGAGACCTTCTGCAAGAACAAATGATGATGGCACTCAATCAACCGTAAAATTTGTTTCATTTGACAATAAAGTAATTCCAACTCTTTTCCCAAAGGTACCAAATCCTAAGACTAAAGACGACTGGATGGAATTGCCATTCGAGCAAGCACTTGAAGAAGCAAAGAAAAGAGGTGAAGTATTTACATTTAAAACAGATAAAGAAGCTAAAGATTTTGCTGCTGGTTCTTGGAAAGAAATATCTAAAGTAGACATAGAGGGTGATAAATTTTTCAAGCAAAGAGGCAGGGACTATATGTCCGATGCAAAAAAGCTTGACAGATATAAAGAGCTAGAGTCAATAATAAACTTCGTAGAAGGGTATAATCTTAAAAGCAGAACATCTGATGGGTATAAAGGATCAGCACTTACAGAACTAGCAAAAGAGCAATATCCAAATCTATTTATAGGTGGCAATAAATTGAGAGGAGACATCAATGAAGTCGTAGCTCAATATAAAAAAGAAAGAGATTTATTGAAGTCTCAAGTAAAAGACATGACGTTTATGAAACAAGATGGCACTCTTGAAAAAACAGTCATGGACTTTGATGCTCATTTAGCAAATCTACAAAGAGAAGCCTCTATGGAATCGGCAAAGTTATTCAGAGAGGCTAAGACCGATATAGACATTATAGATGCTGAGTCTTTGAAAAGGTTTAATATGCCTATCGAGACTTTGATGAAAGAAAATGTAAATAATATCCAAGACAAACAAGCATATAATAATTTAGTCCAGAAATATAGTGAGGCTCAGAAAATAGCTAAGACAGCAGCTATGAAATACGATGAGTCTCAAACTTATTTCGATGCTAAAACCAATAAAGAGATAACAAGTGAACTCTCAGACAATTGGAATGCCATCTCATCATCTTTAAGTGATGGGTTGAAGAATGGATTTATAGGAGACCAATTACTAGCGCTATCAATGCCTGGTTATGTGTCTTGGTCTGGAGTTAAAGACAAGGAGAGTGCAGCAAAATATATATCAAGTACACTTGCTGGTATGAGTGGCACTCAAAGCCGTACAATGACAAGACTTGCTGCTGCAACGTCAGCTATGGATTGGATTGACGTGATACTTGACGATCCGTTTGAAGCAACAACAATTGCTGTAGGTCAGTCATTATCACAGATGTTGCCTTATGGAATTAAGATAGTTCCAGCTATTACAGCCCCATCTACTGGTATAGGTTCAGTAACAGGTCTTCTAGGCGGTCCTTTTGCCCCATTTACTGTAACGACAGGTGCAACAGCAGGATTTTTTACAGGTCTAAAAATGGGACAAGCAGTGACAGGTTTTGCCACTGAGTACACAAATGCCGTAATGGAGGCCGTAGAAAATAATGGATACAAAGCTCTTGACCCTGAATCGTTGGAACAGGCGCTAAATGACCAAAGAGTTTGGGATGAAGCAAGGGCTGTTGGTCTAGCTAGAGGTGTTCCTATTGCTGTTGTAGATTATGTAACAGCAGGCCTTGCAGGGAAAATGATAAAGCCGGCAAGTAAATTAGCTACAACTAGCTCAAAATTATCAAGAGCAGCAGCTGAGAACGTAATAATAGACCCATTAGCTGAAAGTGGTGGTGAGCTTGTAGCGCAGGGTAGTGAGATTGTCTTTGGCACAGGAAGGAAGGAGATTGACTTTAATGAGGTAGCACTTGAAGGATTAGGCAGTATAGGTACAAACGTGCCGAACTATGTACTTAACACATATAGTGCTATAAAGAAAAATACGGATATTGATCTTGCATATAGTCTAACTGACTATAAAAATATAGCATCAGAGAATGTATCTGATGAGCGCATATCAAGTTGGGCCAATAATATGCAACGCCTTGGGAAGATTGACGAGTCAGTTAATCAGAAGATACAAGAGAATGTTGGCCTTAGAAGAGATGCTAAGGGCTTGATGTCTGTTGGCGGTAAAAAGGTAAATGACAATGTCACTGCTAGGACAATGGAGCTACTTGCTGCCAAAAAAGAGCTTACATCGTCTAAAGAGAGACAAGAGATTTATGGCGAAGATATAAGAGCTATCAATGAGGAGCTTTCTGCTATGGGCAAAAGCAAGGAGCTATTGCCAGCAGAGAATCAAGTTGACCTAAGTAGTATCTCAGGTATTGAGACTAAGGAGGTAGGAGAGTATATGATAAATGGTAGAAGATATACTAAGCAACAATTTTTAGATAAAATCAATTCATCCACTCCTGAGAGACTTGCAAAGTTAAATATTGGTGTCAAGAATGACGAAGAAGTATCTCAGACATTAAACGATAAATTAGATGCCTTTCAAAAGCAAACAACAGGTGAAGTATCTGTACAGCCAGAAGCCGGAATTGGCCAAGAGATGGTCGAAGGAGAACCCGAAACAGGACTTGAAGCAGCTCCCAAGCAAGGTCTCAGCCCCGAAGAAAGCCAAAGGAAAGAAGAACTCTTAGCAGCATTCGAGAACCCCTCAGAATTAGAAAGCTTTACAGAGGGTGAACCAAAACCTCTTATTAAAGTTAATGACGCTTATGAGGATAAAGCTGATGCTCAGGCTGAACTTGACGCATTACTCCAAAAAGAGCAGGCTACCCCTGAGGGCTTAGGCGCTCAGCTTGAGATAGCAGAAAAGGAAGCTGCACCTGTACAGCCAGTAGAGACATTTACTGAGCAGGACAAAGCGAGACAGCAGGAGCTAACTGATGCACTAGCTAAGGCTGACAAGAGACGCAAGAACATAACTGTTGGTGAGACGGTCATGCCAAAGGCTGACGTGAAGGCTGAGCTTGACGCTCTTAATCAGAAAGAACTATCATCACAGCAACCTGTAACTGAACCTGTAACTGAGACATTGACACCTGAGCAAGAGGCTGACAAGCTAGAGCAAATGATGCTAGCTAAGATGGGGGCACCAAAGGTTGAGGCGGCACCGGTAACTGAGACTCCTGTGACTGAGACTGTACCTATAACCGAGGTGGCTCCTGAAGCAACAGAAGAAGTCAAAGGGAGTCCTTGGGATATTGTAAATGCAGAAGAAAAAGCGTACAGAGAAAAGCAGCAAAAGGATAAAGACCAAGCTACAAGTGATATTGAATTGATAAACAATGGAGATCAAAAAACCATTGACAAGTACTTCAAAAAGAGTGGATATGTAGAGATAACAGGAAATGAAACAAACCCAAACCTAAAAGGTAGAAAAGGAGTTTACAAACAAACGGGAGCTTCTCTTATTATAAAAGGTAGTAAGCAAAAAGCTGCATTAGATACGGCAACAAATATTTCTAAAAAGAAAATACAAGGATTACCTAGTGCAAGAGTTGAGCAAATCGTAAGAGAATTTGAAAAGAAATCAAAACAACCAAAGACTGAGGCTCCTGTAACTGAGGGTAAAGTAGAAACAGAAAACGAAAAGACTGCCAAGAGAATTAGAGGTAAGAAAATGAAAGGCACCTTGTCAACTCTTGACTTTGGCATAACTCAGACCGTATACAATGGGGCATTGGAATTTATGGCAAGGCAGGTTGAGAGTGGAACAAAAATAGGTGAAGCCATTACTGCTACCATAAATTGGATTGATACAAAAGTCGGCAATATAAAGTGGGACAAGGAATCATTTAGCAAGTATATGAATACTGCGGCTGAACAGAAAAAAGATATCCCTGAATTAAAAGATGTAAATAGTACAACTAAATTATTAAAGAAAAATAATACTATTTTATCAGCTTTAAGAGATGCGATTGCAAATATTAATAGAAGTTATGTTTTAATAAATGGTATAAAATACACAAAGGATGAAATAAAAGATTTAATTTATGATATAATAGGATCTGAAGTTGACAAAATAGTTGATATAAAAATTACAGGTTCAAGAGTATATGGCACATCTAAAAATAATAGTGACTTAGATATAATTGTTGAATACGAGGGAGATATAAGAGAAGACACTTTATTTGATATCGCTAATGGAGAGCGGTTAAAAATAGGGAATGTAAGAATAGATATAAATCCAATTAAAGCAGAAAAATCAGGTACTATTTCAGAAAATGCAATTAAAGAAAGAAAATACCTAGATGAAGTAGCAGATGAGAAATATCTTGCAAGAGCCTACCATTCAGCGAAAGTAGATGGTACTAATCCTAAATTAGTAGAAGCAGTCGAAGGTTTACTACAACCTGCTAAAGAAAAAACGCCATCTCTATCAGATGCTGTCAGGAGCTTAAAGATAAAAGGACCTGGTGGATTGCAGAGTAATATACTTGGTGTACCTATTGCAATATGGAATGCGGCAGTATTAACAACCGCTAATGCTATTGATGCTGGTGTTGCTGTTTCTAAGGCTGTAAAGAAAGGAGTAAAAAAAGTAAAGGACTTAGTAAAGAAAAATAAACTATCTAGCAAAATAACAGATAAAGAGATAGACGATGTAATATTAAAAAACATATTCGAAGTCATAAGAAAGAAAGCAAAGGATAGCGGTTTCTCCGATACAGGCGTTAGAATATATCTTAAAAGAAATGGTATTGATGATGCTACAATAGATATGTTATTTGGCGCTCCAGAAGAGGCTAGCACATCTAAGCTAAATGAGACCATACTGCCAGGCTACAATGAGATGATGAATAAGGTGGATGCTATGATCGCCAGACAAATAAAGAGAGGCACAGCAGTAGATAAGATAGGTAAGAACTTAGATGCATTACTTAGGAAATTTGATGCCTATATCAACGCCACTGATGCACAGAAAAAGGCATTAGAGCAAGAGGCAAGGAATAGAATTGGTGCAGCACAAAAACGTGCGCCATCTACTGGTAGAATACTAGGAGCATTCAAAGATATCACCAACCTTGGCAGAAAGGAGAAAAGCACAATCCTTAACAACATAATGAGACTTTCTAAGGATGCTGCAAACGACTTGGCAAATGAGATAAAGGCAATGAAGGTAAATGGTAAAATAACCATTAGCCAATTTACAGCCATTCAAAAAAGGCTGAGTAAGGTCAACTTCTCTAATGAGAGTTCCATTTCCTCATTTGTTGATTATATGGCAAAAGTATTCAAAGATGCCGAGTATGCAGAAAAAAAAGCAAGAGCAAATGACTTGCGGTCAAAGATAAAACAACTATCAAAGAATAAAGGCAAATTTGGAAACCTTACAACCTTCGCTGCTGAGTTTGCTAAGATTGACCCGGCAATGGTTGAGAATATTGACGAGTATATTGAGATGGCATCAAATGTCAAAGAGGGCGTACAAGGGTCAAAGATAGTAAGAGGGAATGTTATCCCTGCTGATATGGTTGACGTAGGCAAGACAATGGAGTATGTCAATAAAATGATGGAGGCCCAAGATAAGCTTGTCAGACAAAAGGCAATTGAAAGTCTACAAAATCTTATGGACGTAGATGTATCTGACCTTACATATGATAAGATAGTAGAATTGATTGATTTAGTTAGACAAGAAGAAAATACATCGGGAGAACAAAAAGAAGAAATATCAAAAAAAATAGAAGAGTTCTTTAAGCTAAATAAAGACAGAGAGAAAGCGGTAAGAGATGCTATTAACAAAATGTTTGACTCTTATGCCGCTGTTATAAAGAATATGTTTGAGACAGGCATCGACCCATTCTCTG
>Ga0315900_10001857_pt1 | contig 33288 bp, 27 predicted proteins | sample LakEriMetagenome_FD_203521 | JGI IMG/M metagenome (GOLD analysis project Ga0315900, IMG submission 203521) | Freshwater fungal communities from buoy surface, Lake Erie, Ohio, United States - Buoy 12 MA114 | ecosystem: Environmental > Aquatic > Freshwater > Lake > Lake biofilm | place: USA: Lake...
TCGACAAGGGGAAGGGCAACCTTCCCCTTGTTCGTTTTTTCGGACAACCTGAAGGAAAGAGTGCGGGTTCGATCTTCCTGGCTCTGCGATCTCGTCCGCATCGCAGAAAGTCTTTGTCAGCGGTAGCGCTGCAGACGGGGACGTCGAAGTTGGCTGCCCTGGAATCTCTGGATCGACCTAGGTGGTATGATTCTTCTATGCCGCCATGCAATCCTTGCTCGCATGGAGAGGTGAGGAAGTTTTTCGTCGATCTTTTTTTAAGGCATCGGTGATGTTGGCCAAGCGAGTGATCCCCTGTTTGGATGTCGATCGCGGACGCGTGGTGAAGGGGACGAAGTTCCTGGAGCTTCGGGATGCCGGAGATCCGGTAGAAGTGGCGGCTCGCTACGAACGTGAGGGGGCGGATGAACTGGTCTTCCTCGACATCACCGCCAGTCACGAAGCCCGCGCGATTCTTTTGGAAGTGGTGTCGAGGACGGCCGAGCAGGTCTTTATGCCGCTGACGGTCGGTGGCGGGATCCGGACGCTGGAAGATATCCGGACGCTTCTGAGCGCCGGATGCGACAAGGTCTCCATCAACAGCGCCGCCTGCAAGGATCCGTCCCTGATCTCTGCCGCTGCCGACCGCTTTGGAAGCCAGTGCATCGTCGTCAACATCGACCCCAAGAGAATCTGGGTAGAGGGCAGTGAACGCTGGGAGGTCCATATTCACGGTGGCCGTACGCCGACCGGCCTGGAGGCGGTTTCCTGGGCGCGTCGGGTTGAAGAACTTGGGGCAGGGGAGATCGTCCTGACCAGCATGGACCGCGACGGAACCAAGGATGGCTACGACATCCCGATCACGCGGGCGGTCGCCGATGCGGTTTCGATTCCGGTCGTCGCCAGCGGTGGAGCCGGCTCGGTCGACCATCTAGCCGATGCCATCCTCGAAGGGGGTGCCGATGCGGTTCTTGCCGCCAGCATCTTCCACTTTGGCCAGTGCACCATCGGCCAGGCGAAGGAAGCGATGCGGCGACGCGGCATTTGTGTGCGTATCGATTCTTGCCAGGTAACCACCTGACCACTGCCTTCCTGGCATCGGTCTGGATTGCGCCGGCTTCCCTAGACCGCCAGCCCACTTGGATCTCCCACTGGGATTCCTGCAAGACAGGCATCTGGGTCTGACGTATAATGCAGAGACTTTTTGTCAGGATTCGGGCGATGCGATCCATCCAGAAGATGATCGGCAGCAACTTTCGATCAGGGGGAGTGGAGTGAGCGAGCAAGAGGGCGACAATTTTGAAGACCGGCTGGCCAGTTCGTTGCTGTCGACGAAAAAGGAACTGGAGGTCGACAAGATTTTCAAGGCATCGGTCAAGTTGGTGGCCAGCGACCTCCATATGAAGGTCGGTAGCCCGCCGATCGTTCGCGTCCACGGCGACCTTCGGCCTCTCAATCGACCACCGATCGACAACGAAGAGATGGTGCGACTTCTGGTTCCAATGCTCAGCCCTCGACATCGGCGCATCTTCGAAGAAGAAGGGGGCGCGGACTTCGCGTACACCGTCGATGTCGATGGAGTCAACTGGCGTTTCCGCGTCAACATGTTGAAGCAGTTGGGACGTATCGGCATGGTGGCTCGTCGCGTCAACAACTTCATCCCCAACTTCGAAGGGCTGCACCTGCCGCCTATCATGGAAGATCTATGCAAGTACGACCAGGGGATGGTGCTGTTGGCCGGGGTGACCGGTTCGGGCAAAAGCACCACCATCGCTTCGATGCTTAACTGGATCAACCGCAACTACCGCAAGCATATTTTGACGCTGGAGGATCCGATCGAGTTCGTCTACTCCGAAGACAAGTGCCTGATCAATCAGCGCGAAGTAGGGGTGGATGTCAAAGACTTCGAAATCGGTATGAAGCATGCGGTGCGAGAAGATCCGGACATCATCCTGGTTGGTGAGATGCGGGATCAGGAAACGTTCATGACAGCGATTCATGCCGCCGAAACGGGCCACTTGGTCTTTGGAACCATCCACGCCTCCAGCGCGCCCACCACGATTGGCCGTATTCTCGACCTGTTCCCCGAAGAACTTCACGGCGCCATCCGCAACGCAATGGCGTTCAACATGAAGGGGATCGTCGCACAGAAATTGCTGCGGTCGATCAAGCCGGGCGTCGGCCGCGTGCCAACTTGCGAGGTCATGACCTTCACGCCGATGATCCGCAAGCTGATCCTCGAGAGCAAAGACGAAAAGCTCGCCGATGCCATCCGTATCGGTGCCGCTGAAGGGATGCAGGATTTTACGATGAGCCTCAAGAGTCTGATCGACCAGGAACTCATCGATCGTCCGACCGCTTTTGAAGTGGCTCCCAACCCCGATCTCTTGAAGATGACGCTCAAAGGCATCAACGTCAGCCAGCCGGGGATCATCTGACGCGGCGGTTTTCCGTCCCTTTTCCCGAGGCGGATTGCCTCGAATCTTTTCAACCAGTGAGCGAATGATCCATGGGACTTTTTGGTCGCAAGAAGAAAAAACCGGCCGAGACCGAAACGGGCGAAGCGATATTGCCGGCGCTGGAGTTCAAGCCAAGCGCCTATCCAAAGAATGAAGCTCAAGGGGCCGTCATCGCTGCCAAGCAGCTTCCTGGCTTTGCCAATCTAGTCCAGTGGTTGGCTCTGGCCCTGCAGCAGCGGGCTGACCGGATCCTCATGGACTACACCCAGCAGGCCGTTTCTGTCCGCTTTCGTATCGATGGCCTTTGGGAAAACCAGCCCCCCACCGACCGCCCCACCGGCGACAGCGCACTTGCAGCCCTGAAGAAGCTCTGCGGGCTTAATCCAGCCGAGCGTCGGGCTAAGCAGACTGGCAAGACGGGCCTCTACTTCGAAAAGACCGACTGGATCGCCGAGTGTGTCTCCCAGGGTGTCCCCACCGGAGAACGCGTCCTGATATCGCTGGAAACCAAAAAGCCCTCGCTCAAAACCCTCGCCGAACTAGGAATGCGCGACAAGGTGATCGAGCAGGTCAAGGGGGAACTCAATGGCCACGGTGGGATTGTCGTCGTCAGCGGACCTCCAGGCCAGGGACTCCCCACCACCTGGCGTGTGGTGCTGGAAGAGACCGATAAATTTGTCCGAGATTACATCGCCCTGGAAGATATCAAGGATCCCGACCCTGACATCATCAATGTCACCAAAGTGACTTTCGATAGCGAAAAGAATGAAACTCCTGAGGCTGTTTTTGAGCGGCGATTGCTCAAGCAGCCCGATGCCTTCATCTTTCCGTCTCTGTACAACGACGCAGTCGTCGGCTTGATGCTCAAGCAGCTTCCCGAGAATCGGCACGCCATCACCCGCTTCGTTGCAAACGATTCGGTCGAAGCGCTACTTGGACTTCTTCAGGCTCACCGCGCTCACGCCAAGGAACTTTTGAAGTCCACACGCCTGGTGGTCAACCAGCGGCTGCTACGTAGGCTCTGCCCCAAATGCAAACAGGGGTTCCAGCCGACTCCCCAACTTCTGGCAAAACTGGGGCTGCCTGCCGATCGCGTCCAGAAACTTTACCAGCCCTTCGTCCCGCCCCCTCCCGACCAGCGCGTCGATGCCAAGGGGAACCCGATCGAAATTGAAATCTGCACCGATTGCAACGGTCGCGGATATCGAGGCCGCATGGCGCTTTTCGAAGTCCTGGAGGTCACCGATCCGCTTCGCAAGGCGATCCTCCAGAACCCCAACGCCGACGCAGTGCGCAAAGCGGCGGCCAGCCTGGGGCATCGCGGATTTCAGCAGGAAGGGATCCTGTCGGTAGTCCTCGGGCTGACCAGCCTCCAGGAAGTCCAGCGAGTTCTGCAGCCTCCCGCCAAGTGAGGGGCTGCAGGGGAGAGACTGGGCGAACCTCATGCCATCGGGCGTCGTAGAACCGTCAAGAGTGCCCGAAAGCTCTTCGATTCAACGCAACTACCGAGAACGGAAAGACGATGGACTCAAAAACCACTTTGGCGACCGCCCCGGAAGTCGGTGTAGGAAGCCCTGATCGGCAGTTTTCCGTGATCGCCTTGCTGGCAGGAGTCATGGGGCTGCTGGGGTTGCTGGCCATTCCCTTCTACTCGATGATCCCGGTCGCTTTGATCGCGATTCTCCTGGGGACCGGACCGCTCCTTTTTGCACGAGCCTGGAACCTCAGCGCCACTTCGGTGGTCTTGGCCGCTCTAGGGGTCACTCTTGGCACGTTCGGTGCCTCATGGGCATCGGCCGAACAGATCGCCACCAAAAATCACTTCTACGGCGAGGCGGAACGCATGGCCCGGCAGTACCTGGAAATGCTTCGCGAAGGGAATACCGACGCCGCGTATCGGCTTTCCAGTAGCCAGCGCAAAGCGCTGGGTGGCCAGGAAGCATCTACGATGTACAACACGATCGAAGCCAAGACGATCGAACGACAGGGGTTTGAAGTCAACTCGGTAGCAGCGGAACTGCTGAAAAAAGGGACCGCGGCACAGTGGCAATACTTAGGGCCTGAGGAAATCGTCGACACGCTCAATGGTCTCCGGATCAGCGTGGCCTTTGCCGACACGTCGCTGGCCAACCCCCGCAAACTGATTGTGCATATGGGGCGGGAACCACCGATGGAAGAGGCTCCGAACTCTCACCTGTGGTTTGTTGCCGGCACCGACTGGGCCAAGTGATTCTCTCCTCATCAAGCGGAGAATGCCACGGCGATGCCGCATTGCCTGATCAGCCTGGGCGCCAATCTGGGCCATCCCCGAGAAAGCCTCAAGGCGGCATGGCGCATGCTCCAGGAGTCCTTCGGCGGCGACCCCATCGTCGCCAGCCATATCTATCGCACGCCGCCTGTGGGAGGCCCTTCCGGACAAGGGGAGTTCCTCAACGCCATGGTGTCGCTTCAAACCGATGCCGACCCATTTTCGGTTTGGCGGGTTTTGCGGACGATTGAGGAGCGACTGGGACGAAAGCGACAGCACCGCTGGGAGGCCCGAGCAATCGACCTGGACCTCATCCTTCATGGCGATCAGAGGATCTGGACCCCGCACTTCAAAATCCCTCACCCACGCATGGCGATGCGGCGGTTTGTCTTGGCGCCGGCAGTGGAAATCGCCCCGGGCCTGATCGATCCGGTGACCGGTTGGACAATCGCCAAGCTGCTGCAGCAGTTGGAAGGCTCCCCGAGAGAAATCCAGGTGATCGCCAGCGGCTTTGGCTCCCTGGACCTGGGAACGGACCAGCCATTTCGAGGCTGGCGGCCGTTGTTGTGCGCCGGTTCGCGATCGATACTTCGCCGCAGCCAACCTGCAGTCGACCGGTTGCTCCGTGTCGCAGAAAGCCAGCTGCTTCGCGAGGCGTGGGAAGACGCTGCGGGGCAGCGCCGAATAGAACTGATCCGTTTGCCTCAGACCTGGACTCCTGATACTTGTTTGAGAGCCATCGCCAAAGACCCAACCAACCCTTCCGATCTCCTCAGTTGGCAGGTGGACCAATCGAACGAGACCGATCCGGTTCCACCACTGCTCATCGCCGCCGTAGGTTCGCCCGATCCGGAGTCGATTGCTTGGGAAGATTACTCGCTTCCATGGGCACGCTGGATGGGACTCAGCCCAGCCTCCTCTGGTGGCACCGGTACCCTGCAGGCCAAGGAATTGGGTGGAGCGGATAGAAAAGCTGTTGACGGTCCCAGGTATCTCATGCCCTTGGGGGATCCCGCCTGGGCCAAGCATGAGCTGCTGGCAGCCTGGGATGCCATGGAGTGCCCGATCACCGTGGACGCACCGCTGGCAACCCCTTAGAATCGACTGGGTCAACTGGCGTAGGGATGCGAGGCAAGGCGTTGGACAGCCGAGGCGGTCACTGGAACCCGGTCACGCGGCCGGATCCCGGAAGGCTGTGCGTGAAGGGAGTCACGGGTGGAGATTTTCAGAGATCCAGAAATTGCCAGGCGCACGCTTTGGGAGGCCAAGCAGTCTGGTCGATCGATTGGCCTGATCCCAACCATGGGGGCGCTTCATGAGGGGCACCTCTCTCTAGTGCTTTCGGCTCAGAAGCAGGGGGACTCCACGTTGGTGACCCTCTTCGTCAACCCATCCCAATTTGGACCCAATGAAGATTTTTCCAAGTATCCCCGCACCGAAGAGGCGGATCTCCAGCGACTTGAGTCGATCGGGACCGACTGGGTACTGATCCCGACAAGCCAGCAGGTTTACCCCGAAGGCTACTCGACCTGGATCGAACCACCTCAGGTCGCCACGCGATGGGAAGGGGAAATTCGACCGGGCCACTTTCGTGGTGTTGCCACAGTGGTTTTGAAACTCTTCCTGATGGCCCCAGCCGATCGCGCTTACTTCGGACAAAAGGATTATCAGCAGGTGCGTGTGATCGAGCAAATGGTGAGGGACCTTGGTTATCCCATCGACGTTCGGGTTTGCGATACGATCCGCGAGCTGGATGGATTGGCGATGAGCTCCCGCAACCGCTATCTCGATCCAGACCAGCGCCAAAGAGCCCTTGCTATCTGGCGCAGCATATTACTGGTCCGGTCCCTTGCATCCCAGGGGGTCATCGACACGGCGGTGATCCAACAGCAGGCGCGTGCATCGCTCCTCGAAAATGGGCTCGATTCCATCGACTATGCGGTGCTTGCCGATGCCGTGACACTGGAACCGCTGCGGCGGATCGATCGACCAGCGGTCTACTTGGTAGCAGGTCGACTGGGGAACACTCGTCTGATCGACAACTGCCTCTTGTAATTGTCGAAAAGGAGAGGTGGTCTGTGCGATCGACCCTGTTCTATCTTCCGCACGAATGGATGGGCATTCCCTGGACTGGTTGGGGCTGGCTGTTGGCGATCTGGACCGTCCTTGGATTGATCGCAGGGTGGCTTGCCTTCCGGCGTCAGGGGATGGCGAAAGCTCTTACCGAAGGTCTTCCTGGATGGCTGCTGGTCGCTGGCGTGATCCTCTGGCTGCTGCCAAGGATGGAGACGTATTTGGAGGATGGCAGCGCCGAGGGGCGATGGCTTGGCATTCCCGTGCGGGGTTACGGTCTGATGCTGACCACGGGGGTACTGAGCGCTTTGGCTATCTGTAGTCATCGCTCGCGCCGCCTGGGGCTGACTCCCGACTCCCTGTACTCGCTTGCCCTATGGACCTGCGCCGGAGGCATCGCTGGAGCTCGTATTTTCTATGTGGTGCAGAAGTGGTCGCTGCTACCCGGGGAGAGCTGGAGGGAGAAGCTGTGGACGGCGATTCAATTCACCGAAGGGGGCCTGGTCGTCTATGGCGCAGTGATGGGAGGCATGGTGGCGATCTGGGCGTGGTGCCGGCGGAATCGACAGAAGGTCCTCGCCATCCTCGATCTGGTAGCTCCCGGATTTCTGCTGGGGCTGGCGTTTGGAAGGATCGGATGTCTGCTTCACGGCTGTTGTTTCGGTGGAGTCTGCCATGCCCACTGGCTTCCGCATATCGCCTTCCCCGCTGGTTCCGAGCCCTATCTTTCCCAAGTGCTCGACGGAGCTCTCTTAGGGCTGCAACTGGAACCCGAAAAATCTTCTGGTTCCCGTCGGATCTTGGCGGTGGAACCTGGCAGCTGGGCAGCAGGGCAGGGGATTCGTTCGGGACAACGGGTCGAAGGCCTCGAACCGATCGTTTCCTGGCCGCCTGCAGACCGCGATCCCGCAGGCCCGCGGCCCACCGGCGCAAGATTGCGGATCGACGGGCGGCCCTTTCTGATTCCCCCGGAATCGCTCCCCCAGCGCAGTCTGCCACTTCATCCCGCTCAGCTCTACGCAAGCCTCAATGCCCTTTTCCTGACAGTGCTGCTATATCTGGCGTGGTCATGGCCCCGACGCGATGGTGTCATCCTCGGGTCCGGCCTGATTCTCTATGGACTTCTGCGCATCCTGGAGGAAGTGATTCGAGACGATGAAAGAGGACAGTTCGGCACTACTCTGACCATCTCCCAGTGGGTCAGCCTTGCAGGGATTGCATTCGGTCTCGCGCTTCTGGTGTGGCTCCGGAATCGACCGATCGGACGGGTTTGCGATCACTACGCGCAGCCGACCACGATGGGTTCGCCCGGTCAGCCGCGATCGTCCGTGGGCTGAGTCCAATTGGGATCCATTTCTCGAAGCAACCGAATCAGGATCTGCTGGCTCTTCGAGTACCCATCGCCCCACCGGCTGGCTCGTGGGCCTGCCACATTAAGGATCTCGATGGAATGTTCTTGGATCGACTTGGCAAGCCAATTCCAGGTGATCCGGCGGTTGCACTGGATGACCCAGAATGGCTTTTTGGCCTGGATCGCCATCCGAATCGTCTGCAGAGTTCCACCACTGGGGGCTCGTGGGCAAATCACCAGCGTCCCATCGGAATCGAGCACATTGCGTCGGGTGCGATCCAGGTAGTGTGGGCTGGCAAGCTCTTGAAGCCGGTAGCGAACGGGGATTGGGCCATCTTCGGCTAGGCGCCCCGCAGGGCACCAACCGCCATGATCGATCCCCAGTTGGATCGCCAGATCGAGCGCTGCCCGGTCTACTCCCGTCTGGCCTCCCGAAACGATTTTTCGAAGCGACATCATGCTCCAGCCATCCGAAGCCAATCCAAAAGCGGCGCTCCCAGACCGGCGGGAATCCACTGGCTATCCAGAGGGGCCTCCCATCCGATCGGTTCCCCTCGCGTTGGATGTCGACAACCAAAAAAGCGGCAATGCAGGGCGATCGCCTTGGGAATGCGACGGTGAGGATCGGAGGAGTTGCCGGTTGGCGAATAAAGAGTATCGCCGACGATGGGGTGCCCGTGGTGAGCTAATTGCGCGCGCAGCTGGTGCTTGCGTCCTGTCTCCAGTTTCAATTCCAGCAGCGATCTAGCTCCATCGGTAGCCAGTATGCGGTAACCCAGGATTGCCTCCTGAGCTCCTGGGGCCTCCAGGGGAACGATTCGGCTGATCGCTGCGGCTTCGTTTCGCGAGAGACCGTCCACCCAGCGCCCGGAGGCGGTGCGGGGTGTCCCTGCCACCAGAGCCCAGTAGATTTTTTCCACTTGCCGGTTCCGGATCTGTTCACTCAGGCGCGCGGCGGCTTTCGAGGTCCGCGCCAGTGGCACCACGCCACTGACCGGCCCATCCAGTCGACTAACCACTCCCAAGAAAACATTACCCGGCTTCTGGTAGCGGCGCTTCAAATCCTCCTTGGCCCATTCCAGCAGCGACCGTTGTCCGGGGAGAGCTCCCTGAGTGATCCAACCTTGCGGCTTGTTGACCACCAGTAGGTGGTTGTCTTCCGCGAGGATCTGAGGATAGATCATCGATGTCACTCCCACTGGCGGCCGATTGCCTGGCACCAGACGAAAGAACGTGGTCCGCCCGACTGAATCGTAGCGCATCTGGCATCCCCATCCAGGCATTCCAGAACTATCGTCAGACGATCTTGTGGCAACCACTTTGCGACTCGATCGGCCCATTCGATCACCGTCAGCGAAGGAGTCTCCATCCACTCCTCGACTCCCAGATCCCACCACTCGTCGTCGTCCTTCAATCGATAGGCATCGATATGATAGACCGGGGGATCGGTGGGATAGCGATGGACCAGTTGGAATGTGGGGCTGGTCGCAGCCAACCTTCCTTGCGAAATCGCTTCGACCAGCATGCGCGTCCAGGTGGTTTTTCCTGCACCCAAGGTACCCTGCAGTCCAATCAGGGAAGGGATAGGCGCCAGTTTGGCTATCAGTTGCGCCAGCCTCCTGACGTCCTCGAGGTTTTTCAGGACGGTACTCCACTGGCAGTCGGTCATCCCTAGTGGCTCCTGTTGCCCGGCTGATGCGAGGACTGTTGAGGAAAGGGAAACGCTACTTATGGACATACCCCGACGCGGGAAGCTGATGAAGCTTTCCGTGCCGCTTGGTCCAAAGCCCCGTCCTGGCGACGAAGGTACCGATTTCGGTCAATGGAACCCCTTCGATGGTGGCTGGCAAGTTGGCGGCTACTGCCTCTGGAACCGCAAGCAACAGCTCGAAGTCCTCGCCATCGCCCAGCGCATGGTCGATCGGCTGGCGTCCTGATTGCGACGCCATCTGGATTGCCGCGTCGCTGATCGGCAATCGATCCAGGTTCACCACAGCTCCCAGTCCGCTTGCGGCACACAGGCGCGTCAGGTCGATCCCCAGGCCATCGCTGAGATCCATGCAGGCATCGATTTTCCATTGGTCTCGCAGCGCCTTGGCGACGGCTAGGCGAGGGGTGAAGTCGAGGTGTTTCCCGAGCAGGCTACCGCCGAGGGTGCCGGTCACCAGCAGTCGATCGCCCACTTTGGCTCCCGAGCGTTTCCAGCAACCGGCCTCCGGAGCGGTGCCGATCGCAGTGACATGGATCACCCAGGGTCCGTCCCAGACATTCGTGTCGCCACCCGCCAGTGCGACGCCAAACTCTTCGGCACGCTCGCAGACCCCTTCCACCAGCTCCGTAGCGATCTTTGGATCGCTGCCTCTTGGGATGCATAGCGACAAAAACAAAGCGACTGGGTCGGCCGCCATGGCCGCCAGATCCGATAGATTCACGGAGGCGGCTTTGCGACCGACGCGCCGAGGTCCCGCCTGATCGATCAGGAAGTGGGTCCCCTGGCAAAGCGAATCGGTGGTGACCACCCAATCGCGGCCGGAAGCGGAAAGCAGGGCCGCATCATCGCCGATCCCCAGTTGGACCTGGGGCAATCGACGGCTGCGTTGTGTCACCCAGGCCACAAATGACTGCTCCACCAAAACCTCTCCTAATGCAGACGCATGGATCCTCAAATGCTTAGCTGATTTTAGCCGGCCCTGGGCAACTGGTCAGGCGTCCCGGCAGGATCTCGGCTGCGGTTCACGGAAAGAATCCCCGCTGGCCAGCAATGCTCGCGGGCGATAGTCTGATCCTATGCTGGGCGTTTGGATTCCCTCCTTCCTCTCCCAATGGAGTTTCGCCATGTCCGCCACGGTGTCACCACCTCGATCCAATCCCAAAATTGGCCCCACACGCCTTTTGATCGATGGCCAGTGGGTCGACTCGGCCAGTGGGAAAACTTTCGCGACCATCAACCCCGCAACGGAAGAGGTCATCGCTCAAGTAGCCGAAGGGGATCGAGAAGATATCGATCGTGCGGTCCAGGCCGCGCGGCGGGCGTTCGAGTCGGGGCCATGGAGCCGGATGGATGCGAGGGATCGCGGCCGCTTGATGTATCGATTGGCCGATCGCATCGAAGAGGAACTGGAAGAACTGGCCGCTTTGGAATCGCTGGACAACGGCAAGCCGATTCGAGATTCCCGGGCTGCCGATCTGCCTTTGGTGATCGACTGCCTGCGCTACTATGCCGGGTATGCCGACAAAATTCATGGCAGCACCATTCCCGTACGCGGCAATTTCTTCACCTACACGCGGAAGGAACCGGTGGGCGTGGTGGGGCAGATCATCCCCTGGAATTTCCCGATGCTGATGGTCGCATGGAAATGGGGACCCGCTTTGGCGGCCGGCTGCACGATCGTGATGAAGCCAGCGGAACAGACGCCACTGACCTGCCTGCGGATGGCCCAGCTGGCGATGGAAGTTGGATTCCCAGCAGGGGTGATCAATGTCGTTCCGGGCTTTGGGCCCACCGCCGGCGGCGCCCTCGTGGAACACCCGGGTGTCGATAAGGTGGCATTTACCGGCGAACATCGCACCGCCCAGATCATCATGCGCAACGCCTCCCAGTCCCTGAAACGGCTGACCTTCGAGCTGGGTGGCAAGAGCCCCAATGTGATCCTGGCGGATGCCGATCTGGAGCGAGCTGCGGATGGAGCCCATTTTGGACTCTTCTTCAACCAGGGGCAGTGTTGCTGCGCAGGTAGCCGCGTCTTTGTCGAGAAAAAGATTCATGCGGAATTCGTCGATCGATTGGTCGAACGAGCCTCCAAACGGCGGTTGGGACACCCGCTCTCGGAGGAGACCGAACAGGGTCCGCAGGTCGATCAGGCGCAATTCGACAAAATCATCGGCTTGATCGAAAAAGGAAAAAACGAAGGGGCTCGTTGCCTCACAGGAGGCCATCGCGAAGGCAATGCGGGATACTTCATCCAGCCGACCATCTTCGATGGAGTCGACGACAGCATGACGATTGCTCAGGAAGAAATCTTCGGTCCCGTGATGAGCGTGCTGACCTTCGACTCATGGGATGAACTGCTACATCGGGCCAATCAGACCTGCTTTGGACTGGCTGCGGCAGTTTGGACTCGCGATGTCGCGAAGGCTCACGATTTCGCGCGACGCGTCCGTGCCGGGACGATTTGGGTCAATTGCTACGATGTCTTTGATGCGGCCGCTCCGTTTGGCGGTTTCAAGATGAGCGGGCAGGGGAGGGAAAAGGGAGAAGAAGGCCTACGGCCTTACACGGAGACGAAGACTGTGACGGTGAGCCTGGGATGAGCGGACGAAACGGAAACGAAAAATGGACCCCCAAGACCGCCGAGATCATCGCCATCGGCGATGAACTGATCACCGGTCAACGGGTCGATACCAACACCGCATGGCTTGCCAGCCAATTGGCGTTATTGGGAGTCCAGCCTCTTTGGCACACCACCGTCGGCGACTCGATGGAACAAAACATCGAAGCCTTTCGGATCGCTTCCCAGAGAGCCGACTGGACGGTAGCCACCGGAGGCTTGGGCCCAACGGCGGATGATCTGACACGCCATGCCATTGGAGAGGCTTTCGGAAGGCCACTGGTGCTCGACCCAGCCTCTCTGGAGGCGATCGAATCGCTCTTCTCCGGACGCAAGCGACCGATGCCAGAGCGGAATCGGGTTCAGGCCTATTTCCCGCAAGGCTGTCAGGTGATTCCCAATCGACATGGCACCGCGCCGGGTATCGATCTCTGGATCCCCGAGGGCTGCGGAAAGTCAGGGCACCGTGTCATGGCCTTCCCTGGGGTCCCGGCAGAGATGAAGGCAATGTGGAATCAGATTGCACGCCCTCGTATGCTTCTGGAAACCAACCTTGCCAACCGGACACTCTCCTTCCAGACCGTCAAACTGTTCGGAATTGGCGAGAGCGAGGTGGAGACGCTGGTCCCCAACTTGATCGATCGCGATCGAGATCCCAAGGTGGGAATCACCGCCAGCCAGGCGACAATCACCCTGCGGATTTCATCCCTGGGATCCGATCCGGCCCAGGCGCTCGCCTTCCAGCAACCCACCCTCGATCTGATCCACGCCAAATTGGCCCCCTGGATCTTTGGCAGTGGCGAGATGGACTTGGAAGATGCGGTCGTCATGGAACTGGCCGCGCGGAATCAAACGGCAGCGGTGGTGGAGGTCGGGGCCAGTCCTCGACTTGCCTACGCGCTTTGCCGCCCCAGCGGTGGCCGCGCGGTGCTGCGAAACACCCAGTGGTTCCCGGATCTCTCATCCCTGTCCCGGTCTTTCCATTTACCGCGTCCTTCACCCCTACCTGCAGACACCCCAGAAGATTTGGGAGCCGTCCTGATAGCGGCAGCTCAAGGAGCGAAAGAACTCCATGGTAGTGACTGGGGCATCGCCTGCGGCTACCTTCCGGAACAGAGTGCAGTGGAACAGTCCCCAGGACAGACGTTTCCCTGGACGACCGCGATCGTCGGACCAGATCGCCCGCAAATCCTCGATCAGGTGCAACTGGGAGGACATCCCGATGTCCTCCCCTCACGACTCATCAAGCACTCGATGCACCGGTGGTGGAAGCAGTTGGCGGGACTAGCATAAGTCGAAGGATGTTCCCGCTCGAACGACTTCGCAATCGGCAAGGCGGCTTTGCTAGGACCAATCCGCAACGGGGAAAGAACTGCCGCAGTAGATCACCTTCGCACACGGCAAGCCCTGCCGTTGGCTCCATGGTTCCAGAGCCTCACGTCGCACCTGCTAGGTCTCGCCGTGCGACGCTCGGTACAGGACCAAGGAACGGATCAAGCGGAATATTTTCGTGGCCCAGTCGCTGGACCTCACAGCTTTTTCGTTGCCGGCCATCCAGAATCGAAACCCCGCTAATCACCCCAGTGGAGACCTTCGGGAAGGCGGTTGAGATTCCGGCAGCCATCTTCGGTCACCACAACGATGTCCTCGACACGGACCCCACCATAGGCCTTCGCATAAAGTCCCGGTTCGACGGTGATGCACTCGCCGACCAAAAGCGTCGGACCGCCAAGATCCAGTAGGGGCGGTTCGTGAACATCCAAGCCGATGCCGTGGCCTGTACCGTGAGTGATCGTGGCGACTTCCTCAGCCGATCCAGCAGGTGGGAAACCACTCCGGTATCCACAGGCCTCCAGCGCCCCGAGGGTGGCTCGATGAACCTGTTCGCCAGTGACCCCGGGGCGAATGGTCGCAATCGCAGCCTTCTTGGCAGCAACCACCGCGCGATGCATTGCTGCGACGGGATCTGGAATCTGACCATGCACCACCGTGCGCGTGCAGTCTCCGTTATAAAGGGTCGCTTGGTTTTTGGGGTAGATGTCGACGATCACCGGCTGTCCGGTGCGCAGTGGACCATGACCATGGTCGTGGCAATCGGCACCCACCGGGCCACCCGCTACGATCGATCCAGGGTTGGAGTACCCCGAATCCAGCAACCATCCGGTGATCAGGCGCATCATTCGTTCGCTGGTCAGCGGCGAGCCATCCAGCAACAGGTAGCCATCGCGATCGGCCTGAGCTGCGGCGATCGTACGGCATGCCCTTTCCATCACGCTTTCGGTGACCGCCTGCGCTTCAGCGATCCATGCGATCTCTTGTTGGTCTTTCTGCCTCCGCTCCACGATCCCCCATTCGGTGTCGCACCGCACAGCAATCCCTGCACGTTGCATCATTTCCGAGTAGATGGCTGGCAACGATCGATCGACCACCACGCTAGCGCAGCCGGATCGCCGCACGCATTCGGCGGCAGCCTGCGCTGTCGCGGTTTCACGATCTCCAGACAGCCCATCGGTCGGAGCGAAATCGCGAGGGCAATGTACCCGATCGACTCTCGCTTGCCGCCGCGCGCGATCCATCTCAATATCGCGCAGAATCAAGGTCGTCTCCCAGGCTTCTTCGCTATTGGCTCCATCTACTTTGGGCAGGTCGACCACAGCAACCGGATCCCCCACCGAGAAACGGATCCTCCGATAGATCCCCGCATGAATGGCCGGAATTCCTGCCATCAGCCGCGCCTCCCGCGCGGTGCCTTTTGCCTTGTTGGTCTCCATCGTTGACTCCTTTGTTCGCAGGTCGCATCATCCCACAAGAACCACGTTACAGTGTAGCCAGGACGGTGGTTCCAAGGGGGCATCAGGAGGGGCGATCGACTGGGTTGCTGGAAGTGATCGATCGGTCGGACCCCAACCCGAGAACGGCAAGCGAGAGGTTTTCTCTAGCGAACTCTTCTCCAAGTTCCTTCAACCTATCCTTCACCGTCGGATCGACATACTTGGCACCCGACAGATCGACTACCACCGGACATCTCTGCACGATCCCCAGCTCTCGAATCCGTCGCTGCACCGAACTCCAGTTGGAGAAGACCGCCGCCCGGCCAGCCTGGATCCGGCAGCTTCCATCAGGAAGCGTCTCCACCTCCACAGATGGATGGAACAGGGAGCGCAGTGGTACACCTCGAGCAAGTTGAATCAAAGTGGTCATCAGCACCCCCAGCAGAATTCCGATCAGCAGATCGGTCGAAAGGACCATCCCCATGGTGAAGACGAAGACCAGCAATTGATCTGGACCCGCTCGATACATCTTGACGAACTCATAGGGACTGGCCAGCCGCAAGCCGGTGAAGACAAGCATCGCGGCCAACGCCGCCGTCGGGATCAGTTGGATCAAACTTCCGAGCGATACAACGCTGAGTAGCAGGAAGATGCCATGCCAGAAGTTGGCAAAGCGGGTCTTCGCACCGTTGTCGATATTCGCTTTGCTCCGAACGATCTCCGAAATCATTGGCATGCCGCCAATCATCGAAGTGGCGGCATTGCCCACTCCAACCGCCAAGAGATCGCGATTCAAGCTGGAACGTCTTCGATAAGGGTCCAACATTTCGATCGCTCGGGCACTAAGCACCGATTCTAGGCTTCCGATCACGGCATACATGGCAATCCAGAACCAGGCGTTGGGGATCTGAAGGGCGCGGAAATCGGGGAGAGTGATAGCCCCAAAAATGTCCTGAGGTACCTGGACCAGCGCCTTTTCCGTGACAGGGACATTCCACCCAGCTACATGATCGATGCGATGGTCCCCCAGACGCAGCACCAGCCCGATGGAGATCGCCAGCACCATCACCACCATCTGTACCGGAATCTTTTTCCAGATGGAGCGATTGCTGAACGAGACAGCGGCCAGAAGACAAAGACACACCAGTCCAATGAATGCTAAGTAAAGATTGGCATGAAACACCGAATGGGGTATTTGCCACAACAGTTCCAGTGGTTCTTGCCCCTCGGGCACCACACCCAAAAGCGCATGGGTCTGCTTGCTGAGGATGATCACACCGATGGCCGCCATCATTCCATGGACAACCGCAGAGGGAAAAAAATCACCCAGCCCCCCCAGCCTCATCATGCCAAAGACTATCTGCAGAACCCCAGCCGCCACGCCGATCGCCAGCACAGCCTTGTAGCCCTCCGACTTCCCCCCCATCTGCTGGCTCATGTCCTGGATTGCACCCAGAGTAATGACGATCAGTCCGGCCGCCGGTCCCTTGATCGTCAATTCGCTGTTGCTGATCCAGGGGGACACCATTGCCCCGCAGATGGCTGTCAGTACACCCGCCATCATCGGGAATTCGGACGCCGATGCGATCCCAAGGCAGAGAGGAAGCGCAATTAAAAAGACCAGCAGTCCGCTGGTCATGTCCTCTTTTAGGAAGCGACGGAATCCTCGCGCGTCGCCAACGGGTACAGCCTTTCTTGGAGGATCCGGTTCGACAAGGTCGGCCATACGAGCCTCTTGATCCTGATGCATCCCCAATCCCTCTTCCAATCCTGTGGACTCAGGCGGGTTTTCACCGAGGACTTTTTTGCATCTTTCAGGTATCGGCCCCGTACCTCGGACCACCTGAAGAACATAGAGATTAATAAAAATTCATCTGTGGTGATTTTGACAAGATGGCAAGATATCCGAGAGAGTGAACTCTTGAAAAAAAGACGTCTCTAGACGGCTAAGATCTTTTTTTCGGCTAGCAAGGGAAGATGGGGCATGCGGCGGCATCTAGCAGGGTAGCTGAAACAATCCAAATTCGATGTAGACTCATGGAATCGGGGCACATTCTATCGACATCCTGCTGCGACTGAGTCTCCCAAGGTTCGAATCATGCAGACATCGCATTTGACGGCCATTCTGATCGAAGACGACCCCGATTTGGCTCGCGCCATCCAGGCGGGATTGGGAGATGAAGGGATCGCCGTTCAGTGGTTCGATCAAACCACCTCAGCGAGGTCTGCTTGCATGCGTCCCGACACCGACGTGATCATCCTCGACCGAATGCTTCCGGGACAAAATGGGATGGAGTTTCTGAAATCGCTCCGCGACCAGCGAATGACCATCCCGGTCATCCTGCTCACCGCTCTGGGGACTGTGGAAGATCGCGTCACTGGACTTCGGGAGGGCGCTGACGACTATCTGGTCAAGCCATTCTCGATGCGGGAACTGACTGCCCGTATTCAGGCACTGTCTCGACGCAGCCAGAGGATCGAAGGTCCTTTGCTCACTTACGGGCCTCTGCGGCTGGAATTGACAACGCGGCGCGCTTTTCGGGAAGGAAAGGAGCTGGGGCTATCGCCAACGGAGCTGACCTTGCTGGAGCTTTTCATGAGGAGACCCGAACAGGTTCTGACTCGAGGGATGCTCTGCGAACAACTCTGGGACTCCAGTTGGGAGGGAGAAACCAACGTCATCGAGGTGCATATCAACCGGTTGAGAGGCAAAATCGACCGCCCCTTCGCATTCCCTCTAATCCATACCGTTCGGGGGAAAGGTTACACCCTGACGGAAAGCCCCCCCTCCTGATCGATTGGACTCCAGACAGCAGGATCGCTGCAACGGGCAAGATCGCTGGCAACCTGGCGACAGAGGATTTACATTAAATAGTGAGAGCGACGGGCAGAGGAATCCCTGGTGGGGGTGACTGCACAAAATCGCCGACCAGCAGCGATCCCAATGATGTCAGCCAGCAGCCCTTTGGAAAACGACTCTTCGAAAATGTCCATTCCCCACGTCCTTAAAATGGGTGTCCGCTGGATACTGACGAAGGCGGAGAGTTTCCGGAACCGCACCGCAATTGCGTTATTGCTGACGGTCCTCACCGTCGGCTTTACGGTCGGTGCTCTTTTGCGTCTAGGCGTTCGTTTTGCACTTCAGCGAAATGTCGACATCGTGCTGCAGGAGGACTCGGAGGAATTGCTCGAGTTGCTGCGGGGCAGCAACCTAAAGATTTCCCATGAACTGGATGTGGAGCTCAATCGGCGCGCCTACACGCACCAACTCCATCGATGGTTCCTCCGGGTGATCGATGGATCGGGGCAGCGGATCTGGGAAACCAACAGCGCTCCGAAAAAGCACCCCATCCCTCTTTTTCCAGGCGATTCAAGACCGGATGAACTTTTCGATATTCACATGTTCCGCGTTTGCCAAAGCCCACTAGGCAAATCGCCCCAAGGTGACGAATACTTTCTCCAGGTTGGCTCGCGCGTCGATACGCTGGATGAAGATATCGCCGTTCTCGATCGCATGATTATCGCAACCTTGTGCGTTCTTTCCGTCCTGGGTTCGATTGGTGCCTGGTGGCTTTCCGGATTTCTTCTGGATCCGGTATCTCGCTTGACGGCCGCTACCGAAGTGATGGATGCCAACTCAGCAAAGATGCGATTGCCACTACGAAATACGGGAGACGAACTAGACCGTCTTGCCTCCACGTTCAACAGTCTTTTGGATCGGGTTGGACATGAGATTCGTCGCCGCGAGGACTGGCTGGCCAATTCCGCTCATGAACTGCGAAGTCCACTAGCGGCCATCTCCAGCAACGTTGAAGTAGTGCTCAGCCATACTGACGATTCTCCAGACCGAGCGATGCTGGAGCGAGTGGTGGAGCAATGCAATGAACTGCGGACATTGGTGAACAAACTCCTGCTGCTCAGCGAAGCGGATGCGGCGAGATCACGCAACCAGAAAGCCGCGCCCATGCGATTGGATCAACTGATTCTCAAGGCGTGCGAGATCTATGAACCTCTTGCGCATTCCCGAGGGATCCAGCTCTCTTACGATCAGCTGACCCCTGCCTGGGTGGAAGCCAATCCCTTTCATGCTCGACACCTTGTGCAGAACCTGATCGACAATGCACTGAAGTTCACTCCGGAAGGGGGACACGTGCGGGTATCGACCCGGATGGAACGTGGTCGCGAGGGAGTCCTCTTTGAAGTTCAGGATGACGGAATCGGGATCAGTACATCCGACCTCAAGCGGGTGACCGAACGCTTCTTTCGCGCCGACTCCCGTCGCTCCGCGTCTCCCGGAGCCAGGGGTTCCGGGTTGGGCTTGAGCATCTGCAAATCGGTCGTCGATGGAATCGGCGGTACCATTGAGATTCAATCGACCCTCGGACTAGGGACCTGCATACGCGTCCATCTTCCTGCGAAATTCGTCGGTGTCACCGAGAAAACTCATGCCGCAGTTCTTCAATGACGACCAGCTGGATCAACTCCTTTTCGTCGCCCAGGCGGCCGCTATCGAGGCTGGCCGAAAGATTCAGCAGATGCGAGACACGGCGAATGTCAGGGAAAAGAAAACCCGTGATCTGGTGACTGATGCCGACATTCAGGCACAGCAACTGATCGCGCGGCGATTGCTGGGACTGTTTCCCGATTTTGGCTGGATTGGTGAAGAGGACGGTCGCCACGCCACACCGGACCCCCTGCAACCAACTTGGCTGGTCGATCCAATCGATGGAACCGCCAACTACGCTCACCGACTCCCAGGTTACGGCGTCTCCATCGCCCTAGTCCTTGGTGGCAAGACACAGGTCGCCGTGGTCCATGACCCAGTGTCGCAAGAAACCTTTTCCGCGATGCAAGGTTTCCCTGCCATGAAGAATGGCGTGGCGATTTCGGTGAGCGGCTGCCAGAGGATGGGAGAAGCACTAATCGCCAGCAGTTTTCCCCCTGGGGTCGATCGAGACTCCGCAGATGTCCATCAGTTTCTTGAGGTGCTGTCTGTCTCCCAAAGCGTCCGTCGACTCGGTTCCGCTGCGCTGAACCTCTGCCACGTCGCCTGCGGTCGTTTGGATGCCTACTGGACTGCCAGTGTCCAGTCCTGGGATATCGCTGCCGGAGCGTTGATTTGCCAGCAGGCAGGAGCGATTGTCACCAGCGCAACGGGGGGCAGTTTTTCGGTCTGGGATGCCGATCTGGCAGTGGCTGCCTCCCCGCAACTCCACTTAGAACTTTTGGCCTGCCTTTCTCGATCCCCACGATCCTCGGGTCCGCGTCAGACTCGCACCTGAGCCTCCGGAGCCGGCTCACCTTCGCCTGTTCGGACTAGCGGCTCCAGAACCTCTGCCAAAAACTCCTCCACCTGCTTTTCCGCCCGGCCAGTAAATCCGTTGGGGTCGGCCAATTCCCGAATCGGAAGGGAAGAAAACGCAGGATCCCCCTCCAGCCGCTCCAGTAGGTCATTCGGCTTGGCCTCCATCTTCACACGCTCGGCAGCCGCCTGGCTGTGCACCCGAATCCGCTCGTGAAGGTCCTGGCGGTCACCTCCGGCTGCCACGCCAGCCATCAGAATTGCCTCCGTGGCCATGAACGGAAGCTCCTCCATCAGATTTCTTTCCACAGTCCGCCGATAGACAACCAATCCATCCACCACGTTCTGCAGGAGGATCAACGCCGCATCGATCGCCAGGAAGCCCTGCGGGAGCACCAATCGGCGATTGGCGCTGTCGTCCAGTGTCCGTTCAAACCACTGGACCGCTGCAGTCATCGCAGGACTGCTCTGAAGGCTCATCGTCCATCGAGCCAAAGAACAGATCCGTTCACTCCGCATCGGATTTCGCTTGTAGGCCATCGCCGAAGATCCGATCTGCTCCTTCTCAAACGGCTCCTCCATCTCCTTGCGGCTGGCCAGAAGCCGCAAATCAGTGGCGATCTTGTGCAGGCTTTGGGCAATACCTGAGAGAAGATCGAGCGTCTGCGCATCGACTTTCCTAGGGTAGGTCTGCCCAGTCACCGCGTAGGGCGCAGCAAAACCCATTCGCTCTGCCACCCTCCGCTCTAACTGCCTCACCTTTTCATGGTCCCCGTCGAACAGCTGAAGAAATGAGGCCTGTGTTCCGGTAGTGCCTTTGGCGCTGCGAGCCTTGAGTTGCCCCAGGCGATGATCCAATTCCTCGAGGTCCAACACCAGATCGTAGGCCCACAGCGTCGCTCTCTTACCCACCGTGGTGGGCTGGGCAGGCTGAAGGTGGGTCCACGCAAGACAGGCGACTCCCTTTTGCTGGTGGGCGAATCGCCCAAGCCCTGCCAGGCAGGCCAGCAATCGCCGACGAACCATCCTCATCGCCTCGCGAATCAGAATCAGATCGGCATTGTCGGTCACGTAGCAGCTGGTCGCTCCCCAGTGGATGACTGCGCGAGCCGCCGGGCATTGATCGCCATAGGCATGAACGTGAGCCATCACGTCGTGACGCTTTTCGCGTTCGTAGCGAGCGGCTACGTCGAGGTTTAGCGTGTCGACCGCTGCCCGCATCTGCTGCAGTGCTTCATCGGAAATACGCAAACCCAACCGCTGCTCTTCCTCCGCCAGAATCACCCACAAACGCCGCCACCAACGGGTCCGGTTCTCAGTGCTCCACAATGCCATCATCTCCCGCGAGGCATAACGTGTGATCAGTGGATTCTCGTAGATGCCTTCCATCGATTGCTCCCATTCTCACCGCGTGCCAACAGCCTTGCGTCGCTGAGATGGCCTTGCCGTTGGATCTGCGACAGCCGTGACACCACAAGCTAGTCCTTCGGTCGGACCACTCCCGGAGGCAGAATCATCGCTCTGGGGCCCGCCGCAAGCGTCACATTGTGGCTTTGATGAACCAGGCCGTCCATCAGAGATCGACGGTTTGGCCACCACCAAACAGTATAAATCCTCTATATTATCCAACACGAAAAGAATGCCTGATCGTTACCCTTCTGCCTCCAAGGGACCTGAGGGGGATTTTTCCATCCCATGCGGGTAGGGGATTTGAAACCGGGATGCCGATGCTACCAAAAGGTTCAGACCCGGCCCCAGGGGTGCTGTTTGTCTTGTCAGGAGTTTCGCTCGTGCGTTCAATGATCGCAAGGATTCTCGGTTCGCTGGTGACGCTGGTCTGCCCGCTCGCTTTCGCTCAGCAAACCACGCCTCCCGATGCAGCGGCCCTCATGCCTGCCCAAACCCAGGCTTTCCTCCGCATTTCGTCGCTGCCCCAGGTGGTGGAACGGTGGAAGGAGACCCAACTGGGGGCCCTCACCGAACTGCCAGGCATGAAGGAGTTCTGGTCCGATCAACGATCGGAGATCGAAAGTCGCTTGGCAGAGGCGGGATGGCGGATGAACCTCCATCCCCAAGACATCTACGACATCTGCTCCGGCCAAGTGGCCGTTGGTTGGATCGATCGACCGGATACTCCCAACAAACCCTACTCGGTCGCCCTGATCGTCGACATCGATGGCCGCGAGGAAGCAAAAAATAAGCTTCTGGAACGAGTCAACGAGGAATTGCTCCAGCGCAAGGCGGTGAGGGAAGATCGCAAAGTGGGCGAACTCAACCTCATCCGTTACGAACTTCCAAAGCAACCTGGTGATTCCCAGGTCATCGAAACTTTCTACGGGCAGATCAACCAACAACTGTGGGTCGCCGACGACCTCCAGACCATTACGGAAATGCTTCGTCGACTGCAGCAACCCGACGGGAACGACTTGGCCGGCACTCCCCCATTCCAAAAAACCAACGCTCAACTGGAAACTCTTCAGGGGCAGTGGGATTTCGACTATTTCGTACGCCCTATCGGCCTAGCCAAGGTCCTTCGAACCATCTCTCGCAAACCAGTATCCAAGCAATCGGATCTCCTGAAGGCTCTCGAGAATCAGGGCTTCGGACACCTCGAAGCCGTGGCAGGTCGAGCGTCGATCAAACGCGACTCCTATGATCTCCTCCACGAAGCCTTCATCCTTGCACCACAGCCACTTCCCAAAACGGTCCAGGTCCTCGATTTCCCGAACAACACTCCCGCTGAAGTACCCTCCTGGGTCAGCCAAACCACCGCTTCCTTTATGGCCGTCTCCTGGAATCTGAAAGACGCCTTCTGGAAAGTGGAAGGACTCGTTGATGAAGTCGCCGGGAAAGAAGGTACCTTCAGCAAGGTGATCGAACAGATCCAAAAGGATCCGCTTGGCCCTCAAGTCGACATCCGCCAGGAGCTGATGCCCTACTTGACCGATGAAATCTATGCCATGGGGGACTGCGTCGAACCAATCACTCCCGACAGCAAACGCTCGATGATCGCCATTCGAATTCGGGAGGCCGATAAACTTTCGATCTCCGTCGACAAGGTGATGCGCGACGAACCGGATGCCGAGATGGTCGATTTCCAAGGTCACAAGCTTTGGCGCGTCGCTCGCAAGGAAGACCAGCAGCTCGATATTCTGATCGATGATGGCTTTGGCGAGTTCAACACGGGCAAAGACAAGGAAGAGGTCGAAGAGTCGTCCCAAGAGGAAGAAGAGCCCTGGCTGAGCAACTGGGCGATCGCTGTCTACGGCGATTTTCTTTTCTTCTCTTCCCACGCCGAAATGATCCAGGAAGCCATCACGAATCTCGATGCTTCTCAGGCCCAAGGCAACTTGGCGTCCGAGCAGGATTTTGCGAGGGCTAAGCAGGCGATCGCACAACTTTCCGGCGGCAAGCCCTCGGCCATGTGGCAGATCAACCGAACCGACCGATCTTTCCAGATGCAATATGAGCTTTTCCGACAGGACAAACTGCCGGAATCACGTAGCATGCTGGCGACCCTCGCCGATCGGCTTCTTCGCGCGAAAACCGAAAAGAGAGACAAAACGCAACGTGTCAAAGGCGACCTGCTTCCCGCATACGATGTGGTTCGCAAGTACCTTCTACCGTCGGGTGTCGTCGTCCAAAGCGAAGATCAGGGATGGTCGATCCGTTCGTTCCTCCTGGGTGCAGCCACCCCAGGAACCGATGCCACCAGCCAAGTACAGTCGATTCAGCTAAGCGATCGTCAGGCGGCGGCTCCGGTCGAAAGCCGTCAAGGAAGTGTCGATTCCAGCGGCACCAAGCGCTGAGGCATCGCGGCAGCCACTTAAGGGATCTCCAGTTTTGCCCAGAACGGCCGCTTCCTGTCGGCCCGCATTCTCGCATCCTCCAAAAGCAATTGAAGATCGGGACGCACCTCTTGGGTCGTCCTCTTCCCGCGGTCGAGAATGACGATCTTCTTGTCGAAATCAAAGCTCCCCGGCTCCAACCACAGAGTGTATCCGCGGGCCGGTAGGGTGCCGATCGTGAAGAGATTGGTCAGCGGCTTTCTGCTGGCTTCAATCTCAACCACCCTCTTGGCATCAAACGGAAGCAATGGATGATTCATCTTCTCCGGTGGGAAATCACCTGTTTCCAGCCACCAGAAAAATCGATCCCCCGGGCGCGCCGTCTTTAGAGTCAACTCCTCGGGGGCCGCAGGGCGGACATGGCTAGCCACCTTCAGCCATTCCATGATGCGAGGCAATTCCTCCTGAAAATGATCGCGTCCCCGGCCCGTGTAGAGTGTCATCAGGAAGTCGTTTCGGGACGACTGAACATACTGGTCCAAGACGTCACCATTGCGAGCTAAGGGAGCGGGCACACCATCGATGCTTCCTGTCACATAATAGAGCGGTACATAACGCGAGTTTCGTGTTGCGTAATGCTGGATGAACGGATTCTTGTTAGCAGCCACCACCACGGCTCCCGCCCAAAGGTCCGGATGGGCCAACGCCAAATCCCATGCAGCTTCCCCACCCATGTGGTGACCTGCAACAAAAATGCGGTCTGCATCGATGCTGCTCCTTCGCATCGCATCCCTCAGACAAACCAGCAGTCTGGCATGCTCCTCCTCGGTCGCCTCGTACTCAAATTGATCCTCTCGCCTCCATTGAGGAGCGACGACGATGAATCCGTGCCTGGCTGCTTCACCAATCGCCATTTTCCATTCGGTCGAGTACCTCCCCGCCCACCAGTCCAGCTCCGCCGAAGCATCGGTGAACTGGCCATGAATCGCCAGGATGCAGGGATAGGAGCGATAAGGGTCATAAGCCGGCGGCAGTTGAATCAGGTATCCAGGCGACTGCTCGTCTGAGAACAGCGGTGTTTTAGCCGTCACCGCATGACGAAGCGGATGCTCCTCCAATGGCTGGGGAAGCGGATCGGGTGGCAACAAAAGGGCCAGCATGGGGGCGATGTAACGTGGCACACCAGCCTCCAACTTCCGAATGCTCGACAACACATCGGATCGCTCCTGCTCGCTCAACCCACTCTGCAGGTACTTCGAAACCAACGGCCGCGCCTCCAACAAACTGGAAGCCAGCCCCAGGTCCTCGATCCCTGCCCCGGCTCCCAGGACCCAACCACCCACAGCCAAGGCAAGCCGCTGCTCCGCCGACAGCGTCGCATCGTCTCGAAGACGCAGGTAATCGGCCAACCGGTCGCGTGTGGCGGAGTTCAAGTGGTCGGATACCTCGCTGACCCAATCCTCCAAGGAAGCCTGAACCTGGGGGTCCTCCAACTTCTTGACATCCTCGGAGATCGCTCCAATGGTCTGCCGATCTTGCTCCTCCAGCGCCTGCGATTCCAGGATCCTCCGCTCGATCTTCAGTTTGGTCTCATCCGCCAGCGTCCTTGGGTCGAAACCCCGAAGAAGTGCTTCCGCCAGCCGCTCCTGCCCCGACTGCCGCCGAAGCTGCACTTCCTCGAACAACTGATCGGCCAACTGCTGATCCAGCAGCCCAACTTGATCCCGATGGACTTCTAACTCCGGAAGCGTCTGCATCGCCTCCATCAACACTTCCTTGGCATCGCTGTAGCGAGTCGCCTCCCTCAGCAAATTGACCACGTCCAACCATTGCTGAGGATCGCGTCGATCGATATTGGTGATCAGGATTTGCTTGAGCCGATCGGAAGGGATGGACGAAAGGGCCAGACGCATGTCCCAGATCACGGCGTTTTCCGTCTGAAGGCTTTCGACTCGCACCGACTGAGCTGTCACTTCGGTGATCCCCTGAAGAATGGTCAGGGGACCACTTGGGGTAGTGACGGTATAGATCCTCCTGCCAAAATCATCGAACGGCGTTACCTGCAACGTGCGCAGCAGCCCCGCCATGATCTTTCCCTTGGTCGCGCGGCGCGCCGCATTGGGAAGGACAATAGTCAAAGGTTCCCCACCACCCACCGACTCATTGGCAATGGTGCGTGTGTGAAAGAAGGTCAAACGCAACTGATCGTCAAGTAGCGTAATCGGCTTGGCCTTCGGCTCCGCCCCAGCAACACGCTGTGGGGAAAATGCGCTCTGATCCAAACCGGATGTCTCGCCCGTTCGGCCTGGCCCAAGGCGCATGCCATTGTTCAGAATGATGGTCGTCTGCTGCGACCAAAGGACCCCACAGGAAATCATGCAGGCCGGTAGAACCACCGAGCCAATCAGAAAGGGAAGGAGACTACGACTCGGAAAATGACTTCGCACCAGCATACCCTCCGGCTTGTCCCTGCCCGATTGCTGACCAAGCTGGAGCCAGCGGATCACTCCCAGATCCTCCTGATGCATCTTCCTATTCTAGAGGCACCAGAAACCACGCCCGAGACTACCCTACCATGAAAGGAGCAGGTATGCCCCGATGGTTCATCAACCGCGCCCGCCGAAATACTTCTTCAGCGTCTCCTGGGCTGCGTCTCGGGAATTCTTGGAAGTCGGTCCCTTGTTGGCCTTGGGCAACTTACCGGGAGCCAAGGGTTTGGCTCCCTTGGTCTCTTCTTCACCCGAAGCAGATTCCTCAGAATCGTTTTTGCCAATCGAACCGGTATCTTCGAGAACCAGCTGGCGAGTTTCGAAACTGGATGGAACCGCTCCGCGATCGACCTGATCTGCTTCTTCCAACCAAGAACTAATGTCGATCTCCACCGAACGATTTTCGTTCGATTGCTCCACCGTCCGCTCAATCACATCCTCAACACTGCGGACCTCCGGCTTCCGGGCTCCCCCAAGCTCCATCTCCATGACCAATTCGAATTCCAGCTGCCCAACCTGAATACGATCACCGGACTTCAAAATCTTCGCGCGATCGGGTTGCACCGCTTTCCCGTTGACCAGCGTCCCGTTACGACTCTTCAAGTCGATCAACAGCAACCGACCATCCTTTTGAATCAATGCGCAATGCCTACGGCTGACCGACTCGCTCTTGGGCCGCAACTGACAAGAATCGCTGCGCCCGATCAGAAACTTTTCGGTCTGAATCGGGATCTCTTTACCCTCGTGCGCCCCAGCCAACACCTTCAACTTCAACTGCATGTTCGTCGCCCCGTGCTATTCCAGGCTGCCCGAACGTCCCCAAAACAGGGACGATTACCCAATCCAATCCATATCCATCCTTGGCCACCCAGACTCTTCCTCGTGCAAACCACTAGTGCCTGGGCCTAACATCCACCTTTTTGGTGTTTATTGCATCGCTTCGTATCTTCATATCCTACCCAGTTCCCGATGGAAATGGAAATCATCACGATGCGGCCCTGGTAAAACAAGATCGTCCGATGCCGCCAATTCAGATGTCCAGTTCCAGCCAATCCAATCTGGCAGCCTCACTCCATTCCATCGCGAGCGACTCCGAAATCGCGCCGCGAATCACCCAGGCCATCCACGCCCCCCAACCTTCCAGCCTTTCGGTTTCTGTTGTTGTCGCAGTCCCCCACTCCAACTCCGGTAACCCCGAAGCCATCATTCCCGATTGCTCCACTGGCAACCTTTCAGGAAAGTCACACACACCCTCCAAATGAGGTGCAAGCTGATCGCTTTTCGCCAGCAATAGACTGCCATGCTGCAAGACACAGGAAGCAAGTCGTCTTTGGGCTGACCCAAGGATTTTCGATTCCCCCAGAACCAAATCAACTGGATAACGCCGCTCAAAGCAAAGGAAGGGATGTCCAGGGGAGGATGGCTGGGTCCCCAGCGAGTCGCCGGCCCGTCGGACAGGCCAGCCAAGCTTCCTCAATCCTCGCTCCACCGCCTGGTGGACCACCTCATAGAGGCGGCTTTCCTCTCCCTTTACGTTCCTCGCCGGATCGGCTGGTATGGCCAAAGCATAGGTCACTTCGCGATGGTGAACGATTGCACCACCCCCGGTAGGCCGACGAATCCGAGCTACCCGTTTCAGTCGATCCGGAATATCCGTGTCCTGCTGGAAATGTCCAAGCGACAATGTCGGCTCATTCCAACCATAGACCCTCAGAGCAGCACAGGAGAGGCGACCTGCGACCATTGCCATACGCTGATCGCGAGCCATATTCTCCTCACCACTTCCCCATGCGAAGGGAATCAGAACGCCGTCCATCGGGTCCTCGGCTGCCGGGCTGCCAGCACGTCATCGGGCCGACTGACTCGTGTCGAATGCGGCGCCTCATGCAATCGCACGGCAGGTTCTTCCAGGATCGAGCGCCATGCTTCGACAAACGCGTCCAGAGTCTCCTTGCTTTCGGTCTCGGTCGGCTCCATCATCAGCGCTTCGGGGACCGTCAGCGGGAAATAGACGGTCGGTGCGTGGAACCCGAAGTCCAGCATCCGCTTGGCCAGATCCATTGCGCTGACTCCTCGCTTCTTTTTCACTTCGCTCGCAGAGGCAACGAATTCGTGCATGCAGCGATTGCCGTGCGGCACTTGCAGCAGTTCGCTCAAGCGGGCCAGCAGGTAATTCGCGTTGAGCACTGCAACGTCGCTTGCCTCGCGAAGGCCCGGTCCCCCAAGCGTCTTGATGTAGCAGTAAGCCCGAACAAGAACTCCTGTGTTGCCGAAAAAGCTTCGCACGCGACCGATGCTCAAGGGACGATCGCTGTCGAGGTAATAGCTGCCGTCCCGGAATGCAACGACCGGTGCCGGGAGAAACGGTTCCAGGAAATCCCTCACACAGATCGGTCCCGCACCAGGACCTCCGCCACCATGGGGTCCGCTAAAGGTTTTGTGCGGGTTGTAATGCATCATGTCGGCCCCAAAATCTCCCGGGCGTGCGATTCCCAAGATGGCATTCATGTTGGCGCCATCGAGATAGACGAGGCCACCAGCTTCGTGCACCCACTGGCAGATCTTCGCAATCTGTTTTTCGAACAGCCCCAGAGTATTGGGATTGGTGATCATCAGCACCGCCGTGTCGCTGCTGATCTTGGAACGCAGATCGTCCAGGTCAGCTAGGCCATTGGGCCCGCTCTTGACGGTCACCGTGTCCCACCCCGCCATCTTGGCGCTAGCCGGATTGGTGCCGTGAGCCGAGTCGAGGGTAAGAACTTGCCGACGTTTCTCCCCTTTCTTGCGGAACCAGGCAGCCGCTACCATCAGCGCCGTTAGCTCCCCGTGGGCACCGGCGGCAGGCTGAAGACTGACTCCTGGAAGCCCAGAGATTTCTGCTAGATCCTTCTGCAATTGGTACATCAGTTCCAGCAGTCCCTGAATGGTCTGAGCGGGCTGCATGGGGTGCAGATCGATCATCCCCGGTATGCTCGCCAGACGCTCGTTTCGCTTGGGGTTGTACTTCATAGTGCACGAACCCAAAGGATAGAAGTGCGTATCGACCGACATGTTCAGGGTCGACAGGTTGGTGAAGTGGCGAACCACGTCTCCTTCGGCCAGTTCGGGCAAAGCTGGAGGCCGGTCGGCCAAAAGACCGGACGGCACCTGCCCGGCCCATGCGCCTTCGGGCACATCCAGTGGAGGGAGTTGGACCGACGATCGGCCAGTTTTGCTCAGTTCGGAAAGCAGCAGAGTCGACTGCACATTACGCATCGTATTAGCTCCTTGAATGGATTGGTCAACTGACTTGGTCGATTGCATCGACCAGAGCATCGATCTCTTGCCGGGTTCGTTTTTCGGTGACCGCCACCAGAAAACAATCACGCCACTTCGAATCCCAATCGGCCAGCGGGATCCCCCCAAGCATCCCGCGGTCGCGAAGCTGGGCCAAAAGCGATTCGACCTGTCCCTTGCGATCCCTCACGACGCACTCCCTCCATGTCGGAGCTTCCCACGCTAGTTCGACTCTCTTAGACGTACGGATTCGCGACTTCAGATACTCACCCTTTTCACCGCATTGCAGCGCGGTCGCCCGAAGCCCCTGGGGGCCCTGCAGGGAGAGATAGATGGTGGCACGGAGCGCCAACAGCCCTTGATTGGTGCAGATGTTGCTTGTTGCTTTCTCCCGCCGAATGTGCTGCTCACGGGTCTGCAGCGTCAGCACCCAGCATCGATTGCCATGCCGATCCTCGGTCTGACCTGCGATCCGTCCAGGTAGCCTTCGCACCAACGCGTCGCGGCAGGCGAGAATCCCCAGATAGGGACCACCATAGGCAAGTGGATTCCCCAGAGGCTGGCCTTCGGCCACCACCAGATCGGCTCCCCAGTCGCCTGGCCGCTTCAAGACGCCAAGGCTGATGGGATCGACGACAGCGATCACCTGAGCTCCCGCCTTTTTCGCTGAAGCGACCAGCGGATCGACCGGCTCCAGCGAGCCCAAATAATTGGGCTGGCTGACAAGAACACAGGCCGTCTTATCGTCGATCGCCTGTTCCCAACCGGCGATGTCGGTCAGCCCGTCGTGCACTGGCACAACCACCAAAGTTCCATCGATCCACTGCAGATAGGTTTGGAGCGCCTGACGGGTGTGGGGATGCAGCCCTTCGGAGACGACTACGCGGCGGCGTTTGGCGTCTAGCGACAGGCACATCAGGGCCGCTTCCACCGCAGCTGTCGCACCTTCATAGACACTCGCGTTGGAGACATCCATCCCGGTCAGCTCGCACACCAGCGATTCGTATTCGAACATCGCCTGCAGATTGCCCTGACTGACTTCGGCTTGATACGGCGTGTATGAGGTGTACCACTCACCGCGGGCAGCGATCTGATCGACCGCTGCTGGAATGAAATGATCGTAGGCTCCGCCCCCCAGGAAACAGACCATCGATTCGGCCCCCTGGTTTCTGGAAGCCAGCCGCTGCATCCATCGCGTCAGTTCCAACTCCCCAACTCCCGGAGCGATATCCAGGGGTCGGTTCATCTGCAGTTCCTTGGGAACCTGATCGTCGATCAGTTGCTGGATCGACTCCACGCCGATCGCTTCCAACATCGCGCGCCGATCTGCTTCGGTCGCATACAAATAGGACATGCTCAGCTCCTGTCGTTTCCTCGGGATACCCGCCAGGCGAACGCGCCAAGCCGGTCCAGAAAAGGCCTTCTCGATTGTGAAAGAGCGTCTTACGGGCGACAGCGTCCCTTTGTGAGGACCGCTGTTTATCGAAAGGATTCACCGCCTGCCCGCTCGGCCGAATCCCTGTTCTGCTATCGCCTGCCTGAAGGCTTAGTGGGATTGATCGCACTGGGCCTGGTATTGGCCCGATTCCAACAATCCATCCCATTCCTTCGGATCGCTCATCCGGATCTTCACCAGCCAGCCCTTCCCGTAGGGATCGTCTTTCAGATGATCCAGTTGGTCCGCCAGTTGGCTGTTGACTTCCACAATCTGGCCGCTGACCGGACTGTAGATGGTGCTGACCGCTTTGACTGATTCCACCTCCCCAACCTCATCGCCGCGCTGGACCTCTCTCCCGACAGTTGGCAAAGCCAAATAGACCAGGTCGGTCAACTGCTCAACCGCAAACGACGAGATACCGATGGCGACAACCCCGCCATTGGCCGAATCGGGCGATTCCGCCCACTCATGACTTGCCAAGTATCTCAGGGCTGCAGGATCACGCGTCATCTTGTTTCACCTTCGACTGAAAAGATAAAAAATGGCCGGCTGCCACAATGCACTTAGGATACCCGATGATAAAAAGGCAGCGGTGTCCTCACGGCGGCCAGAACGGTACCGCGGATATCAACCTGGTATTTGGCTGAAGGATCATCTGCAACCTTGGCATCCACGTAGGCCATGGCGATCGGCTTTTGCAGTGTCGGGGAGAAACTTCCGCTAGTGACCACCCCGACCGCCTTGCCCGACTCATCCAGCACCGCTGCATCCTGCCTAGCTGCACGCTTGCCGTCCAGCGTCAATCCAATGCGCCTCCGCCTGACTCCGGCTGCCGCAGCCGCAACGATCGCGTCGCGACCGATCCACTGCCGCCCCTCGATCTGGAGGGCAAAATCAAGCCCGGCTTCGATCGGCAAGATCTCCTCGGAAAGCTCATGCCCATAAAGAGGCATCGCTGCCTCCAGCCTCAGCGTATCGCGAGCCCCCAGGCCAGCAACTTGGAGTGGCATTTCTCGCCCTGCCAGAAGGAGATTCTCCCAAATCCGCGCTGCATCCTCCTCGCGCACGATCCACTCCAGCCCATCCTCCCCCGTATACCCGGTACGAGAGACGATGACCGGTTTTCCGTAATGCTCCGTGACGCAGCCTCGATAATTCCCCAGGGTCTGCACCCCCGGAGGCAACAGAGGCTTGCAGATCGATCGGGCAAGGGGGCCCTGCACGGCGATCATCGCCGTCTGCTCGGTGACGTCGTGGAACTGCACGTCTTCAAACCCCTCTCGATGATCCCCAATCCATCGCACGATCTTGTCGCGATTGCCGGCATTGACCACCAGAAGAAAATAGACGGTGCCTCCAGGACTCTCCAGACAGTACACCAACACGTCATCGAGGATCCCTCCATCCTCGCGACACATCAGGCTGTATCGAACCTGACCGACTTTCATATCAAGCACTCGCCGAGTCAGCAGTCGGCTCAACCACTGGTCGGCTCGAGGCCCATCGAATCGCAGTCGGCCCATGTGGGAGATATCAAACAAACCGGCCCGGTTCCGAACCGCTTCATGCTCCTCCACGATCGTCGTGTATTGAATCGGCATCTGATAGCCGGCAAACGGCGCCATCCGTCCGCCATGGGCCACATGCCAAGCATGGAGAGGCGTCACCTTGGTCGCTTCGTTCATCCCTCTCTCCTTCCCCCGGTTGGGATCGACGCACCTTCCGACAAAACATCCCTAACGGATCGTTTCGGCGCAGCATTCGACATTAGCGAAGCAGTTGGATT
>Ga0315900_10001858_pt1 | contig 33286 bp, 38 predicted proteins | sample LakEriMetagenome_FD_203521 | JGI IMG/M metagenome (GOLD analysis project Ga0315900, IMG submission 203521) | Freshwater fungal communities from buoy surface, Lake Erie, Ohio, United States - Buoy 12 MA114 | ecosystem: Environmental > Aquatic > Freshwater > Lake > Lake biofilm | place: USA: Lake...
GCGATAACACCGAGTGCTGGTCCCACAACAGGAATACCTGCTAACGAAGCATAAGCGGATACTGCGGATTGGTATGTGTCAATTGTTGTCTTAGCGATTGCAAAAGCCTTACCAGCCTTTGTGTCTTCACCAACTATCTTTGACAAGTTCCCAAATGCATCACCAATTGCAGATACTGTATCTTGTTTTGTTTTTCTTTCAAGTAGATCTAATTCTCTACGAGATTTTGAGATCTTGATTGAACGAGACAAATACTCTTGGTCATTGATTGCCCCTTTTTCTTTTAGAGCATCTATGTCGGCTTGGTATTGTGTTTGTGCCGCTCTTTGACCATCAAAATATTCCTTATCAAATCTCCTGAACTCATCATACTGTGAGTTAAGTCCATCCACCTGATTTTGGTAGGACATATCAAGGGTCTGTAATAAAGCATCTTGATATTGTTTGATTAGAGCTGCTCTCTCTTGTTCATTCAGATTTAAAGAGGTTGTGAGAGCTGTCTGTAATTCTTGATATATTCTAAGTTGTTCTTGGTAGTTTCCCCTATTAGCCTCAAGTTCTGTTTGTAGTCTTGTGAGTGTGTCTTTGTTGATTGCCTCATTTGCCAACTTGGCATACTTCTCTCTGAGTGCTGCCTTCTCAGCTTCTGACAACTCTTCATTCTGTAATTCTATCGCTAGTTTCTGATCGTAATAACTTTGTAGAGTTTGTAGATCAGTATTCTGTTTGTCAATTTCAAGTTGTGCTAACGCATCAAGTTCTTTAAGTTTTCTATCGTTTCTTTTCTTCTCATCAGCATTTACAGCATCTTCTAATTTCTTTGCATATTCCTGACGAGCTAACTCTTTCTGATTCTCATTATTACCTAACTCTTTAAGTTCAAGTGCTAATCTTTCATCAAGTAGTTTCTTGAGGTTCTCTCTATTTGTATTCTCACTCTCAATTTCTAACTTGATTGCAGCGTCTAATTCAGCCTTTCTATTCTTCTCTCTTTCCTTCTGTTGGTCAAGTTGGAAGTCTAATAAATTCTGTTGTAATTCCCTTCTGAGTTTTATGATCTCATCAGAGTAATTCTGTTCAGCACCTTTAAGTCTTTTGTTTGCTTGTTCAAGTAGAGCTATTCTCTTATTGATACCATTTTGACTTATGTTGAAAAGTTCTTGTTCTGTTTTACCAGCTATTTTTGCACGAGTGAGTTGAGCCTTTGTTTCTGCTTCAATGGTTGCAATTCCTCTCTCAGTTTCCTTTCTAACTTTCTCTTGTGCCTTGGCTAATGCTTCATTTGCCTTTGCCGCTTTGTCAGATCCTTCAGCTGCTTTCTCTGTGCCAGTAAAAAAATCAATCAGTAATGAAGCACCCGTTGATAAAAGTTGGATCAATAAACCAATACCTAAAGAAACCAAGACAGCTTTCAGTGCTATCAACGCACCAGTCCAAACTCTTGTGGCAACTGTTGCCGCTTTCTGTGCGAGTGTAACTGCTCCTGTGGAAACCACATTAGCCCCACCTGCGACAGTATTCGCAGCTAATGCACCTGTATTCTGTGTTTCAGCAGTTGTATTAACCTTTTTTACAGTGGTATTGGTGGATGTAACATTTGTATTTTTCGCTGTTGCATTAGTGTTATTACCGATTTGTTCAGAGAGTTTGTCTCTTATATCAATATTTTGTTGTAATTGATTTCCTAATTTGAATTGTTTTTCTGAGAAAGCATCAATTTCAGCACTTTCTGCTTTTGTAAATTCCCTAACTTCGCTTATCGCAATTAGTTCATCATATCTTTTTTCTTCTGCGGCAGATATAACATCAATCTGTGCTTGAGTTGCTTGAATGTTTTTTTCAACCTCAGCTTTTTGAGCGATCAGTTGTTCGGTTTGTTTTCTTATCGCATCTGTTTGTTGTGTAGTTGCTGCGACATTACCTAAAGCAGCCGCTTCACTCAGATCAAATCCTTCACTTACATTTTTCGTTGAGTTAAATAAATCCCCTTGTGTGTCAGCTAATTTTTTTGCTTCCTTATTTAAACCTGTTATATTATCAAAGATGCCAGCTAAGTCATTAACCAATCCTTTGAACTGATTTCCAATATCTTTAAGTGAGAAACTTGAGAATGTCTTTAATAATCCAATTGAGTTATCAAGCTTATTTGATACATCACCAATAGGACCAGGTAATAACGATAGGGTGTTGAAGAACTCCCCACCTTTGGTATTAACTCTCTGTAAGGAATCCTGAGTGTCATTGATTTTATTTCTCAATACCTCAAACTCTCTTGATCCCTCAGGTAATTTCTGTAGTTCTTGTTTGAATATTCTAAGTTGCTGTGTTAATGTGAGCGTCCTATCCGTCGCGATTGTTACATCGTTGGAGTCCACATTGAATACGAGCTTTAAATTTTTTGTGCTAGTTGCCATTTTCTAACCAATTGTTCATTAGTTTTATTGTTTCCTGATTTGAAACCAAGTCCCCTAATCTATCTCTCAATAGATCCATATACATCACGATCTGTCCTTCCAATAAATCTTGGTTTTTAATCTCCTCGTTATTAACAAATATTCTTATTTCCATAGTTTAATTTTTTTAAGCATTACATGCCGAATATGCGTTCTCACAAGTTACACTACCTCCTTGTAAATTTACAAGAGTATGTGATGATGAAGGAGTCACTGACCCTAACACACGATATACATTACATGGACTAGAACCCCCACCAGTATAGTAATATAATCCAACAGTTTTTGGTGTAGATGTTTTGAGATTTGATGTTGTTCCCGCAATACAATTATTTGGAGGGGCTGAGTCTTGAGCATAAAATCTAACTTCATAGTGGTAAAATGTTGCTGTTTTTGATGGTGTCGGAGTTGGTGATGGAGGAATAGTTTGTGTTGGGGTTGTGGTTTGTGTTGGGGTTGTGGTTTTTGTAGGTGTATTAGTAGGAGTTACTGTTGGTGTAGCAGTATTAGTTGGTGTTACCGTTGGTGTTGATGTTTGAGTAGCAGTAACAGTTGGCGTCGGCGTAGGTGTTGGTATGTTCTCAATAAAAAAATCAATATAGTTTGTGCAAATCCCTGTTGATTGACATCTTATATTAAATGCGTTATCAGGAACTGCTGATGTTTCATAACCATTCACTAATGCGGTCCTACTAACTCCTACAGCAAATGGCGTCGTGTAGTTATCGGCATCACTGTATAAATCAAATGGTCCTGTTGATGATCCCGCATATGTTAAAGTAATTAATACATTCATTTTTTTAATTTGTGCAGTTACCACAATTATTTGTGGCATTTATAAGTGTTACAAATGGGTATGACATGTTGGTTGGAACTTGTCTCCATATAGCTAATGCATTATATCCTGTTTGGTTATTATTAGGACATACATAAGTTTTATTATGATTTGTGCAATAGAATATACTAGGTGCAGCTTTTCCCTCAGGCCATTGAGTCAATGGTGTATAAGAGTTGAGATAATACAAACCACAACTTGTAAAGAAAAGGCATGAAATACCTGAAGATCCTTTTCTAGCTAAATAATAAGAATATGAATATACTTGTTGAGTTGGAGTTACAGTTGGAGTTACTGATGGTGTTAGTATCGGTGTCTTGGTAGGGGTGATTGTAGGTGTTGGCGTTGTCGGAATATAATAAGTCGCATTACCTTCTAATTCACAAGCTTGACAATCAGATAATCCGTTTACAGATACAAAGTTCCACTCTGTATATTCTTCTTGGAAACATGAAATACTATCATAAGTAAAATTGACATATGGATAAATGTATTCTATGAATGGTTGTCCCCTTTTGAATATTATTGTTTCGCTATCAACACCATTGGAAACAACAATGGTATAATCAGGATGATCTGATGGATCAACCCCACCTTGAACGCTGAATGTTAACTTACCATATTCATCATCATAAATTAGACCATCATTTGGACATTGAAAGGGAGCAATAAAATAAGTTCTACCTGAATAGAAACACATAACTGGCGGAGTGGGAGTTGGTGTTGGAGTTACTGATAAACATGATCCATCAATTTGTGCATTGTTCAAATTTATAATTGGTTTTGTGTCATCCATACAAATGGATTGTGTATATGATAGTGTTGACGCTGTAACAGAACCATCGCATGTTGTCCCTGAAATATATTTTGTTGTTCCTACTGGTCCGTTATGTATGTATGTTGTGCAGCTCATAATTAAACTTCTCTGATTAGTGTTGTATTGAATGCTTGGATTATATCATATAGTTCTGTAACCTCATCATAAACAAGTCCTGAACCTATCGTTACAAAGTTAAATGTGTTGTCATAGTATTGGATAGGAGTTCCATTGTTATTCATCGCAGCAATGTATATTTTTTGATTTATCGCAGCTACAGCTTGACCTGAATTACTTGTTCTAAGTGTTCCATTTCTATAAATGTTTTGACTCGTATTAGCTGTTGTTGATATACAGTATCCACCTTGTGGTAATGGTGATCCTGTTGTAGTATATCCTCCTGTGCTTGATACACCATAAAACTCTCTTGGTGTTCCCTCTTGTCCTATTACATTGTATTGTGATGAGTTTGAAGCTCCAATGTAATTCTTTCCTGATCCTGTATAAACAATGTTCTGAGTCATATAAACTGACATGTGCATATTGTTTAGAGTAAGAGCAGATGAGAATAAATGAGTATTAGCATATGCGTTTGAACCGTTGGATGTTGAACCACTATAACCATGTGTCCAACCACCATTGAATGAAAGTCTATAAGCAGCATCTGTATCGGCTGGATTTTTAGCATTGAACTTATTGGTAGCAGCAGATCCTCCTAAGAAAGGATACATTGCTGTGATCTTTGTGTATATTCCGGCATCTTTAAGATCAACGAATAATGTGTTCGTTGCTGCTGATTGTGTGAAATCAAGAACAGCACCCGCTGTCACTATTGCATTTAAGTAAGCCTCAGCATCAGTGTCATAAACAGGATTACAAGAGAAACAATCAATGTAAGAACCTGTTTCCTCCCATTGTGTAAATTGTGTATATGTTGTTGTTACACCTGACACACATTTAACAATTGAATTTGATGTATTGGTAATCTCATAGATATCTCCTGTTGTTTCAAGATTCGCTTGTGTTGATACGAATGTATATGTTCCACCTGAACTACATTCTACCCCATTATAGTAGAAGAACACCTCAGAAGGAATTTGTTGTGTTAAGTTGAATTGTGTTCTACCAGTGCAACCACAATTACCATAAACACTAACACCACTGAATGTGTAACCTGATGAAATGTAATAGTGCCTATAGTCATTCAGAGGATTGTAGTTTCCAATAGATACAGAATGACAACCAAGATTATTTAAGTTATCATCAAATAGTTCAACAAAATTACCTGCGTAAGCATATAAATGATAGTTGAGATCTGAGTTGGAATATCTTGTTGTTCCACTAGAACATGGAGTTAAAGTATATGATAGTTTTCTATGACCTTCATATTCTTTTGTCAGTTTTATAAGTTCAATATCACAAACACTTGGCTCCAACATATTAAAGTTGGTGATCTTATTAATTCTGAAATAGGTGTTATTGATTAGGATTTTTTCGTTCCATCTCAAACCTTGAACATCTTGTGGAAGAAGGTATATCTTACAAGAATATACTTTGTTCTCCTGACTTATTAGATCTTCAACATAAGGTTTGTAATAGATATCATATAAATCCTCAGCAACAAACTCAAAGTTTCTGCTTGTAACATTTGACTGATCCTCCCCACGATAATTGATGTAGTGACTAAATCCTGTATAGTTGAATGGATATGTTGTGAATCTATTTAGGTTTTGGAAACGATCCATCTGTGTAGATTCAATATAATATGTCTGATATTTTGTTGGTTGTGTTACAGTTCCACAAGTTGTTCCTGTAGATGTAAGTGTCACGGTAGGATAAGGGAAACATACAAGTGCTGCTCTTACTGTTGATGAATCACCACAATCGTTAATTGTATTTGATCCGACAGTAGGATAGAAAACTTGTTGATTACCAAAACAATCATCGTAATAGATAGGACAGGTAGATGTTGTGGTAAATGTAATACCACTTGAACAAGTTGATGAACCAGTTGTTGTTCCTGTTCCTCCAATATAACCATAGTTGTCATTTGGTAATGTAATACCTCTGAATATTAGTTTTGGTAATATCTTAAATGGAACAAATGTCTGTAAGGTAGTTCCTGATTGATCCTGAGTTTGAACCTTTGACATTGATGATACTGTAATGTATGGGGTAAAAACATTCCCAACTGTAATATCAATTGGGGATGAGAATATAAAATCAAACTTTGTTGTGTCATTCTTATATGGTAAGTTCAGATTGAATAAGTCTGAACCGAATACCCTATTGGCTTGTTTGAAGAAGTCATCATTGGCATAGTCTTGATCCTTCTTGAATTGAAATTCCAATGTTCCATTAACAAATGATGTTGTTGGTATTAAAGATTGTGTCTGAGCATAATCCACCTTTGTTGTCCAATCCAAAACCACTCCCTTACCAATATAATCCACAATCGGTTCAACAATCAATCTATCAGGAGCATCTGGATTTGGAACTACAATAAGATTAAACATCTTATTTATTGATGTAATGAAATCAATTTGTTTATAATCGTTCTCAGGGAACTCCAAAGCATAATCTATGGTTGATCCTGTTGGAATGAATCTCGGAGGATTAATGATTTGTTGAGTATATCCTGAGATAAAAGAAAATTCACCCAAGAAATAAAAACCGAAAGTAGATGTTCCTGTTATTATAAGAGACCTATCAATTGATACTGTTGATGGTTGGTTATCACAGAATGTGTTGGAGTAGATTACCTCTGTTGTGATACCATCATAAAAATAGAGAACAGCATAAGGGAATTGGAATAATGAATAGTCACAACCCTGAGTTGGATTTACTGTGAATGTAAATCTGAATTGATAGGTCTCTGAGAATTGTTCGTCTATTGTTATTCCTGTTGTGGTGCCTGAGAAACCTAAATCATTACAAGTGATGGCAGAGATTGGATTTAACCAAGTTGGTGTTGTTGGATTGGGTGTTAGAACTTGGTTTGAATAAGAATAACATGCTACCAAAGCATTTCTTGGATAGATAGTTTCATCCAAAAACTTTTGTGGTAAATAGAACTTTCTAAAATATGATGTATTCATGAAGTCTGATTCCAACTGATAACCAGCATCATTGAATATTTGTTCGTATAATGTTTTTACTTGTATTGATGGTTTGAAATAATAGTTGTTCAGTGGTGTTCCTGAGAAGTCAAAATATGGTGTGGTCGGAAAGTAATCAATCCCTGTTGTGGTTGCTGAGAATGGTGAGAATTGAACGAGTGGGGTTGTGTCAAAATTAACAAATGATTGGTTATTGAATTGATAGTATTCATAACCTATACTGTATAGTCCCCAAAATGTTTGACCATTCTGATATGAATAGTTTGTTGAACCAGTTAAAGCAAATAAGTCAGGATCAATCTGTGATTCAAAGATAACACCATCTGTATATGGGTGTGATAAACCAGATAGGTTAAGTTCAAATAAAAACTTATCTCCAATGTTTGCCATGAGATCTCCAATCTGATTATAGAATGTAACAGCATAGATTATTTCACCTTTGTTGATTGTTACACCATTCAGTCTTATGTGACCCTGCATGATTTCATAACCATCCCACATAAGAACAGCATCAAACTTATCATTTGGGTCAAATGTGGTTGGGACAGCATTGACATCATAAAAGAAATTGAATACTTCGTTATTCTTTTTTGTGCCAGGTAAATTAAAATTCTGTGAATAATTTGAGTTCTTTTTTGTGATATCTTGTAATTCCGCAAATGAAAGAGACAGAAGCACAGGTTCATCTTGATATAAATCTAGATAAACATATTGGTTTTGTATTGTTGTTCTTATTTGAAGCATTAGATTGGTAAGTCGTAATTTCTATATGGAGTTAATTTCAGATCTATTGTGTATTGGAATAGTCTTTGGTATTTCTGTTGGAATACTTCAACTTCCTTATTTTGAACTACACAAGGAATTAGATAAGGATAAATATAGTCCTGATTTTCCTCAGGTAACCAGTTATTCTCAATCATATAGACATAAGGAGACATCAATAACTCCTCAATTATTTTACCATCATTTTGTGTAACGAAGTTTGAATCAACCGTCATTACTTCATCTACACTACCCCAAAATACTGTATCACTTGAATCATAAGCCTGTCTGTTCCACCATTGTGTGTTTAATGACTTCTGTGAGGAATAACTTTTTTTGTTAAGACCATATCTCTTTTGTGATTTTTTGGTAAAGGTATATGTGTCCCAAATTCCGTTTCTATTCATAAACAAGAAAGATATTGGATCGTTGAAACATTCATCTCCTACCATCTTGTATTGAACAATCTCTGATGATCCATATTCATCGTAGTCAATACCCAATACATCATTGGTTAGATAGATTGCAACATCTGAGTTTGTTCTAAGGACAGGATTTGGTTTGAATATACCATAGGCAATTCTCTGTTGCATATAACCATATGGAGCCACTGTTTGTAGGTTTGTTCTACTTGTATAATCCACAGGTGCGTTTTGTATTGCATCGTAGTTATACTGACCATTACCTTGTATCTTCTGACAATATACAATTGATTTAATATTGGTGGTATTGTTATAAAGTGGATTACCAGCATACATAAATCCAACAATGATTGGACATTTGTAATAGTGTGTTCTCCATCTTGTATTGTAGACATTAGATCCAAGTATTGTCATTGGTATTGTTTCATTACCATATGTTGACATGAATTGTGCTCTTGTTGCACCTGTGCTAGCGGACCAGTTATAAACATTGGTGTCAAGGTAGTTATACTGACCAGTAAGGTTATTACCTGAGTAATAATATTTCTGAGACATCTGTTTGTTCTCTTGAACACCAGGCCAGATCATAACCCCATAAGGTTGTGTCTGTGCTGAATATGGAGATATTGTTCCACCTGTATAAGATGTATATGCAGAAAAGTTTGTTGGGACTATTGTTGTTGATGTCCCACCAGAAGTAAATTGAACCCCAAATAGACAACGATATTCATTGATCTGATAGATATTACTAAATCCTTCATAACCTCCGTTAAATCCATTAGAAAACGATATGGTGGAGGTTCTATCATTTACAATTGTTGCTTGTGATGTTGATAACTCCACAGATGTTGTATCTGAATCTGCAACTCTAACAAGATAAGGATTTGTCTGAGCTGATGTGGTAGCTGAAGTTGGGATTGCACCGAGATTTCTTGGGTTTTTATCTACAAGGTTTGTGATAATTGTTTCCACATTGAAAATACAATTACCATATTCGTTGGATGGAACTAATATACGACCTACTTTTCCGTAGTCTTGTGTTGATCCACTATCGTTTCTATAAGGGTTCTTGTAAATATCTACAACCAATCTTATATCGGTATAGGCTGAATAATCGTTGAGAGCCACATTCCATGTATGATCAGCATGAGCTGGTGTCATTCCGAGTGGCATTTGTTTTATGGTAAGGTCTAAACTCATTCTGTTCTTACTGAAGTTAAATAAACATCAATCTTTTTATCCAAAAATTGATTTATGTCCTCATCAACCGCATTTAATAAAAGCTCATATTCGGCTCTAACATCAGGTGGTAAGTTGGTAGGTAGGTTATCCAACACATTACTGAATTGACCAATTGCTTTATCATAAATATTAGCAGGACGGATACCATAACGAAAAATACTCTTTTGTATGGCAAAGGCTAGACTAAGTGATTTCTGTGCGTCACTCTGTCTTAGGTTTCTGTCTTCAATCCAATCAAGTAAAACACTAACAGGTATCGGATGTTTACCTTTTAGTTTTCTTGATTTATTGATAGCATAGGATATACCTTTTCTTTCAAATTCTACATCGGGTTTGATCCCTCTGATTTTGATCCATTGAAGTAATGAATCAATCGGAACTCTTTTTTTACCAGGTTTTCTACCCAAGTTTACAGAATCAAAATAGTCAGCATAGGTGATTACAAGTTCAGATGGTTGGTCCTGAGTTGCTGGCATGACTGTTGCTGTAAGTGAATTGTATAAATTACCTGAAGCAAACTTATTTCCAACACCTCTTTGTTCAGGATTACCATAAGGATATATTCTTTCCTTAATCTTCTTTTTCATAAGATTGACAAGGAGAGTTCCGAATCTTTGTAATTCTTTATCTGTTAATTCAAACATTTTTAAAAATTATTTACATGTAGATGGAATCCAATCAGTCCACCAGCAATTGACGCAGTTGAAGATTGAGCAGATGTTATTGTTGAATAAGAAAAAGATGAATCAAATGTTGATGCTCCTGAAAATACTAATCTATTCCCATTATACCTCAAACCAATTACATATGCACCTGCCGTAAGAGATGGAACTACACCCAATGATGCTCCTTCAAATTGTGTGGAAGGAAATGATGAAAACGGAACAATAAATCTAACTGTTGGTTGGACACCTGAGTTTGAATATTTTGCCATCAAGAAATAAACCCCTGACCCTGTCCCTGAAAAACTTATATTCCCTCCACTGAATGGTATGGTTTGTTCAGTAGCAGAAGTCAAACCTGTTAATGTTTGCACTGATCCAACTCTTTCAGCAGGATATAGACCATTAACTCCAGACTGTGCTGTATAAAAAGCAACTTCTAAAACATCGGATGTTGATGTGATTGTTCCTACACGATAGGTCATCGCAGAATAAGAATAGATGCCTGTGTCATAAAAAGCAAAGGCTTGGAGAATATTCTGTGTTCCTGCTGCTTGTTGAACACCTGTCGCTGCTCCTATTCCAAGACCTGTGTATCTCGGTTTTAAATTCTGATATGAATAATAATTGTCAATGTTGGTTCTACCTGTTGAAACCTTCATCGTTGTTGCATTACCGAGACCATCTTCTAATGATTGAAGTGTTGATGTTAATCCTGAAGTTGAGTCAGCTAATTTTAATAATCCTTGATATGTGGATTGTATTGTTTGTCCACTTAAAGTAGCCATATAATTAATTTTTGTTTTTTATTTATACTGTGTTCCAAAGTCCTGTTTGATTATTCCAATCCACATTTGTTGTGTTCCATACTGCTGCCCCGCCTGCTGGTGTTGTGCTTGGTGTCGGTGTGAATGTAGGTGTTACGGATGGGGTTGGTGTCATACTAGAACTTGGGGTCTGTGTTTGCGTATTTGTTGGTGTCATTGTAACCGTTGGTGTATTTGTATTAGTTGGAGTAACGGTTGGAGTATTTGTAGTAGTTGTAGTAACGGTTGGAGTAGGCGTCGGTCCGATCGGTAAGATTAGATCCACAGGACAAGGACATCCTGACAATGTATAACTATAAACATCAAACGCAACAACTATTTCACCAGGTAATAACACAGGTGCCAAATTAAATTGGTGTTGATGTTGTCCTGAGTTTATTGTTTCTGCTGCACAATAAACCGTTCCGAGAGATCCATATGCACATCCTGAAATGATGTAATCACAATTTGCATTTGCTGGTGATGTAAAGTTCGGTTGATTCCAAAGTATAAGTTTAAACTTGGTATTGTCTTCCAACTTTACTTCAAGGTATTGAGTTGTTACAGGACAAGTTGGGGTAGCAGTAGGAGTTTCTGTTGGTGTGCTTGTCGGTGTCTCCGATGGTGTAATACTTGGTGTTGGAGTGTTCGTAGGAGTAGCTGTTGCTGTTGGGGTCAACCACGAATTAAACGCCGCATCACATCTATCAAGGGAGTTCATAACTTGAACTGCAATCTTTGCTGTCCATCCACCAGTAAGATCTGAATACTGCTCAATAAACGGAGAACATATTACAGGATTTTGTAGATAATATTTCGCATTGAAATTACCTAGTGAATCATTAACCGACAATCTGAATTGTGAAATGATATCATCCATGATTTGATTGGTATCTGATAATACATCAATCTGATTTTCTAAATCCCTTTGAATAATATCCATCACAATAATCGTGAATGTATATTCCATGAACCCAAACTTTTGTATTACCTCACCAGGAATAACATATAGAAGTGGAAATATTGGAGAGTTAAAATGTGTGTTGTCAGTCTTATCTCTCATCTCGGTCCAAAAACTTAGATCACTCTCTTCACCAAAACCAAATGAGTTAATCTGCTTATGAAATTCTGATAGTGTTCTAAAATCATCATGGAATGTTTTTAGATTGATTGTATCATGAATAATTGTTGTCCCTGTCCAAGTGTTGAATGCTGCAGCACATCTATTGAGTGGGGTCATTGTCTTGAGTGACAATAAACCATTCCAACCATTTGTTAGATCCACTTGTTTTTCCATGAATGGAATACAATTCACCTCTGTGTCCAAATAGTATTTGTTGTTGTATAGACCTTCTGATTGAGTTACGGATAATCTAAATTGTGATATAATATCCTGAAGCATTTGTAATGTATCGGATAGTGTATCTGTTTGATTGGCTAAATCTCTTTGTGAGATGTCCATTACCAGTGTATTGAAATCCCATGTCTTGTATTTTAAGTCATTCGTTACTTGAGATGGAACAACATATAGTAATGGGAATATTGGTGGTTGTGCATGTGGATTGTCCTCACCCTCTCTACTTGTTGTGTAATAACTTATCCCGTCAATATTACCCAATCCAAATGAATTGATCTGTTTGTGATAATTGGACATTGATTTGAAATCATCAGCAATTGTCTTAAAGTTTATATTCACTTGTGGAACAGCTGATGCTGATATTGATGGAGTTACACTTGGGGTTGGAGTATTGGATGGTGTAACGGAGATCGTGGGTGTTACTGTCGGAGTTGCTGTTGGTGTCGGACTAGAAATTGGGGACGATGATGGCGTTGGTGTAACTGTTGGGGTGCTAGTTGTCGTGGGTGTTGGAGTTACCACAACAGGAGCTTGGAAATATTTGTTATAGAAATAATTGTAGGTTGTGGACATCTCAGCATCTGATAACCTACGATCATAGAATAAGAACTCTGTGGCTGCTACTCCACTATTGGTTGCTTGATATTGGAATATCGGATCTGTAAATGTTCTAAGTGTTTGTGTCTGAATTGTTTGACCAGTCAATACACCATTGATCCATACCTCTGTTACAGCACTTGTTCCTGATTGATATACTCTTGTTGATCCTATTACCCATTGATTTGTTACTCCACTATAACCAGGCTCAGGACTACATGAACTATTATCAGAATAAAATGTATATGTTCTAAGTCCATCAGGTGTTACATTGAAAGGATTGAATGTGTCAATCTGAAACCATCTTACTCCATTTGTTTGACCCAAATAGTTTGAGGGATTGTCTGAGTTGTAGAATGGGACATAAGTTCCACCAGTAAGATTATACATGAACCATGTTGTATAATCTGTATAAGTTCCGTAATCACCCAATTGGTTTGTTAAACCGACACCAGCTTGTGATACAGATATACCTGAATATTGTAAGGTTACAGGGTTCTGAAATCCTTGAGCATCAGATTGGACTAGTTGTCCTGTGATCCCACTAAAATAAAGTGATGGGTTGGCTAAGTTTGTAGCCTTTAGAATTGCAACCCCTGATCCACCACCGATTATCAACGATGATGTATTGGTGAAGTCAATCTGTATTGTTAAACCTGATGTAATTAAGCTCATCTATTCTTTATTTGCTGTTGTTGCTTTTTGATTTCTCTCTCCTTCTCTTTATTAAGATCCACAAGGTAGCTAAGGTGATTAAGGGCACTGATAAGGGTGAGATTAACCACATTATCAATTTGCCATACTTTGTTTTCGGCGAGTTGTGAAATTGCATGATACCATCCGTAATGACCATAAAAACTATTCTTATCTTGAGCAGCTTCACCATCAATTTGTTCTTGGAATAAAGCTGGGTAAGACTTTGAGACGCCTCGGCTATATTCAATAAAAAAAAAAGCGCTGAATTGATATACTTGATCGGTAAATCCTTCATCGCCTCAATTCTCTTTTTGAAATCTGAGTCAGCATATTTTGTTCCCTTCTCAACATACATATAAGCTGCTAGTTCATTCAGGTGTTGAGTTCTATACTTCTCGTCTTTTCTCAGGAATGTATCAAGGTCCACATATTGACCAAATGAAATGTTATTCACATCCATTAGTTCATAAGTCATACCATTATGTTCAATCTCTTTGTATAATTTTTTGTTCTCATACATCAGAATATTCTGAACAACATCTCCAAGTCTTATGATGGTTGCAGCATCTTGTTTTAGTATTTCATCTTTCTCCATACCTGTGAACTCCTCAAGCATCTTGTAGTATAACTCTTCTTCATCAAGGAGATCTTTATACTTCATTACTTTGGACCAATCAGAAATTGTTGGTTCTTTTACATTGATTGTTCTTCCGTTAAACTCAATTCTACTTTCCATATATCTATAAATATTATTTTATTGTAAGACCCATTTTATAAAATGTATATGCCAGTATTCCTCATGGACTTCATGGTCATAATATATCTTAGGGGATCTATTAGGTGGTTATTCTTGTCTTCAGGTTCGTCAAGGTTGTTACCATTTTTATCTTGTTTCCATACATAAGAATTTAGTTCTTCCCATATATGTTCTGAATCTCTATGAACAAAAAGATTGTTTCTTTTGATCTGATCTATACCTGCTAGTATTGTATCTTTCTTGACTGGCTTTGCATTTATGCCAGCTCTTACCATCTCTGCTATACCCTGTGGATTTGCTGAATCACAAATGAAATCATCTTTGAGATTTATGTTAAGGTCCTTAATCTTGTAAATAAGGTCATTTATGGTCGTGTTTCTAAGATATAGTAATTCCTTCACATAAATTGATTCGTTGTCTTTATGGACCTCTATTAAAGTCGTAGGGTCATTATACCCGAAGTCTACTGAATACCCAAGTTTCTTTGCTGATGGTGGTAGTTCAGTATATTCTTTTTGGTGTGAGAAAACAACTCTTGTTGGAATACCTTTAAGACCAAGACCGAATACTCTCCATAAATTTGGATCTCTGTCTTTTAGTTTCTCAATCTCTTCTACCTGTAGTTTTGGTAGGAAGGGGTTGTCCTTATAAGTCACAATCTTGTATAGACAATCAGGATCACTTTCCAAATCATATAACCATGACTGCCATAGTGAGGGGTTGAAATCCAATATCATTCTTTCACCAGTTCTCAGTGATAATTGAACATACTCATCATAGGTTATCTCTGTTGCCTCATTGACAAATCCTATGTCTCTCTTTCTTCCTCGTAATTTTGTTTCATCATCTACGGAGAACCATTCAATAATATTTGATCCAAGTTCATAATAACCATCAACAGAGTGCCACTTGGAATCATCATAAAGATCCAACATCAGTAAGATCTCTTTTAGATCCCTGAGGACCGATCCTTTGAGTGCTGGTAGTGTTTTTCTAATTATTGAATATACCTTATTCTCTTTATTCAATAGATCTATAACCAACCATAAGATGATGTTATAAGTCTTACCTGCTCTTGACGATCCTTGAAATACACAAACACGCTTATTGGTTTCCTGTAGTAATTGAAATACCTCCGTTGTCTGTATTTTCATTCTGTTTCTTTTCTAATGCTTCTTTTAGTTTTTGGTTGAATAGATCTGTATATCTTTTTGCAGCACCTCTCAGTCTTTCGTTTCGTGCTTTGACTCTTCTTCTGTGGGCTTTCTCCCCACCTCTCTTTTGTGATTTTGGCATTATAATAATTTACCTTGAACCGGTTTATTCTTTTCGTGTTCTATTCTCGCTTTCGCAATATCCATATACTCCTGTTCTTTTTCAATACCGATGAAATTGACCCCACATCTAACAGCCGCTTTACCTGTTGAACCACTACCCATAAACGGGTCTAATACTACTCCATTTGGTGGGGTAATGAGATTGATTAGATATCTCATTAGGTCTGTAGGTTTGACTGTGGGGTGATTGTTCTTTAATCCGTTAGTATTGTCCTGTAGTTTTTCTTCTGCTGCCGCTTTAGATGTCTTATCTTTACGAGGTAATTTACTCATCGCTTCAGCCCATTCTTCAGGGTTCTTTTCTTTGTATATTATTGTTCCATCTTCTCTTCTTGGTCTTTGATGAAATACACCTACTTCCTCTGGCATACCCTCGTTTCTATCTTTCTTTGCTGCCTTGGGACAATAGAAGAAACGACTGGCTCCACCTTTCAATGTTCCACTCTGTTCGTCCAATAGTTGTCCCGCCTCTTCATCAAAGATTATGTTTGCTGGAAATCTACCTGACTCATTATACTCTTTGAAATCTTCGTTCTTAAAATAACCATCGGGTAAATGATTTCCAAAATATTCTTTCTGGTCTTTTCTAACTCTTGGTCTATCAAAGTTGATGTTCTCTTTGTCTTTCATTTCAATCCTTGAACCATCAATATTTATTCCACCTGTTCCGTGTTTCAATACATTCTCTGCGATGGACTTTTCACTTAATGGTTTTCGTGCCATCACTATTGGTTCGTGTGCTGGTTTGAGTGCTGTTCCCCAACCTTCCCACTCTTTCGCTTCTTCAATATTAGCAATTGTAATATCAACCTCTGCTACTATTGTTCCACCAACAGAATTACCTTCACCTCCATTAAACAATCCTGAACTCTTTGTTCCAATTACTTCTCTCTCTGCTGATTGTAATAGATTTGATATTTCATCTTTTTCTTCTTCTGTTGCGTTGATTACCTTACTAATTACTTTCCATTTTTCTACTGTTGGTAATGTTGTCGTCCATGGGTCAGGTTTATTGCTTTCTGTTTTAATATATCCTGAAGCATTAAATCCACACTCTTCACTTATCTTTGATAATGATTTTCCACTCTTATCATAAAGTCCTTTAAGTTTTAATTTTACTTCATCACAACTCATATCAACTCTACCAGCAATCTTATCTATCGCTTTACCGATGTTATGTGATTTAGGAAACCCTGATCCAAATACCCACATAATCTGATCTCTAATTTGGAAACCACTATCCTCAAATGCTGTTGCCATTCTGTGGTAAGTTCGTGGTGCTGAAAATGATAATGCGTGTCCTCCTGGTTTTAGTATTCTAAAACATTCACGAGCCCATAACTCACACCAATCCTGAAACCATTTACCTTCCTTAGCTCCTCCTATTGGAAGACCTGGTTGAACTCCTTTTGAGAACCCACCTTTAACAGGACTTTTACCATCAGCAAATCTTTCTTCACTTCTATTCTTTTCTCTCTCAATTAGTTCTTGATGTTTCTGTGGATTGTCCCACTCCTTATTCATAAATCCAATTCCATAAGGGGGATCTGTTACAACTGAATCAACTGAGTTATCTGGTATTGTTTTTAATACCTCAAGGCAATCTCCTAATCTTAAATCTATATTCATATTATCGTTTTACAAATGATCCTCCAATATAACCCCCATGAGTTATTTCGTATTGGTAATTATACTTCTCAATCCATTCAATGAACGCCAGTCTTTCGTGTTCATCATATTCCACTTCATTACCATGCCAGTCATCAAACCTAATAAAGATTTCATTCCACTCACATTTGGTTAGGAACTCCAATGATGATACTGTTGGTTCATAGATATCAACATCAACATTTGCTGCTGCTAACTTACCAATACCATAATCGTTGGGGTGAGTTAAATCATGAACATCAGATAGGATCAATTCAATATTATCTCTTCTTGATAGTTTCTCTTTTGCTTCCTCAATGTTCTTTGGGATATGTCCTGCTTGATAGTCAGGGTGACCAAGAGCAAATGCTCCTTCGGTCCAATCACTACTTGATGGTAATGACTTTGATGTCTTTTCCAATCCTTGAAAATGATCTATTGTATAAATCTTTTTATCAGGGAATTGTGATGCCAGAAATAGTGCTGACTCACAAGTGAAAGTTCCGAACTCAATTATATCTCCTTTGAGATTGTATTTCTCTACCATTTCTTTGATGATGGGTAGATCACATCTTTCCATGTTGGGACTTGTATTCATTATTCATCCATTTTTTTCCAAAGTTGTTCTTTGACTTGTTTGATTATTTGGTAGTATTCTTTTGTTGCTGGTGTTTGTTCCTCTGATTGTAAGAACTCCAATTTGTCAAGTAAGGTCATGTATAAAAACCTATACTGCAAAAATGTTAGATTGAGTTTTAGTTTCTCCTCACTCATTATCTTCAATTGTTTTTTTGATTATTTCAATCTCGTATTTCTTTGTTCCTTCAATCTTCTCTCCTCCTGATGTTATATCCACTTTCTTTTCTGTGTTCCATTCATCACCGAACTTGTTTCTCATTACGAGTGAATATAAGTTTGAATTTAGGTTCTTTGATGTTCCATCTTTGAATCCTTTTCTTGGTATTGACGCCCACCATGTATGTGATGCTTCCCTCATTGCATTGACGGCTTCCGAAAAATTTGGTTCTTCGTCAAGTAATCTATAAAAAGTATCCTTTGATATTCCGAGATATACTCTCGCATCAACATCTAACATACCTTCCCTACCCATCTCAAGTAGTCTAAGTTCCCATCCATTTGGTAAGTCACTCAGTTTCTTTTTTGGTCTTCCTAATTGCATTATGTTAATCTTTGTTGTAGTTTATCAAGCTTCGCATTTATTCTCTTCTTACAGATTACATCACAATATCCTTGAACTGATTCTTTGAGGTGTGATAGAACAAATGCTCTAAACCATTCTTTTTCCATTTCTGATTTATCTTCCATTTGGAAGTAAGCTTTGGCTCTGTTTATATCCTGTTGTGTATAATTGATTGGTTCAGGATCAATAATTTCATTTATGTTATCTTCGTGTCTAATAACCTTAATCTTTGATTTTGGAGCTTGAGATCCTCCTTTACAACCACATCCCATTTCTTTTCTTGTTTAGTATTTTTCTAATTTTGTTGATGTCCCTTGAGACGCTATTGATTGGGATTGTTGTCCTCTCTGACAGTTTTGTAATTGAACATCCAAGTTCAATGTATAATTCAAATAGTCTACCATAATACCAATCCTTACCTTGTTTAATTTCATCTAGTTGTTTCATTACCCATTCCAAATTCACTTCTGGTTCTTGGTAATCCTCATCTACTATTTCTGTTTCATCATATAGGGTATTGTAACTCCTTTTGAAATGATAATAAAATTTTGAGGTTTTGGAATGATATTGGTTATGAACAATCCTTGTAAAGAAATATAATTTTTGGTTGCTGCTTAACTCAGCTGTTTTTTTGTTGAGGAGGAACTGTTCAACACAGGTTTGCAATAGATCGTCAATATCATTTTGCCTGCTGACTGATCTACATATTTTTTTTAATTCGTCAAAGTTGGATTCAATCCAAATATTATTCAAAATCTTTGTTAATATGAGTTCATCTAGCCAACTCATTTTTCCCTTTATAAATAACTCTTGGATAATATACATCATTGATCCATGTGTTGTTTATCTTCTGAATGAATCCATTGTTTGCCATTTTGATAATGTGATCTCTAATTGAAAAAGGTGATATTTTGAAATCCATCTTTTCATAGATCTCTTGATTGGTTAAAGGTGTGAAGTCACCAGTCTTTTCAATGTCTTCTGTAATAATTTTTAGGATTGCAATCTGTCTAGGGTTTGTTAGCTTCTTCATAGTTTTTTGATAAATATACTATACCTATCCGTAGGAGTAAATAATCTTGGATAAAAAAAACCCTGATAAGTTTTATCAGGGCTTACGAGTATTGGTAAAAAAAAATTTGAATGACTATGCAGAATCAACCAATACCTAAATTAAATATAAAAACTAATTGAAAATTCCATAGGGTAATTCCTTACTTTTTTTAATTAGATTGGTGAGTTCTTCTTTTTGAACTAGATTGATTACAAAATCTTTTGCTTTTGATTCTTTGATTTCGTTGGAAGTATTCATCAAATATTCCATTATGTATTCTTCTGAGGTTAGATCTCCATCTTGAATTTTCATCATCATTTTTTCATACTGGTTCTGGTCCAGTGTTACTTCATAATGCTTGTAGAAAACTTCTTGTATTATAAAATTAAATGTCTTCATCTACTATTCTTGGGAACATATCCATTACTTTATTTCTGCATCTATTCATGATGTCTACTCTTTCATATTCTTCATCTTGAATGCTCATATCAATTTGATGCCTTAAGATTTTTAAATATAAATAAACATTCATTGGATCTTGAAGCAGATTTCGTTGGTAATGCTCCACAATAATGGAACTAATTGCATCTTTATCTTCTTCCTTCAACTTAAAATAATCTCCAACTGGTATATTGTATTTCTCGTTGAGTAATAATCTTAACTTATCCATATAAGTAAAATATAAAAATATTGTATTACTTCCTATGTTTGATTGGTTGCTTGTATTTTGTATCGGTAATAAATCCACCAGTATTCCAGTTATTCAAATGAGTTCTTTCATTAGTCTTAACATTTAATAACTTATTTTTTTCTAATACTAAATTTACAGCTTCTGATCTGGAAATACCTTCTTTCATAAATGCTTTAACTTCAAACATTTCTTCTTGAGTAAGTTTTAACGGCTGCTGTTTTTTTCTTTCAACTCTATTGCTCATTAATTCTTTTACTCTATTATTTCTTTCAATTTCCTGTATTGATATAATATTCTTTTTCATTTGTAAAATATAAATAATCTTCTTCAACGAGACAACTAAGCACACTTATAGTTCCCTATATTTTAACCACACCCAATAAGTTTCGTAAGACCAGTTCCTATAATCCCCCATATCTTACTTATCCTTATTGACCTCTTTCGTATCAGGTATGTCTTAGTTCTATTTGAATTATTCCACCCGTGAGACCCTTATTCTCGTTCCGTGCCGATTATACCTTCAGGGCGACATTGAACCTTTTCCTGTCAGTTCAAATACTCTCAATAAATAAAAAAACTTTTTGGGATCTGAATAGTATTTATAAAAATGGAATCAAAAATTTGTAGTAAATGTAAAATTGAAAAACCTCTTTCGGATTTTTCTATCAACAAGAATGCAAAGGATGGACTGAACTATAAGTGCAGACCTTGTCAAAATGCTTATGGAGCAATGATCCAAGCACATTATCGTGAAAGAGCCAGAAAAAGGGGAAAAGTATTCAGAGAAAAAAGAGCCAAGGACAACAAAGAAGTTAGTCACATAGCCTTCAAATCCTTCAACTTCACCAGAGACCATTCTAATACCCTAAAATTCCTTGAAATTATTGGCTATGACATTACACAGGATTTACACGAACAGTTCCTCCAGAGGGTTCTAATGAAGCATGGCGTGGTATTAACACCAAAGGGTAGACCTAAAGATAAATTATCAAAATATTGGGAATAAAAAAAGGTCTCATTTCTGAGACCAATTTTATTTATAAAACAACGAACAATTTATAATTTTTTTGTTAAACCAACTGTGACCATTGTTAACTCTCCTAATCCTGCATTTATTGTTCCTGACCAATTATTGTTGAATGAATGATCAACACCAACTTTGAAATAAGGTCGGACCAATTTGTCAATCACAACACCTTCTTCAGCTTTATAGAAATTGGTAGAGGATATACCAAACCCTAAATTTACACCAGTCCCTTCATCTTTTTCTGTCTTCCAGTATAGAGCAGTAATGTGAGTGAAATGACCAGCAGTATAACTCCTTGAAGTTCCATTGATATAGTTATTCAATTGTTGTGGAGAATTGTTGAGACCCCAAGAATAACCATACTCCAAACCGAATTTGTCATTGAATTCTAAACCAACCATTGTTACTGGACTATATCCTACATCATAGGTTGACTCTCTTAACATTGAGATACCAGCAGATGATGTTGCTCTAATTGTTTGAGCTTTGGAAACATAAGATGCAATTAGGACGATTGCGACCATCATGATTTTTTTCATTTTATTTTTATTTATTAGTGTGCTAAGATATGATGTTAATTTGATTTCTCCAAGAGTTTTTTGAGAACGATGTATTCGTAGTAACGAGCTAAGTCATATACATCCTTACTAAAGAAAGCTCCGATACCATAGATCCCGTGATCACGATATGCTCTAACATCTTTCTGAAAGGATTTGACTATACTAGCATATATTGATGGTGATTCCAATTTCATTGAACTGAGTTCGTTGTATTGTTCTTGAGTGAGTGGTGTGATTAAAAAGTCCATGATGTTTGTTTTAATTGTGAGGTGCTAAGATAGGGATTAATTCTGATCAAACCAAAATTCAATTTGTCTATTTTCTGTCATTTCCTTGAAAACAATTTGGTCATCTACAGTTGTTATGAAATCAGTATTTTCACACTCAAATGAACATAGGTAGTCAATAACATCATCTAAGTTTTGAAAATCCTCATAACCACGCATAATATGTTCGTATTGTCCTGAGGTTAAAATAAAAAAAGGTGTTGCTTGCCAGTCGGGGTGTTGTGCTTTAATGATTCTCATCGTTTATTTTTTAAGTATGAAGTGCTAAGATACAAACTATTTTGATTCTACCAAATATTCTTTTAGAACTTTTACTGATGAGTTTTGACCCAAAAAATAAAAGTAATCATAAATGTTGATGTCTTTGATCTGTTGTAATAGTTTCTGTTTCATTGTAATTGTGTTTGTTTGAGATGCTAAGATACGATGGTATTATTTACCAGCCAAATTTATTTCTTTGGTTTGATTGTTTTTTCTGTGTATGTATCAAATAATTCAACCTCCAATGATTTACATAAACCTGCAAGAGCAAAGTAAGTTTTGTTATCCAACTTTGAATCACAGATCTGCAATGTGTTATCTTCTGTATCCAATGTAACCTCAGTCCCATTCTTACAATACCACACAATCAAACTATCTTGTGTTGTTCCTACTTCTTCGTTGATCCATACTGAGATTTGAGATACTGCCCAAATAATGTTTTGTGTTGTCATTGTCTGTTTTTTTAATTGTGAGGAGCTAAGATAGGACTATTTGGATTCTCAGCCAAATATTTTTCATATTCTTTTTCTATCCATTGACGGAATTGATACTCCTCGTCCTCAAGATCAATGTCTAATACATTGAGTTCCATTTCTTCGTATAAGCGTTTTGTCTGACTCATTTTTGTTGATTTTTAAGGTTGTTGATAAAAGAATCAAGTTTCTCTGTTTTGAGATCACCTGTCTCAATATATGCCTGTAATCTGTGAGCATAAAGTAGGATATTCTCAAAGGTTACTTCAACCCCGATCATACCCAATACAGATATTGCATTACTGAGACAAGAAGTTCTTGTAATGATCTTCTGTTTATACTCTTCAAAATCTTGTTTTCTTTTCCAATACTCTGGTTGTGTGTCGTATTTTGTTGCCATAATGATGATTTTAGATTACAAAAATAGGGGTATAGGTTGGTATATCCAAATATTAGCACAAAAAAACAGGAACTTTTTTAGGATTCCTGTTAATAGCAAAGTCAAAATGTGGGAGCATTTAGAACTTCAACAAATCTATGATATTATCTTGGTAGAATCAATAGTTCACTGGTTCAACGAGTAGGTTCTCGTCGTCCTCAAAATATTCTTTTACCTTTTCAATGTGACCATCCATATAACTCACATCATGAACCATTCCAACCTCTTCATCAACCTCATGAATTATATCCTTGAAATCCTGAACCAATTTAACAACTTGTTCCATATCCTCAGGACTTGTGTATTCATTATCCAATACCTCTTTTTCAATCTCAAATATCTTGTCTGCAACAATAGCAGCTGAACGAATCATACCAACTGTATCATCGTTTACCTCCATTGAAATCAGATGTTTGAATGTTTCCACAGCACCAGGACACATGTCAAAGTTATCTGGTCTATAACCAAATATATTCAGGTCCTCAGCTAAAACGATTGTTGTATTAGGTGCAACAACCTTTGTTGAACAGGCGGCATATGCTTTCTTGTAATCTTTTCCTCTAGCCTTTTCTTTTGCAATACAAGATCCAAGAGCACTATCCTTTGGAACTTCAGCAAAATCCTCCAAACGATTCCAATACTTGTAATAAGAATTGAAACTTGTTAAACAGAAGATTGATCTTTCCTTCATGTTCGGATATTGTTCTCTCATTTTTTTATTTGACGCACAACGCTTCAAATACATTCCTCTGTTCTCCGACTTACGAGGCTTGATGATGAATACCTCTGTGGCTTCATTATCTTTCATTTTAGACATCTTCTGTCTTAGTTGGGAATAACATATCCCCAAGGCTTGATCCCTGTCATATTCGTCAATTATTGACCTTACACAACGGGGTATAAATTCTTGTTCTGTCTCTCCTGATCTTGGATTTGGAATTGGCATTGTTATAAGTTGGCTTTAAGTCTTTTATTTTCGGCGTGCAATTCGTCTATTTTCTTCTCCAATTCTTGTATCTTCAGGTTCAAACCATGTATTTCTTCTTTCAAATCGTCAATTAATACCTTATAACTGCTAATCACAATCTCCATATTTCGTAGTATGGCATTGTCAGTTTCTGCTTGTTGTCTTTTCTTTGACACAAACCATGAAGCAACTGCTGTAAGAATATTGGATAAGAGTAATATTAAATTGTCATTCATAATTATAATCCACAACAAGCATATGTTGGGTCTGAATAAATCGGCATGTTATTGGGTATTCTATCATACATACCTCTACGATTACCATTTGTTAATTGTATTCCGCTGAAGTAGTTGACCGAGAGATGAGGAAACAACCCTTCTGTTGAATTATATTGATATACTCTTGGATAATTTCCTGAGTTATAAATTAACTCATCAATCATTCTTTGTTCAAAGAATTGTGCTCTATCATTTGCCCTTTCATACATCCATTCCATCTCTTTCATTGTGACAGTATGATCAGCAGAAGTTACGATACCCGCGTTTTTAATTCTCATAAAAATTGAGGGGAGTGCTTCACGATATCCAGCCCATATTAACATGGGTTGACAGAAGTATTGAAGGAAATTATTGTTTATATCCGTCAAACTTGAACCAGAAACTTGATTAAGTAATTCTACATAATAAGGACGACCTATGATATATTCCAAACGAGTCTGTTGCACAACGCTAATAAACGGGAGTAAAACCGAACTCGTAACATTGGGATCAATATCAGTAAAGTTTTTTAACTTATTCTCACTTACGAGGAGTATATTTTGAGGCACAATTGCTTGAGACATAATTAGTTAGATTAGTTATTTATAGTTTCACTTTTGTTTATATCCAAAGCTTCAGTCTTGTCAACTGCAACATCTTCGGTTCTTGTTTCGTTGATAGTTTCAACAGGAGCAGCATCAGGGATTGTAACCATGTTAAATTGTTCCACTTCCAATTCTGTTTTAACACCATCACGAAGGGTTAGGATCTTGTTGAATACGGAAAGTAGTTCAGTCTGTAAAGGTTTAATCACCAAGTTATTAAAATGATCTTGTGCTTCAAGATGATCTCTTTGGGATAGAGCACCAGGAGTGGAGATTCCCAAGAGTTCCGCCGAGGAAATCTGATGGGCGGTTAGGATCGCTTGTTGAACACTTGATCCCATCTCAATCCACATTTTATCTGTTCCTGATGGTTGAATCATTGTAACCTCAGGAGCTTCTTCCTTTGAATTTGCAAAGGTTAGTAGAAGTTTTGATGGATTATTACTTGATGAATACTTGGAAACCAAGGTGTTATAAATATCCTCACGCTCTTCTGGACCAGGAATACCTGAATTGATACTCACGAATAAAGATGGTTGTAAGTTATTACAAATGGAGTTATACCAATAGTTGTAGATTTCCACCTCTGTAGAAACGGCAGTTGCAGCACCCCAATAGGTAGGTGTTGCATAGTATTGATTACCAACGCTATGTGTAGTATAGTAGAAACATTGACTTGGCTCTTCTGTTCTTACATCAAATGCTGGTATTCTTCTTGGAATGAAAGGTGCCTTCTTCGGATTAACCCAATCAGCAGAATAGTAATAATCATTTATTCTATCATGCATGTCTGTTCTACCTGCTCTTAGTTTTGATGCGTCCATATAATATAAATCAAAACCAGCATCACGATTTTTTCTCCAAACAACATTCAGGGACACGCATCCGTAAAGCAGGAAGTCCAAAGAAGCTTTCTGCCATATATCATATATGTTATCACCCATAGGATTAGCCATCAGTAATCTTGTATTATCACCTTCTTTGATACTCAAGGATTCCCCTCTTACGCCAAACCACTTTGAATTTAATGCTGCGCGATGGGTGGGACTTGAATTGAATAATCTAATAAGTTCCTGAGGTGCGAGATTTGAAGGACCATAGAAGACCCATGGCGTTCTTGTATTGATTAATAAGTTCTCTTCAATGATTGGAACTTTGGCTACAGCAAACTCAAATACATCAATTGGATTACTTGGTTTTTTATCTTCGGTCATACTAATAAATATAATATATTGATCCTTTAATCACCTACGGGGAAATTCCATACCTGACTTTGGAAGTCAATTCTTGGAAGTGATCTCACCCATGCATAATTTGGATCTGTTGTTTGATTTATTTCTTCTTCAGATATTACCCAATTCCCATTGAGATCCTGAACGGGATTATAATAACAATTATCAGCATAAGTCTTACCTGATAAGTTGTCTCTTTCCCATATTGTTAAAACGCCTACTTTACTCATATCTTATACATTTCGTCCCAAACTTGTTTGATAAGTTTGAATAATATTATACAATGTTTGTTGTTCTGTAAATCCAAGACCAGTTCCAATTGTTGCGAATGCATATTGGTTGTCATAATATTGAATTATTGTTCCACTGTTATTTAACGCTCCAATTATCACAGAAGATGTTGTGGCTCCTGTTGTTGCTCCATTATTGGTTTGAGCAACAACACCATTTCTATACAAGTTTTGGAATGTTGTGGCTGTGGTTGTAATCAAATTATAACCTTGTGGTTGTGGTGTTCCACTTGAGGTGATACCAGCAGTTTCTGTTCCATAATAATATCGTGGAGTTCCTTCTTGACCAATACTGAAATATGTTCCACCAGGGGTTGATACTCCAATATAGTTTTTACCACTGCCAGTATACACTGTGTTATTCAACATATACACAGATAAGTGGTTATTGATCGGTGATACAGTTCCACCTGATAAGAATGTGTCGGCATAACCAGTTGAACCATTTGATGTAGCTCCTGATGCGTTATGTGTCCATCCACCATTGAATGTCAATCTGTATGCACCATTGGTATCAAGAGGATTGATTGCATTAAACTTATGTGCTCCTGCTGTTCCACCTAAGAACGGATACATAGCTGTAATCTTTGAATAAAGACTATTACTCTTCAATGATACGAATAGAGTATTGGTAGCGGCTGATTGTGTTAGATTAACTGATCCACCAGCACCCACAACAGCATTCAAGTAAGCAATAGCATCAGAATCAGTAACAATAGGAGTGGAACTCGGTGTTGGGGATACTGTTGGTGTATTCGTTGTTGTTGGAGATACAGTTGGAGTATTCGTCTGAGTAGGTGTCATTGATGGTGTAGCTGTGTTCGTTTGAGTTGGAGTATTTGATGGTGTTTGTGTTGGCGTTTCAGTATTCGTAGGTGTTACTGTTGGTGTGGCACTAGAAGTTGGGGTGTTGGTTGGCGTTCCTGTTGGTGTCTTTGTTGGAGTAACACTTGGGGTAGGCGTAGGAGTCCCTGTTCTCGTAGGAGTATTTGTCTGAGTATTTGTAGGTGTTTGCGTTGGAGTTCCAGTATTAGTTTGAGTAACACTTGGGGTAGGAGTTGTCGTAGGGGTTGTTGTCGGTGTAACGAAAGGAGTTTGAGTTTGTGTTGCTGTAACTGATGGAGTTGGTGATGGAGGATTCAATTCATCAGGAGCAAACAAGTAGTTTGAGTTATCCTCATTTGAAGATATGAACTCTACATAATAATCATTTGTTGTATCAGCAGAAGTTGCGATCACAAGAGCTATACCTGTCTCAACAACATTATAGGCTAATGCAGGATCAGTATTTGGTGGAATCTGTGCTATTTGCTCACTTACGGTATAGGTATACTGACCTTCAAAAGGGAAGGCAATCTGACCTGCTCCCTGTCCTTCAACAAATACAAACTCATCATAACGATTTTGATATGATGATACATTAGGTAAAATGAAATTAACCTTTTGTTTTGTAAAGATGTGAACGAAAGAAAATAACCATTGTGGATTCGGTAATTCAGCATTTTGTGATACTGTTACCACCAATGTATTCTGTTGATTGGTTTTGATTATTAGCATGGTAATAAATATAACACAGGGAGAAATTAATCTCCCCGTGTTTATTTTAATAAGGAATTATTGAACTGAGATACCTTGAGCTATTGAAGCCAAAGAACCTGACAATTGATTCGCAGGATATGGTTCAAGTGCACCAAATGTGATGTTATATCCATTAGCGTCACCAAGACCTAATCCTGAAACGATTGTTCCTGCAGTTACGAAAGAACCATAAGTCTCTCCCATGAAGAAGTAGTCTCCGTTGTTATCTTCAAACACGATAGCTAATCTTTGAGATTGAGCCAATGTTTTTAAGATATTTCTTTTCGCCTGCTCCATTTTATTAAAGTATGAAACTAGCTCATCGCTATAAAAAACTGTTCCCGCTTCAAGTGAAGCATTTACAGTTGAAGTATAAGATGATGTAGTTCTGATAAGTTGGTATTCGTAGAAAGTTCCTGTTCCTGAAATTGCTGTGATAGTATCAGCAGTAGCACCAGTAGATGTTTTTGTGATTGAGGTAATATTATCCCAATCTGTAACCCACATAGTTTTTATACCACCGACATTGTCTCTACAATCAAGAACGATTCCAGCTGTTACATTACAAGCCATTTTATATGATTTAAAATTTCTAGTTTATTAGTTTGATAATGGAGAGGATTTCTCCCCTCCATCATTTATTTTTTTATCTGACAAAATTACAGACCGTTAGTCACAAAGAACTGAGGAAATGCGATAGCAGAACCAATTTTCCATGCTGACATTATTCTAACTTCTTGAAAATCAACGCTGAACCAAGCTCTGAAAGAATCTTCGTCTGACATTAAGTCAGTTCCAGCCATGAAATATTGTTGAGGTCCACAAGCGATAAGATCACTTGAAGCTGCATCCAATCCAGAAACGCCTACAACCTTAATGTTAGTTTGAGGGTGGAATGTTTCATAAACTTGACCCAATGTTGGTTCACTGAAATGGAAGTTATTAACTTGTCTGATTGACTTCAAATAGCATTTGAACTGTCTTTGAGACATGAAAATAACCAAGTCATCTCTACCATAGATGTTGTCATCCAACTCTTCAATGATATTATCAATCTGCTCAAGAACTTTCTCAGCTTTGTCTTGAATTGAAGTTCCTGTAACAGAACAAAGTGCTGTAGCACCTGTCAATTTAACAACACCAGCTGTGTTATCCAAAAGCTCAATGAAACCTGAGAAAGATGAAGAAGCTGAAGAAGCACCCCATAATAGGTTTTCATTATACCTTTTTATTTGTTTAGTTTGTAATTCTACGATCGCGTTTTCAAATGGAGCTTCAGTATTGTATGATCCATCAGAAAGATACTGACCCAACCATAGCGTGTTTAGCTCTTCCAAGCAAAGAGAAACATTCGTCTTCAGTGCCTGCACTGTTACTGGAACTACAGTAAAAGTTGTGTCACCACTATTTGACCAACCACAAGTTGTTCCTGTTTGAACAACAAGAGTTTCAGAAAGTAGGTTAACATTTTGTGTGCCCTTAATACCAGGAACCACATTTACATATTTCATCGTTTGAGGACTCAATACCGCTTCTGAGATAATGTCTGGAGACAATTGATCAACATATGCTGATAGACCCGCTAAATCGTATGAAAATTTCTGTCTTGATAATCCTTTAGATTTCATTTTGATATAGTTTTTATTTTTAGTTTTATTTTGATGAAAGCACTTCTTTCATCTTTTTGAATCTTTCAAACTTGTTGTCTGATTCAAAAGTTTTTTCTGTTATGGTTTTTTGGTTATACACCTTTTCACCTGCTGGTTCTTTTGAAAACTTCTGAAATTTTGATTCCAACTCAGCATTTTTTGTTGAGATTAAATCAATCTTATCTTCCAATTTTCTAAGAGCCATTGCAAAAATTTCAGCGATCTTTTCCTCAGACATTTTCTCCTCTTCAACATTGGACCTTTCGGTAATAACGCCGTCTTTGGTTACAAATCTGATTTTGTTCTCGTTTCCACTTTCGTCTTTTAATACTACTTGGTGTTCTCCATCAGGAGCTGGTGACTTAGCACCATCTTCACCAAGAACTTCAACTTTCTCACCAACATCAAATGTTGGAGATTCCAATTTAGCACCTTCAGCTGATTCAGCAATTGTGAATTTACCCTGTGCTTCCTTGTCTTTTTGGGATTGGATTCCGTCAATAGCTCCACCAACAATTGAGATGGATTTACCATCTTCTGTTTCGTAGACACCATCAGTCATTGCTGATAAGTTTCCATCATATTCAACCTTCTTTACTTGAAGACCTATTGCTGGCATATCACCACCAACTCTCATGATTGAACCATTTTTCAACTTGACATCACCAAACTTTTCAACCGCTGACATATCTTCGTCTTTAATATCCGCTTCTTCTTTTTCTTTTTCAACTTCCATATCACCCATCTTGATCTTGGAAATCTTACCATCAGAAACTTCAATTTCAGAACCATCGTCAAGCTTATGAACACCATCTGGTGCAGGAATCATTCCTTCTTCTGTAGAAATATAAATCGGAGCACCCAATTCCAACTCACCTTCAACTTGAACTGCCATTCCTTGTTCAGTCTTAGCAGAATAAAATTTCTGTGGAGCTAGATTGAGGATCTTCATTATCCTTTCTATTGCTTGCTTACTATTCATCGTTAATTGATTTTAGTATCGTCTTTATTTGGTTTATTTGTTTATCTTCTTTGGAGAATATAGATTTCTCAGCGAATAAACCTTCCACCGAAAAACCTGTAAGAGCCTTCTCTTTAATAAGTTTCCATACCTTATCATCATTCACCTTCATGGCAACAAACCAAGTTCCACTCGGTAGCTCAAAACCATACTTGTGGGATTTGTCATAGATCGGATCTTCTGATACCCAAGACTCTGTAATAAATACTTTGTCTGAACCTAACTTTCTTCCGTTGTGTTCAATACTTGTCTCGTCAGTTCTTTTTTGTTTTAAGAAACGATCTGCCATTTGTTTTATGGACTTCTTGGAAAAGAATACATAATATAAATTTCCAAGTGCATCATAACGATGTATCATTCTATTTGGCACCATTGCTGCTCCAACAAGGATCTTTTTATCCTCATCGTAAGCGAATGTCATTTTTTGTTTTTCTAATTGTTGTAGTTTTCTCTCAGACCATTTCAGACCAGCTTCTCCACCCCATGCATCATACATCAATTTTCCACAACCCTCTTCATAAGATTTTGATGATGTTAAATCACCCTTATGTCTTGAAAGATATGAATACATGCGCTTGATGGTATCAACTGAGATGTTTTCACCCTTACTGAGTTGCGAAGCTCTTTGTTTACCCACACCAGTTCCACAAGATCCCCAACCATTTTCCTCAGCATATTTAACTGCTCTCGCAGCTGCTGCTTTAACTCCCTCAGGATAGTCAGAAATACTTTCTGCAAAGTCGTCCTCAGTCATTTTAATTGGAACACAATTTGGAACTTCTTTACCATCCACCACTTTTGTCCCTATTGCCTCATACCCTTCCCAACAAGCATCTTCCAAACCGAATGCTTGACCAGTTCTTGGTTCACCTGGCTTCCAATCTGTTGGTGATGGATTAGCTTTTGTGGCATCATTTCTTGTATCAGGTCCAATAACAACATCATCAGTGATTAATCCTTGTGTAGATTTTGCATCATTGATAATCTTACCTTCTTTCTTATAAACAAGTCTTACCCATGCGTGTCTACAGTTGAATGATCCTCTCCATAAGAATATGTTATAAGAACCAAACTCAGGATTTGATAGTCTTTCAATATCTTCTATGGTGTAAACTCTATTCTTTCTGAGCATGTCAGCACAGAACTTTCTATTCTTTTCGTCTCTTGGACCAATGTATTTGTATCTTACTCTAATCTCGTCTGTGTCAAGTTGGGAATCAGCATTTGGATTTGAGAACTTCTGCTGTTGCATTGTATAAACAGTTGAAGGAGTAATCTTTTCTACTCTAACAACTTCCCAACCAGCTTTAATTAAATCAGAATAACTCTCACCAAGTTCATCAAGTTGAGGGTTATGATCACAGAAATCATCTTCAACAATTGTATATGGATTTAGTGTTTCCACCTCTTCCATTTGTTCCAATTGTGAGTTGAATGCCATCCATGGCTCATCATGAGCAGGTCTTGAAACTAATGATATAGCTTCAATACCAGCATCTTCAAATTCATCATCAATGAATAATTCAACTATTTTTGTTGTGCTCATCTCTTGTAAATATATTAGTGATTGATTTATACCACTTTTAGATAATAGATCTCTGTCTAATTACACGATCAAACTGTTGTTGATTGGATATCTCCGTAGCAGTAACATAAGTCTTAATTGGACTTTCTTGTAGGGTTCTAGCAATTGTTTCCCCAAGTGTATCTCTACTTTCTTTAAGATTGTTGTTAGCTGATGACCCAACTGATTGTGCTGCGAATTGTGGCATTGCACCATATGAGTTGATTGTTTCAAGTAATGGACCAAACATTTTTGATGACCTTGAATTAACAACAAACTCACCATTAGATAACATTGCTGATATTGAATCAGATTGTTGACCACCTTGACCATATACATAACCACCCTGTGCTCTCTTAACAGCATTCACCGCAATTGGAGGAGGTGGAGGAGTTGGGGTTGTTCCCCCACCAGTTCCACCTGAGTCTGTGGGAACTTGAACAGCCAGGATTTTTTTAACATTCGCAATACCTGCTGCAACAGCCGCAGCTGCCGCGATAACACCGAGTGCTGGTCCCACAACAGGAATACCTGCTAACGAAGCATAAGCGGATACTGCGGATTGGTATGTGTCAATTGTTGTCTTAGCGATTGCAAAAGCCTTACCAGCCTTTGTGTCTT
>Ga0315900_10001862_pt1 | contig 33255 bp, 29 predicted proteins | sample LakEriMetagenome_FD_203521 | JGI IMG/M metagenome (GOLD analysis project Ga0315900, IMG submission 203521) | Freshwater fungal communities from buoy surface, Lake Erie, Ohio, United States - Buoy 12 MA114 | ecosystem: Environmental > Aquatic > Freshwater > Lake > Lake biofilm | place: USA: Lake...
CGCTGGTGTAAAACACCGCCTCGTCCGGCGAGGCGAGCGCGTTCAGCTCCTTCGCGATCAATTCAAACGCGTCGTCCCACGCGATGGCCTCGTAATGCGTCGCGCCGGGTCGCAGCACCATCGGCTGCGTGATGCGCCCTGCCTGATCCATCTCGTAATCGCTCATCTTCGCGATCTCCGGCAGGCTGAACTGCGCAAAGAAAGCCGGGGTGACTTTTTTCTTCGTCGTCTCCGAGGCGATGGCCTTCGCGCCGTTTTCGCAGAACTCGAAAGCGCTGCGGTGATCCTCCGGATCAGGCCAGGCGCAGCTCGGGCAGTCGAAGCCCTCCCACTGGTTCAGATTCAGCATCGCCGAGGTGCCGCGCATGAGGCCGCTGTTGCCATAGACATGCTTCAGCGAGTTTGCCACGGCAGGCACGCCCGCAGCGGCGGCTTTCGGGTCATCGAGTTCGATGCCGGTGAGACGATCCGGCGGCTGTGCAGGCACAAGTGGGGGAGTAACAGGAGGCATGGGGGAGGCGCAGATAACCGCAGGAATTACGAGCGCAAGCTGTGCGTGGATCGCCTGTTGAGCGGACCTTGACCTTTGATCGGACATCGCCCGCCTGCTTTAAGACGGATTTCCGCAACTGCATCGACCTCCCTAGCGGCTGGCAGATTGGCGCTGGCATCCATTCGTGCAATGCGGCGGAGTGTGTCCGCGCCGGGGCCGGAAATGGACCGATGACCACTCCACCGTGACTTCACCCCGATTTCACACAAAAGAGCATGACTCGCGAACGCCTGGATCGCTAGAATGCGGCGCATGAATGGATTCCTCGTATTCCTGAAACGGCTCCTGCTCGGCGCGGGACTGATTCTTCCACTGAACTCGCTGCTCATGGAGTTCACCACGCGTTCCTGCGCCTCGACGCTGTGCGATCCCATCCCGACCTGGATGCATGTGCTACTGGTGCTGCTGATGCCCGCGGCCATTTTTGCCCCTTGGATGGCGCGGCGTCATCCGGGGACGAAGTGGGAGCCGGCTGGCGTTTTCCTGCACGGCGCGGGCCTGTGTTCCGCAGTCCTTTATGTGCTTGCCATGGGGCCGATGAACATCGCCGGTCTCATGTTCCTGCCTTTCACCCCCCTGTTTCTGTTCAGCGTGCCTCAGGGGTTCATGATCCTGCCGTTGGTCCTGGCCGCCTTGGGGCCTCTCGCGGCGCTGGTGGCATGGATCATCACCCTGGTGAGCCTGCGTCGTCAGCAAGTGGAAAAACGCCGCCCGGCCTTGTGGCGTGGCGGACTGGCGGCCGGTCTGTTGATTGGCGTCGCGGCGGAATGGCAGATGGTGAGTGTGCATGGGGACATCCGTGAAGCCCTCCGTGCCGTGCAATGGCAGGAGGGCGATGCCGCGAAAGCGCTGCCGAAGCTGCGCACGGCATGGCGGCAGGAGTTTCTGCTGCGCCTGTGCTACACGGGCGGTGGCGCGGGCCATTTCGGGCCGCTGGGGCATTTGTTTGATCGCGGCTTGATCCGCCAAGGGCTCAGTCGAATGGGCGACGAGTCCATTCGCACCGGTTCTTTCGATCGTGAGGCGCTGAGGTCGCTCTATTTCCGTGTCACCGGCTCTTCCTTCAGCGACGTGCCGCCCCCGCCGGGAGTGATTCAAATGCGGGAAGGTTTTCGCATGGTGGAGGATGAGCGGTTTGAATCCTTTGCCTGGGATGAGGATCGTGGCGGCTCGGAGGTGGGCGCGCGCATCCGCGGGCTGTCGATGCAGTCATCGCGCATGGACTGGCATGTCGATGCGGACTCGGCGCTGGCCCATGGGGAGTGGACGCTGGAGTTTCACAACCGGCACCGCAACGCGCAGGAAGCCCGCTGCCAGATGCTGCTGCCTCCCGGTGCGTGTGTCTCGCGGTTGATGTTGTGGATCGATGGTGAGCCGCGTGAGGCGGCCTTCGGCGCGCGCTCGCAGGTCACGCAGGCGTATCGTCAAACCGTGGTCGTGGACCGCCGCGATCCCGTTTTGGTGAACATGGCCGGGCCGGATCGTGTGCTGGCGCAGTGTTTTCCCGTGCCACCGGGTGGCAGCATGAAAATCCGCCTTGGCATCACCGCACCGCTGGACGCGCAGGCTCCTGCGGCCCTGTTCATGCCGTTGATCGTGGAGCGGAACTTCAGCATCCACGAGGGGACGCGTCATGCGGTGTGGGTGCAGTCGCCCCAGACGCTGGAAGTCGCGGAATCGGAGAAAGATGCTGCCGCGACGCAGAATGGCGTCTGGACCTGGCAGGCGGAGGTGCCGCAGGTCGAGATGGCGAAGCTGAGCTTCGGCCTGAAGCAACCACCGCTGCCAAAGGTATGGACGACTGACAAGCTTGCCGGCAGCGAGCCGCCAATCGTCGTCGTAGAACGTTCTCCCGCACCTAAGGCCGCTGCGAGGCCGGTTTTTGTGATCGTGGATGCCTCCGCCGGCCTGCAGAAGCATGCCGCAGTGATTCGTGGCGCTTTACAAAAGCTCGCCGCGCAGGTGCCGGTGACGATCTGGGCCAGCACTGATGGCGATGCGGTCGAGGTGCCCGTGTCGGAGATTGAAGGCCGCCTGCAAAACGCGAACTTCGCCGGCGGACGCGATGCCGTGCCCGCCTTCAAGGCCGCGCTGCAAAGGCTGCGCGGCTCCACGGCTCCTGCGACGATCATCTGGCTCCACGGGCCGCAGCCTGCGGACCTCAGCCGCAAGGAAGTGATCAAACAACTCCTCGAACGCGGCAGCACACCGCCGCAGATTCATGCGCTGGAGCTGGAGCATGGCCGGAACAAGCTGCTGGAGGAGCTGTACGATGCCGCTCCGGTTTTTGGCGGCCTGCGCTGGACCGGTGGTGGCGCGGATGAACTGGCCGCCACGCTGCAAAAGATCCACGACGGGCCAGCGACAATCACGCATGTCTCCCGCTCAGCTACACCGCCTGCGGATGGGAAAGAAGTGTGGGACCAACTGGCACGCCTTGCTGTTTTCCGCGAAGTGATGGCTGTTTTCCAAGGTCGTGATCGTGTGCCCGAGGATCAGGCGAAAAAGGCGGCGCAGCATCAGCTCGTGACGCCGTATTCCGGTGCTGTCGTGCTCGAAAACAAGCAGCAATACGACCGCGCCGGGTTGAAGCCCGTGGATGCCGGTAGCACGCCGCAGATTCCCACCAGCGCCGCGCCAGAGCCGTCGAGCTTGGTGCTGCTGGTGCTGGGACTGCTGGCGCTGAACCGCCGGCGCAGGTGATCATCCTTCGAGATTCATGCCTTGAAGGAAGGAGGTGCAGGAGTAGGAGGAAGGGGTAGAATTGTCTCTTCCATCCATGACCAAATTCCGCCCCTGCATTGACCTCCACGACGGCCGCGTGAAGCAGATCGTCGGGTCGTCGCTGCGGGATGACGGGACAGGGCTGAAGACGAACTTTGTGAGCGATCGCGACGCGGCGTGGTATGCGGAGCTTTACAAGCGCGATGGATTGACCGGCGGGCATGTCATTTTGCTGGGCAAAGGAAATGAAGAGGCCGCGAAGTCGGCCGCAGCGGCTTATCCGGGCGGTTTGCAGATCGGCGGCGGCATCCGGCCATGCAACGCGGCGGAATATCTCGATGCCGGTGCCAGCCATGTGATCGTGACGAGCTACTTGTTTGAAACGGACGGCACTTTCAGCGAAACACGGCTCGAAAAGATGGTCGCGGCCGCCGGACGCGAAAAACTGGTGATCGACCTTAGCTGCAAAGCCACGGCGAAAGGCTGGACGGTGGCGATGAACCGCTGGCAGACGCTCACGACACTGGATGTCACGTCTGAGTCGCTGCAATGGCTCGCAGGGCAATGCGCTGAGTTTTTGATCCACGCGGTGGATGTCGAGGGCAAGTGCGAGGGCATCGACGAAGCGCTCGTGACCTTCCTCGGCGAGCATTCGCCGATTCCGATGACTTACGCGGGCGGCATCCGGCATCTGGATGATTTAAAACGCATCGACGAGCTGAGCCAGGGCCGCGTGGATGGCACGGTGGGCAGCGCGCTGGACCTTTTTGGCGGCAGCGGTGCCAAATACGACGAATTGGTGGCTTGGAACCGCCGTACTGCCTGAACCATGAAAATCATCCGCCACACCGACTCGCAGGGGAACATCGCCTACGCCGCGCAACAGACCGATGGAATGGCGCTTGTCATTGAAGGCGACATTTTTGGTGATTACCGCGTGACGAATCGCAAGGCGGAGGTGGTGAAGCTGCTCGCTCCGGTTCAACCGTTCGCGATCGTGTGCATCGGGCTGAATTATAAATTTCATGCGGAGGAGACGAAGGCGGCGATTCCGCAGCATCCGGTCGTTTTCATGAAGCTGCCCAATGTGGTGCAGCATCCCGGCAATCCCATCCTGCTACCGACGCATTTGAAAAGCGACAAGGTGGACTACGAATGCGAACTTGCGGTCGTGATCGGCAAGGAGGCGAAGAACGTGAGCCGGGCGGACGCCTTGAAGCATGTGCTGGGCTACACCTGCGCGAACGATGTGAGCGCCCGCGATTGGCAGAAATCTGGAGGTGGCGGCCAGTGGTGCCGCGGGAAGAGTTTTGACACATTTTGCCCGCTCGGGCCGGTGCTGGTCACGGCGGATGAAATTCCAAACCCGAACAGCCTCGCTATCAAAACCGTGCTGAACGGCCAGACGATGCAGGACTGGAACACGAACGACATGATCTTCGATGTGCCCACGCTCATCGAGTTCCTCAGCGGCAGCACGACCCTGATGCCGGGCACCGTGATCCTCACCGGCACGCCGCATGGCGTGGGCATGGCCCGCACGCCATCGGTGTTCATGGAGGATGGTGATACGGTGAGCGTGGAAATCGAAAAGATCGGCATTCTGACCAATCCTGTGCGCGACGAGACTTGAGCATCAACGCCGCGTCTTTTCGAGTTCACTGATCAGCAGCTTGTAGCGGCGCTCAGGGCAGGTTTCGGCGAGCAAAGTCCGCAGCAGGGCTTTCTTTCTCAAGAAATGGAAAGCGATGACGTCACATACGATTTCGTGCTCGGACAACTGCTCAAGCCCCTGGTGCAGTTGCCGCATGTTGTCGCAACTGTCGTCCGTGGGGTTTGGCAGGAGTTCGAGTACGCGCGATTTCAGAGCCTGGAGATTTTCTGGAGGTGCATTTTTCGACAACATCGGCTCCACACGGGCGATGCGGAAGGGGGCTACCTGCTCCCAGCCGGTGATATGCATGCGATGCACGCCGTAAAGCATCACCTGTGAAGTCCCGTCCGGATTTTTCACGGAGGCGTGAATCAAGCCTGCTGTCACGACGGGAAGCACTTCAGTTTCGCCCTGGCTCACACCCACGCTGAACATCCGGTCCGTCCTCAAGGCATGGTCCAGCATGAGGCGATAGCGCTCCTCAAAAATGAAGAGCGGCAGATGGCAGCCCGGAAAATGATAGCAATCGTCAAGCACGATCAGCGGCAGCCGGGAGGGCAGGACGAATTGCTTGGCACTGGAAGTGGGGCGGGATTCCATGGAAGGTCTGCCAGAGTTACGCCTGTCACCCTGGATCGGTTCAGGGCTTCGTCTGTCTGACTGCATTCCGCACTGGATGAAGGACTCATTTGGCACCTTCAGCACTCTGAACCGCCAGCCCTGCGGGCTGTGGCGGTGCCTGGTGCGCCCGTCAGGAATCGAACCTGAGTCTGCGGCTTCGGAGACCGTAAACTACCCTTATAGATCAATGCTTCTATTTATCTGTAATGGTTTTGTAATGGTTTTTTCTTGGATTCAGTCGCAAGTCGGTGCATCATCGCGCAATCATGCCACGCGCTTCGATCACACTGAAAAAGGTCAAACACCCGCGCTACAAGTTCCGCGTCACCTTCAAGCAAGGAGACGAGTACAAGCAAAGATACTTCACCGCCCGCACCGGGCCGGATGGCGCGGATGCGTTCATGAATGAAAAGAAGGTGGAGCTTTTGAACGAGGGGCGGAAGCATGGCGAGTTTACCACGGAGGAGCGCAAGGCCGTGATTCGCTCGCGGGAACTGGCTGAGGGCTTCGCGGCGGCTGGCGTGAAGGGTTTCTCTTTGGATGCCGCCTTGGCCTTTTATGCGGAGCACCTGCATTTGCGCCGCCGTTCGGTGAGCGTGCTCACCGCCTACGATGAGTTTTTCGAGACACGGCGAAACGAGGGCGTGAGCGCCGTCCACCTTCGCGACTTCACCTATCGACTGGAGCGCTTCGCCAAGAAGCACGCCAAGCGCCTTGTGGCAGAGATCACGACAAAGGACGTGGACGCGTGGATTTTCGGCCTCAAGAACGCCCCGCAGTCGAAGGACAAGCACCGTCGCCTGCTGCACAACTTCTTTGGCTACTGCGCTGGCCGTGGCTACACCGACGAGAATCCGGTGGCACGCGCTGCCAAGGTGAAAGTCATTCGGAGGCCTCCCGGCATCCTCACGCCTGCGGATACCGCCGCGTTGCTGGCTGTCTCGCCTGCCGAGATCGTGCCTGCGCTTGCCATTGGCTTCTTTGCCGGTCTGCGCACGGCGGAGATTGAGCGACTGGACTGGAGCGAGATCAATCTGAAACGCGGCTTTATCGAAGTCACCGCCGAGGACGCTAAGAGCAGCCAGCGCCGCCTCGTAGAGATCACACCAAACCTCCGTGCGTGGCTGGAGCCTCACGCTCGCCTTTCTGGCCCTGTGCGCCTTACCGAGATGCGGCACAGGGACCGCTTCAACCTCGCCCGGAAAGTCGCAGACGTGGCTTGGCCTGCGAACGCCTGCCGCCATAGTTTCGCCAGCTATCACCTTGCCCTGCATCAAGACGCCGCCAAGACCGCGCTTCAACTCGGACACACCAACACCGCCGTCTTGTTCCAGCACTACCGCGAGCTTACCACGCCGGAGGACGCCAAGACATTCTTTGCCATCACGCCGGAATCAGCCCGGCCTGTGAATGTCATCTGCATGAGCAGTGCCGCGTGAGAATGTAAATCTTCGCGCTTGACTGCTTACAGGCGAGCCCCAAGGCTATTCCATCCGAACCCATGCGGCGTATCCATACGTCGAGCGTGGCGGAGGTGGTGAGGAAGAGAGCGCAGAGCTTCGACCGAAACCAGCAATGAGGCGACGCATTCGCCATACGATGCGCCGTGCCGTGCTGAGATCGCAACAAGTTCATCCGCTACACCCATGACCATCACAACTCAGTCCCCTCTCGCAACGCGCAAGCAACTCGCCGCACACGTTGGCCTCAGCCTCCGCACCATCGACGACCTCTTGTCGAAAGCTCTACTGCCTCATTTCCGCATCGGAACAAAGTCGATCCGTTTCGATGTTGCAGAGGTGGAAGCCGCGCTTCGCGAACGCTTCCACGTCAATGCGAAGGCCGGGAAGCCCGCCAAAGGCAGCGCATCGTAACACAATCCAGCGATGGAATACCACCTCCACATGCTGCCGTCATCATCACGGCAGCAGGCGGCCATCCGTATCGTTCCCCCGCGTCCGGGCTGCTTGCGGCGTGGAGGCGGCAGGAAAAGCTCCCCCGGCTGGACGGATCAAAAGCTCAGGACAAACCGCCGCCGATTTGACCAGCTACGCCCGCACATTCAGACCGGTGTGACCGTCATCTACCCCGCAAACGCGACACCTGACCAGCTTGCCGCTATGAATGCCTGCAACCGCAACTTCTGCAAGGAGAAGGGCATCCCTGCTCGTGCTGTTTGGGAAGGGCCAGGCTATCACCAGCATATCGCCCTTGGCATTCCATATTCAGCCGGGTTGGAGCGGCTTTGGCGAGCTAGGCTTCGTAAGCGTTCGCTGGCCGTGTTCGGCGTTGAGATCAGCCCCGACGCGTTCTTATGGAAACCTGACATCGAGCCCGACAAGATCGCCAGCTACCTCTCGAAAACCCGCAAAGATAAGCGCATCTGCGTGAAGTGCCCCTGGCCTTGGATGACCTTTGCTCCCTGCTGGGAGGTGGGCTTTCGCTTTCTTGTCTTGAATGGCTCATGTGCTGCTGCCAAACCTCGGAAAAAGAGAGTGACTTCACCAGCTCTCAAAACACCTCCTCACTCCATTTCTCCGAGCTATACTGGGAAGTCGGAGCAAACCTCGGAAAGAAAGAATGAAATCCTCCCAGGCGGCATCTCTCCACCACAAAAGCATCAGCGGGCCGCTTCGAGAGCACGGCCACGAGCCTCGCCCATTGCTCCGTCGTGGCACAAATCCACCCTTGCCGCCACTGCCCGCTCCGGGTATCCTTCGCCCATGAGCGTAGCCACCCTCCAGCAATTCGGCCAAAGCCTGCCTTCCTGGCTGGACTTGGTTCGTCGTGGTGAGACCGTTGCCATCGTGGACGGCGGGCAGGAGGTCGCACGCCTCGTGCCGCCTGCGGAAGCGCCAGCCCGCGTCGCATCCCCCGTCCGCTGGCCTGATTTTGCCGCCCGTCGTCGTGCCGTGTTCGGGGATGTCGTTCTCCCCGCTGGCACCGCAGCGGCACTGGTGAATGAAGATCGCGGCGCATGAGTGCCACGGCTGACAGCAGCCTCATCGTGGCGCTTTATCTCAATGAGGCAGACTCACCGCGTGCCGATGCCGCCTGCGCTGCCGTGCAGCCGCCCGTGCTTTTGACCGACTGGCACCGCGTCGAGATCGCGAACGCCTTCCAGCGGGCCGTGAAAACCGCCCGCATCACCGCCGCGCAGGCCGCCCAGCTCTGGCAGGACTTCACCAGCGACATTGCCGCTGGCCGGTTTGAGATCATCACGCCGGACTATGCGGCTGTGCTTGCCCGCACACTGGCTCTCACGGACAAGCACACCGCCACGCTCGGCACCCGCACGCTGGACTTGATCCACATCGCCGCCGCCCTCGAAATCGGAGCGGCTGACTTTTTGAGCTTCGACCATCGCCAGCGGCAGACGGCCAGCGCGGAAGGTATGAACGTGATTCCGTGACTCGCGATGCCCACTGCCATTCCCCACGCTATGCCATCGCAATTCAATCTGCCTGATGCTGTGCGCGGCGTGTTCGCCTACCTCGACGCGGCCCTTCCAAAGGAAGTAAGGGAAGATTTGTCGGGCGGCTATCTCTACCGGGATGATAAATCTTTCCACGAGTGGGGTTCCACCCCCAGAAAGGTAGGCGAACTCATCACCGATGAGTTTCGCCTCATGCATTGGGGCGCTCCCATCCGCAAGGCGCTGGACGCCTACCGGCTATATCACAAGACCGACATGGCGAATGCGCTGACGTGCGCCTACAGCCTTCATCTGCGTGGCATGGACCCCGGCGAGGCATTGAACGCAGACTACTGCCTCGAATGGTGCGGCATTCTGGCTTGGACCACGTTAGAAGCAGTCAAGCAAGCCTACGGCAGCAACACCGATTACTGGCTCTGGCATCAATTCAGCCCGTTCCACCGCGAAGGAGATCGTTTCGTCAAATACCGGACACCGCCTAGCATGGGGACCCTGCTTGTGCGCGGAGACCGCCTCGTTTGGAGAGTGGAGGAGCTTCACACTCTCCCAGCGGGCGTGTCTCTCCGGTTTCAGGCAGAAGACAAGAAGTTTAAAGAGTTGGGCGGCAATCGTGCCTTTCTTGCAGGCGAGTTCGATTGGCCCCCGGCTGACTGGATCAATCCTGTCACGGACGAGGAAGAAGCCGCCAGCCTCGGCAAGACGAAGTCTGCTAATGTGCGACCAGCAACAGCGAAGTAGGCGAGTCACGCATCCTCTCGCCAAGCCTAAGCTCACGAGGTTGCTTTAACAGAAAAGCTCCAGTCGTCGTTCAAGACCGAAGCATTGACCACCGGTGAGGGTGCGCGAAACGGCGACGCTGGAGCCATCAAAAGCCTACTCGCCCGCATCTTTTTCGTCAATCCCGACTCCATCTCCAAGGTCGTGAACGAAAACGGCAAGCCGATGGTGGTCAATCACTCTCCAGGCCAGACAAAGATGCTTCTGCGAGGATGGCATCCACCAGCTTGGGGACTTCGACTGCGGCGGGGCCGGTGATGTGCTGGTGAAAATGCTGCGAGATGCCCGTGCGGTCCATGTTCACCTCGATGAGTCGGCATCTTCCGTTTCCCGCCGCCTGTGCCGCGAATCCCGCAGCCGGATACACCACGCCGGAAGTGCCGATGCACACAAACAGGTCTGCCTTTTTTAGAGCGGTCGTGATGCGGTCCATTTCCAGGGGATACTCGCCGAACCACACGATATGCGGGCGCAGGCTGCCAATCGTCGCACACGCACGGCAGCGCGAGCCGCTGGCAAGATCACGCGACCAACTCAGGACCGCGCCGCAGTCCTCGCAGCGTGCTTTGAGCAGTTCGCCGTGCATGTGGACGAGATACTCGCTTCCTGCACGTTCATGGAGGTCGTCCACGTTCTGCGTCACCAGCAGAAAGCCGCCGCTCCATTGGCGCTCCAGCCGTGCCAGCGCCTCATGTCCGGCATTCGGTTCCACCGCTTTTAGTTGGGCGCGGCGCTGGTTGTAAAACTCATGCACCAGTTCGGGATCACGAGCAAAGCCCTTCGGCGAGGCCACTTCCTCGATCTTGTGGCCCTCCCACAGCCCGCCTGCGTCGCGAAAGGTCGCCACGCCTGACTCCGCAGACATGCCCGCACCGGTGAGAATGACGATGTTCGACTCTGGAGGAATCATCAGGTCATGTAGCTCGGCAGCCTCACAGATTCCACCGTCAAACCGACCCGATGCGGGAATGAGAACCCTATTTACGCCGATAAGCCAACAGGCAGCTTCACATGGTCGTCACTGATCGCAACGGGGGCGTGCTGGATCAGTCGGTAGAATATGACGCCAAGCTCATTACGCAGTTCGCCCCCAAACCGAATCAACGATTTGAGGGCGCTGTCCTCAAGCAAGTGAGGGGGCTGACTGCTGCGGTTGTTTCCAACGCGGGCCAAACGCTTGCCCCACAGCCAGGCCAGCCGGATGAAGCGGGAGCGATCCCTGCCCAGACTGGTCAAGGGAATGATAACCAAAAGGGTATGATGGGTCAATCCTCTTTGGCTGCCTGTTTTCTTGCGCCACGAATAGACTTGCGGCTTTCGCTACGGAGCCAAGAATCCCGCCATGCACCGTCAACCCCGCCAGCTCGTCCGCCGCACACGCTGCCAGCGTGCGCATGGCATGGAGATGGAAGAAAAAGCATGGCAGCTCTCCTTGAAGGGATTCAAGCAGGTGCAAATCGCCAACCAGCTTGGCCTCTCGCCCACCCGCGTTTCTCGCTATCTGGATCGTCGCATGAGCCGGATCGAGCAGAACGCCCCGCTATCGAAGGTGGAACTCGTCGCCATGCGGGCCATCGTCGAAGCGCGGCTGGAAGCTGCCTACTTTGAGGCTGGCAGCCTGCCAGACCGCTATCGTGGGGCGTTGCTGCAACTCAAATGCCTTGCCACCATGGCGAAGCTGTTTGGCCTGAACCTCGAAAGCTCCAATCGTCCCACCACGCCGAAGCCGGTGCAGCCTTCGACACCGGCAGAGATCGCGGAGGCCGTCAAACAACGCTTTCCAGCCATGTACCAACGAGCCGCATGAGCCTGCGCGAATCCAACGCCAAAGCCGCCGCTAAACTTGAACGGCTGCTGGAACCCGAGCTTACCAGCGTTGGTGTAGCGGAAGAATTGTCTGTTCTTTACTCTGCTCCTGCACCAAGGAAACATTTGGAACAAGTCGGATTACCCGAGGATCGCCACGCCGCGATGCTCAAAACTGCTCGCTCTGTAATCGAGGCAGGTATCCGAACTCCTGAAGCCCTAGCAAGCTTCTTGGATTCAACATTTCAAAACAAAAAAGCACGCAAGTTCTCGCAGGCGGTTTGGGATTTCATAGGCATCCTTGACCCGGCATTGCGTGGCACGCACGACTGGCACGCCATCTACGCAAAGTTGGACAAGCCAAAAAAGAAACCAGCGCGCAAAAAAGCCGCTCCGGTAAGAGCGCCTAAACGTGAGAAGTTACCCGCAGAAAATGAGATTAAGATCGCCAATCAGCAGGCAACCATCGAACTGAGCGAGCAAGCTCACAAAATCCTCGAAAGCCTGCATCCCGTCCAGCGCAACGTGCTGGAGGACAGTTGGGCGGGCCTGACCATCGAGGAAACCGCCAAGAAGCGCAACATGTCGCCCTACATGGCCGGTTATGCTCTACGGCAGGCCGAGGGACGGTTCCGCATCCTAATGGATCAGGCCGCCAGAAAGTCGAACGTCGAGGCCGAAGCCGACAGCCAACCGGCTGCGCAGCCAATACAAGCCAACTTCACGACCCTCGCGTTGGCTAAGCCAACGAGAGGAAAGCCCGACAAAATCGAAGCTGTGAGGAAATCACTCCAACCCGAAAACTACGCCGTGCAAGGCAGCAGAGCCGATGCCGTTGAAATCACGAATCATACATCCCGCAACAGGAAGAACAAATTGCTGCCAACCCTAGCAGAGCGAAACATGCAGTCGATTCTGAAGGCGTTGGCGACACCGGATAAAGCCACCCTTGAACAGATAAAGCGAAATCCGTCCAACAAAGAACGGCTTCTGGCTGAATGGTCCAAAAAGTCCAAGGCGATAAAAGAAGACCTAAAGAGAGAAGGATACGACATTGACTCAACCCAAGAAAGATTCGAGGAAGAGCGAAGACTTGCGGAGGCGTGTATTCCAGAGGAAATCCGCCCACTGCTTGCTCGTGCCGACGCAAAGACACAGGCCGTTGTCAGAGCCGTCTTGGAAGGCAGAACGTGGGGGGAAGTAGCCGAGGACGCCAACTTACCCATCGAGAAGGCCCGTTTATTGTACAATGCGTTCCGTGACAAGGTTAATGAATGGGGTGGCAGCGGAGATCTTCCATTTCTCGATTATCGCGCTGTGATAAACTCCTATTTTGAGCGGCGGGCGGATTCGATTTTTCTCGATCATCTGCTCACGCCATCACTAGAAGCTGCCAAAATCATGCGTGGACAAATACGCAAGCCAGACGATTCCGACATTCAGTTCATGGCTCACGCAGCGGGGCAATTCAGGGCGCTCCGTGAAAGCATGGATGACAGCAAAACCAAAACGTTTTTTGGCAGCATATTTGGAAAGTGGCGGGGGTGTAATGCCCCACCAACAAATGAGGATCAATGGAGGCATTATGCAGCTAGTCCCACCTACCAAAAGGCGGTCGAAATAGCAGCCCGCGCTATTGTATATGAGCGGCAACAAGAGGAACGGAAAAGACATGAAAGGAGCCATTGGTCTGACATGAACTGGAAAACTGTGGAGCATGAAATAGCGAACCTGTTCCGAAGGTTGGGTTTCAATGCGAGAGCCACACCACCATCAAACGATGGTGGCGTCGATGTAGTGGCGCTCAAAGATTCCGTGAAAGTGGTCATCCAATGCAAGCAGCATGAAACCGTGATTGGCTCACCTGATGTGGTTCAACTTATTGGCACTGCCAAAATTCAGAGGGCCGAGGTTGCCATCATGTATTCCAAAAGCGGCTTCACGTCGGGAGCGCGTGAAACAGCAAGGAATGCGGGAGTCATTCTCTGGACACTGGATGATCTTGTGGCTCACGCCCGCAAAGTGTACGGCACCTGACCTGCCTCGTCGGAACTACCAACTAGATGTAAGGATAGCGTCACCTATTATCAGTCACGCTTTGCTTTCACGTTTCTGAGTTGCGCTGATTGCACTCATCGTTTCACTCTTTTCATGCTGACAAACGACAAAGAGCGCGAAGAAGCCAAATCAGCCGTCAATGAGCTGATCGAGAGCGCCCTCGCCTACCACACGCCGGAGCGGCTGGAGGAGCTGATGAAATTCGCCAGCCGGATGCCGCGCTACGCGCCTTACAATGCGATGCTGCTGCACATCCAGAATCCCAAGGCCCGATACATCGCCTCCGCCGCCGAATGGGCGGAGATGGGTCTCAAGGTCAAGCCCGGTGCCCGCCCGCTCGTTGTCCTGAAAATCATGGGGCCGGTGCGTTTCGTCTTCGATGTCGCCGATACCCATGGGAACCCATTGCCCGCAAGCGTGCAGGCAGAGATTGAAGACCCTTTCGCAGCCAAGGGTGAGGTGGCAGATCACGTCTGGGAGCGGTTGCATGAACTCTGCGCCTCAATGCGCATCCGTGTGGCACACGCTGTCCTGCATCCCGACCTCGCCGGATATGTCCAGCAAAGCCCCATCGGCGGGTATGACCTCACTCTCAACGATAGCCACGAACGCACCGCGCAGTTTGCCACCCTTGCCCATGAACTCGGGCACCTCTTCTGCGGGCATCTGGGCCGCACAGACACCGATTTCTGGGACAATCGGAGCGACGAAGACAAAGCGACCCGCGAAATGGAGGCGGAGGCCGTCGCCTACCTCGTCGCCTCGCGTCGCAAACTGCAAATCGCCTCCAGTAAGTATCTCTCCGGCTACCTCCGCCCCGGAACCGTGCTGCCTTCGTTCAGCCTTGAACACATCCTCAAAGCCGCTGGTGCCATCGAGGAAATGGTGGACGGCAAGCTCCCATCCCGCGAACGCGCCCGCAAAAAGAAGGCTGGCGAGGTCAAACCAAGGACGAGGACCTTACAGCCTGCCCGCTAAAGCCGTTCAAGGCGTCGGTAGTCGCGTCTTCAGTGAGCCAAAAGATGCCGCGAAGTGGCGGTTGGCTGTCATCTCCTGAACGGATTGCCAGCAAGCTCCCAAGCGCTGTAATGGTTTTGTAATGGTTTTTGACCTCATTCTCGTGCATTTGGGCGCAATCAACTGTTCAAAATGGCAGGTGTCAAAAATCAGCCAAATATCGTCACAAGGCTTGATTTACAAGGATTCCAGCCGTTTTCCGGCTGGTGCGCCCGTCAGGAATCGAACCTGAATCTGCGGCTTCGGAGACCACCATTCTATCCGTTGAACTACGGGCGCTTGCTTCGGGGCCGATGCTTCGCATGGGCGGTGGAAGGCGGCAAGTCGTTTTCAGACGGATGTCGCGTGTGGCGCGGCTCAGTCGCCTCCGCAGCCGCCGCATCCTCCTCCACCGCCACCATCGCAGCCCCCGCCTCCGCAACTGCCGGAGCCGCAGCCTCCGCTGGAATCCGCACCCTGCCGGTGAATCGCGGCGTGCAGCGGCTGGTACGAGGGCGTGGCGAGCGCCACGGAGCCGACGAGGGCGACTGCCATCGCGGCGAGTGTCGGATCGAGGACATGCCGTCCGTCACGTTCTACCAGCGGGCTGAGGCGTTTCTTCAGACGCAACCGGTTCCAGAGCGCCTCGCCTGCGGCGGTGCGTTTTTTCATCAGGGACATTCGCAGTCCGAGTACCAGGACGCTGACGAAGAGACAGATGATCAGAAAGATCACCGGTTTGTCACGGCTGATGCCTATGACGAGTTTCACCAGGCCGGTGATGAGCATGAGGAGCATTGGCAGCGCCGCGAGCCACTGCATGCGCCTGAACTGCGAGGGATGGAAGACGAGGCCGCGGGCTGCGAGAGACTCCTGCATCGCCTGAGTGACCGACGTGAGAGCTTTGCGCACGTCACGCACCTCGCTTTTGAAGCCAGTGGGCAGCGCACGCTGCACCTGCTGCTCGACGGGGTGGATATCTCCGATGTTGCCTTGATACGAGGCACCAATCATCGCCCGGCCGCTTTTCGGCACGTCCAGCTTGAGCAGACCTCGGGTAAACAGCGCCGCCAGCGCGGCATCGACCATGCGCAGGCCACCACCGCCGAGGAAGGCGATCTCATAAGGATCCGCGGGCGTCTCGTCGGACAGGCGTTCCTGCCGGTCTGTCCGTGCGGTGCGTGTGATGAACAGCGAAGCGATGAAGGCGAGCGCGAAGCCGATCAGGTAGAACTGCAAAAAGTCCTCCCCACGGTAGTCGAGGACGCCCAGGTCATCGCAACCCGGCAGGAGCAGGGCAAAGACAACCGCGGCGGCGGCAGGAATGACATAGCGCGGGCGCAGCCACTTCAGCCACGACGGCTTCGGCAGCATCCAGTGGCGGGAGACATCGACCCAGCGGTTGAGCTTTGGCCTAAAGAACTCCTGCGCCTCCGGCCAGATGTCGTCCGGAGGCTCCTCGCCGAAGAGGCGGCGGTAACTGGCCAGCGTGCGCTCGTATTGCAGGTGAAATTTGGCGCCCTCATCCAGGCCGCCCGCCGTCGGCTCGTGATGCAGAGGGCGTCCGAGCACGTTCGCGCAGAGATCCTGCCAGTAAGACCGCGTATAGACGAGGTGCAGGTGCCAGGCCTGATCAACCGCCTCGGAAGGTGTTACCGGATGGCCGGCGTGCATCGCCAGCAGGAGGAAGCGCTTGTATTCCTGGATCACGCGCGCCGTGAAGGCGCGGGTCCAGCCGTTTTCCTTTGAAAGCCGTGCCGAGAAATCGAGCACCGCGTTGTTGCTATCGAACTGGAGACTTTCCAGCTTCGCCCACATCGCCTGAACCTCAGGCGTCCATTGTGTCTGGCTCATAGTTTGTTTGACTGTGAACGAATCGTCCAAGCCGTGCGCCCTGCACCGGTTCAAATGTGACAAATCCGTCACCAAACCAACGGTCGGCCTAAAGCAGCTCCTGTTTCGCTTCCCCGGCTTTTGCGGCCGCCTGGAACTTCTTCCAGCGGAAGGGCTCGATGATCTGGCCCCAGAAGGACTTTGGCATGGCGTCCTTGATGCCGATATTCGCAGGTGGGCGGCGGTTGGTGTCGTCGTAGTAGGTACCGAAAATGAGATCCCACAGCATGAGGTTCTCGCCGTAGTTTTTGTTGCCCTCCCGTAGGTCCATTGAGTGGTGCCAGCGGTGCAGGGCGGGGGTGTTGAAGATGTAATTCAGCCAGCCGAAGCGCATCTGGATGTTGCAGTGCGTCAGAAAGCCGATGTAGGCCGTGATCGCGCCGAAGTACTCGACGACAAACTTCGGCGCGCCCGCCAGCGCGAGCAGCGGAGCGGAAAAGATCATGCTTTTGAGCGTGTCGATGATGTGAAAGCGGCCGGTGTTGAAGAACCAAAGCTTCTTCGAGCTGTGATGTACGGCGTGGAAATACCACAGCGGCATCCATTCATGGGCAACGCGATGCGCCCAGTAGAGGCCAAACTCCGCAATGACGAGACCGAGCAAGACCTGGGCGAAAACCGGCCAGTGATTCGGCCATAGCCCCGTGCCTTGATCGCCACCCACCACGCTGGCGAGGCCGAATTGGGCGGCTGAAACGACGAGCAACTGCACGAAAGATTTCGTGAAGGCGGTGTGGGCCAGATCGGGGATTTCCTGGCCGTCCGACTCCAGCCACCGCTTTTCATGCGGGCGAACTTTCTCCAGCACGAACAGCAGCGCGGCGAGGCTGAAGTAGGTGAGGTTGAAGGCCAGCGGTCCGTGGCCGTTGGCGATGCCGATTCCCGTCGGAATCAGAGCGGCGAGGAGAATCAGGGGCCAGAGCAGGTAATCGAGCAGCGTGCGAAGCATGGGGCGAATGTTCTCAAAGCAAGAAACAGGCAGATTTCCAGTGTGGATATGGCGAATGACATCTCCCAGCTTGCGCTCGCACGGGCCGCGTGTTCCGATGCGCAGCCCATGAAGTCTGTCATCGCCACCTCACCCGGAGAGCTCGCCATCCTCGACACGCCGCAGCCGAGGCCGGGGCCGTATCAGGCGCTGGTACGCACAGAATGCGCCTGCCTGTGCAATCGCACGGATTCGGAGCTGCTCGGCGGTACGTTTCCGGGCATGGAGGACAAATTTCCCTTCGCGCTGGGCCATGAGAGCGTCGGCATTGTCGTCGAGGTCGGTGAGAAGGTGAAAAACTTCAAGGTGGGTGATCAGGCCGTCGGCGGATTGGTTTTTGATCTTCAAAAAGAGGGCGTGGACTCCGGCTGGGGCGGCTTTGGCGAGTTCACGCTGGCGAACGATCACGACGCGATGGTCGCTGATGGCGTGGCCGATGAAGCGCATGGCTGGGTGGAGGTCTTCGAGATTCAAACCCGCGTGGACGCGGACATTCCGCCGGAACAGGCCGTGCTGCTCTGCACCTGGCGCGAGGTCTTGGGCGCGTTTCGCGATTTCCATCTCCAGCCCGGCGATGACGTGCTCATCTTCGGCGCTGGCCCAGTCGGCCTGAGCTTCGTGAAGCTCGGACGGCTCTTCGGACTGGGTTGGATCGGCATTGTGGACCGCCATGCGGACAAACAGGCCAAGGCGCTGGCTTTTGGAGCCGACGCGGCGTTCAAACCCGGCGATGTGGAGATCAGCGAACTCGCGAAGATTCGCGGGAACAAGCTCGACGCGGTCATCGACGCCGTCGGACATCCCGACATCGTGCAGCAGGGGCTGCCGCTGCTGCGTCGCGGCGGCTCGCACTGCATTTACGGCGTCCTCACACATGGCGTCCTGCACATCGACAAGGCGAAAGCCGACTTCAACTTCAACCTCTTCGTCCACCAGTGGCCCACGCGGCGCTACGAAAAGGAAGCCCAAACCGCGCTCTGCCAGTGGATTCGCGAAGGCAAGCTCAACTCCGCCGACTTCATCACCCATCGTTTCCCGCTGGAGCACATCGCGGATGCTTTCAAGGCCGTGAGCGAGCGGAAGGTGATCAAGGCGTTGCTGGAGTATGTTTGATCAAGCTTCTAGCTTCAAGGCTTGGCAAATTTGACGGTCACTCCCGGTTGTGCGGCGGCAAGAGATTCGCCGCGTTCTTTTCCCAGGACACACATGGTGGTCGCCAAGGCATCGCTGGTGGTACAGTTGGGGGCGATGACGGTGCAGGCGATTCGGTCGGTGAGTCCGAGGCCGGTCTTCGGAGAGACGATGTGCGAGTAACGCACGCCGTCGATCTCGGTGAACTGATAGAGATCTCCTGATGTGGAGACGCCGCAGTTTTTGAGGCGGACGGTCTCCATCAGTTCCTCGCCGCCGGGGGCGGGTTTGGTGAAGGTGCGCAGTTTGATGTCCCAGGCGTCTTCACCGGGCGGCGGGTCGCCGATGGCGATGTCCCCACCCGCCATGACGAGTGCGCGGTTGATGCCGTTTTCGCGCAGAATGCGCAAAGCGGCATCCGCGGCGTAGCCTTTGGCGATGCCGCCGAGGTCGAGGAGCATGCCGGACTTTGTCAGCGTTATGATTTGCGCCTTAGCATCGAGCTGGACGGCACGCCAGTCGGTGGCGGCGAGGGCTTTGGCGAGACGGTCTGCAGGCGGCAGTTTTTTGACGCGTTTGGTGCGCCGCCAGAGCTGCGAGAGGTTGCCGCAGGTGATGTCAAAAGAACCGTCAGTGAGGCGGGCGAAGTCGAGGGAGCGGGAGATGAGGTCAAACAACGCGGGGCTGGCTTTGAAGGGCGTGCCAGGACCGGCGTTGCAGAGCCGCATGAGCTCGCTGTTGGGCTCGTAGTCGGAGAAGACGGTGTTGAGGAAGGCGATGTGCTTGAAGGCGGCGTCGGCGGCGGTTTCGGCCTTCTCCTTGGATTCCGCATGCAGGGAGATGCGGAAGGTGGTGGCCATCAAGGGCGCGGTGTAGTCGAAACGCTTCAGTTCTTGCGCATGGAGAGCGCAGGAGAGGCTGAGACTGGAGATGACGAACCGGAACATTATTTTCACCACGCGGGCTCGGCGTGAAGGGCGGAGGAGAGATCGAGGACAGGGACGGCCGGCTTTGCCTCAACGGCTGCATCAGACCCAGCGAGGTGCTGGCAGGCGGCGCGGAGCGCGGGGATGGAATCCATGCTTTGACAGCGGGCGAGCAAAAGTCGGCGCCGCGGCAGGCTGCGAAGGTAAATGACGCCATTGGCGTGCTGCTGGATGATGTCAGCGCATTCACCGCCGCCGCCGCGGTGGCCCAGCTCGTTCGCGGCGGAGAGGGTGGCGTGGGCGAGGACGAGAATGACGGTGGAGGGAGGCTCGCTCCCGCCCGCGCATGCGATGACGCAGCCTGATTCGTCCGCCACGGCGGCTTGTATGACACCGGGAATGGCTGCCAGGGATGCGAGTTCCATTTTCAAGGCGGAGGTGATGCTCAAGCCGAGGCGAGGGCTTCGGTGGGAAGCTCGTCCGGCGAGTTTTCGGCAGCCGTGCGCAGGCGGAACTGATGGAGGACGGCCTGGGAGATGGCGTTGAGCGTGGCGAGGACGTTGCGACCGGTGCGGGCGTCGGATCCGAAGCTGAGGAAAGGAGCGGGCCGGTTGTTGAAGAGGTATTCGAGGTATTCGACTGGCGCGGCGTTGGGGAGGTCGCGCTTGTTGTATTGGAGCACGATGGGCAGCCGTTCGAGCGCGCTCCCGTTCATGCGCAGGTTGGCCTCCAGGCTTTGCAGGGACTGCAAGTTGTCACGCTGACGGTCCATCTGGGAATCGATGACAAAAACGACTCCGTCGGCCTGACGGAGCACGAGCTGGAGCGTGGCGTTGTAGGTGACCTGACCGGGGACGGTGTAGAGATGAAAGGTGGTCTTGTAGCCGGGGAGCGCGTCGGCCTCGACGGCGAGAAAGTCAAAAAACAACGTGCGATCCTGGGCGGTGGAGAGCGAGACGAGGTCGGAGCAGCCTTTGGGGTCGAGCTTGGCGTGGATCTGCTGGAGGTTGGTGGTCTTCCCGCTGAGCGGAGTGCCGCAATAGACGATCTTGAAGCTGATCGTGTGCTCGTCGTGGTTGATGCTGGGCATGACGGAAGAAATGACGAAACCAAAATGACGAACGATGAATGCCCCGGATGGAGCCATCCATTCTAACCGAGCATGCGGGAGAGTTCGCGGGCGATGAGGGTGATCTTGTCACGCAGGCCGATGGATGGCTCGTCATCGTGCAGGACGGCGACGATTGTGCTGCCTGGGAAGCAGAAGGTGAGTAGGCGGCCGCTCGCGTTCAAGGTGAAGGTTTCCGCGCCTTCGATGCCGATGAGCGGCGCGAGTCCGCGGAGTTGGCGGGCGATCTCGGGCGCCTGGCGCTGGAACTCGGTGGAGTCTGGCTTTGAGGCGTCGGCGTGGCTGAGCACGTGCGAGCCATGCAGGCAGACGCAGGCGCTGAGGCCGTGCTGGGTGGCGAGCAGCTCGACCACTCGCGGCGCGGCGAGGTTTTCCTCGGTTCCAAGCAGGGCGCGGAGGAGAAGCTGGTCGGTTTGCGTGTCCACGGGGGAGAGGCCGAGGAAGGAATGCTTCACCGGCGTCATTTTGGCCGGAGAGGCCGCAGATTGTGCTGGAGTCGGGGCCGGTTTGAACTCTGAGGCGGACTTGGCGGATGGCGCTGCTTCAGAAAAGAGGGGGGCGCTGGCGGGCGGAGGTGCTCCGAACAGGCCACGGGTGGCGGCCGGGGCTCTGGCGGGTTCATGCGCGTGAGGTGGCTCGCCAAACTCAGGCGCGGGTTTGAAGAGATTTGCCGGCGGCGGAGAAAACATCCCGGGCGTTTGGGGCGCGAGCGGAGCCTGGGCCTGCCCGAGCAATTGGGCGCTGCTGAAACCGGATTCCTGCTGCGGTTTGAGCAATGGAGAACTTGGCTGGCCTGAGGAGGCCGCAAAAGGATCGAAGGGTTTAGTCAAAGGTGCCTGAACTGAAGCAGGCTGGGAAGGAGGCGGGCTGCCAAAAGGCTGGAAGACACCTGCGAGCGGTTGCACCGGGTTGGAGGATGGCTGAGGATGTGCTTTGACCGGTGCTTCGGAGGGAACGGGCGGTGTGAATGCGAATGGAGAAGTGCCTCCGAAAGGCTGTTGAGGAGCAGGGGCGGCGGCTGGAGCAGCTTCTGCCTGGGGTGCAGGAGGCTGGCTTTGCGCGAAGGGATTCAGGGCCGCGCCGAATTTCGGAGCGAACAGTGACGAGGATGCTGGTTGCGGGAAGGAAGGCTGGGCTGCCCCTTCGCTCGCCACAGACGGAGAGGCGAACGCGGAAAGGGGATGTGGCGTTGGCTGGACCGCCTGAGGTGCGATGGTTTGCGCCGAAGGAGCGGCGAATGGGGATGGAGGGCTGGCAGGCTCGACGCGCGTGACCTGCCCTGCGGGCGCGCCGGGCTGGATAACAAAGGCGTTACTCGCAGGTGCGGCGGGTCGGAAGGCGGTCTCCTGCTGCGGCGCAGATGGTGGCGCTGAAACCGCCGGAGCGGCTGACATGCTTGTGAGCGCGTGAAAAACCTCGTTTTGCGGCAGTTTGATCCGAACATCGCGTTTCGCAGCGGTGAGTGTGTTGCGGAAGCCGATGTCCGAAAGACCGTCCACGAGCGCTCCGAGCTCAATGGTGACGCTGCCGGAGGAAATCTGCTCGTTCAGCGTGCTGGCAGGAACGCTGGTCGTGATCCAAGCGGGGACCATGACCGGGTTGAAGCCCAGCTCCTCGACGCTGTAACCAGCCAGCACGGCTGAGAAACCGAGCTTTGCCATGCCGGAGGCGGCGCTGTTTGGAGCAAGCATGGGGGGCGTCGTTGCCTGCACAGGAGCGAATGGTTGCGGAGCAGGGGAATGCGCCCGATCGGGTTCCTTCATCGCTGCCGCAAAAGCGGAGCCAAAGGGCAGACTAGGAGGTGCGGATGTTGTTGCCTGTGGTGTCGGTGTCGGACTTGGTTCAGGTGCTTTTGCAGTGAAGAGGCTGCTAATGGAATCCTGCGGAGAGTTCGAGCCAGGCGCTGATGCTGCGGCGAATGGAGAAGAGGATGCCGCCGACGGCACGGCTGCAAATGGAGAAGCAGAAGCCGATGCCGCAAAAGGTGAGGCCACAGGCTGGATCAAGCTAAAAGGAGAGTTTCCTGCGGAGAAGCCAGGTTGCGGCTGAGTTGGCGCTGGTTCTTGTGGTGAGGCGGGCTTGATCGAGAACGGACTGGCCGTCTGCGGTTCCTGTTTGATCGAAAACGGGCTTGGAGCCGTGTTTTCCGCCGCCGGTTTGATGGAGAACGGAGATGCAGGCGCGGCTGAGGCGGATTCCGACGGCGCATGCGCCGGAGCGGCCACGGCAAAAGGACTCATCGGGAACGGTTGGGCCGTAGCAGCTTCTACTTCCGGTTTTGCGGCCAGTTGAAAAGTGGATGCCGGAGGATGGGAGGAGAGCTGCGCCAGAGAGAAAGGCGACGGGGAAGCGGGATGCATTGCGTTCTTTCCAGCAGCCTCCTGTCCCTCTCGTGCCTGAAGGATCAAGCCAGGGAGCTTTGCCGCCGGCAACGGCACCAGCCGTGGATCTTGGGGAGAGATGGGCATTTGGAAAAGTGCCGGACAGACACGATACAATTCAAACACGGGCAGCGCCGCCTGCCCGCTGCGCAGGGCATTTTCCAGCAGCGCCGGCGGCAGGGACAATGGCTGTTCGGCGGGGAGGGCTCCGGCGCGCACGACCTCGGGCGGAAGCTGGTCAATCACATCTCCAACCGTGAGCGGCGCGTTGGTTGGCGTGGCGCCGGCGATGGCGAACGGGGACATGCCGGAGGACGAATTGATCGGAGGCGCGGAAATCGGCTCCTTGCCCGCTGTTTTAAAAAGGGGATTGCCGCCGATTTGGAATGGAGAGGCACCGGCGGGAGCTTGCAGTGTGGGAGATGCTTGCATGAGGGAGTGACTGGTATTCATCGCGTCCGTCATGCCCGGATGCGTTTTCGGGAAGTGCTGTTGACCTGCCTGGGCCGGTTCAGGGGAACCGGCTTCGCGCTGGAACAAACTTCGGAACGAAAAACTCATCAGAGGATGAAGCGGCCCGACTCAGCAAAGTAGCAAGCCTGTGTGGAAAATCTAGTTTTTATAAACAAATACCCCGGTATTTGCGTTGATTAAGTGAGATTAAATATTGCAGCGTCGCAGTTCAAGATTTTTTCATGGTTTTTCTGAAGCCATCGCAGGGGCCGTCGCCTTGTGTGCAATCGTAACAAACAGCGGCGGCGGGTCACTTGACTCAAATGATGCTGAAAGCGTGCCAGGGAGAGCTGGGTTGAAGATTTTGAATCCACATGAATTTTCCCTTGCGCAATCGCGCATCGAACGCACTATCCCGGCCCGCTCGTCCCGAGCAAATGACCCCTTCGTCTAGCGGTTAGGACACATCCCTTTCACGGATGCGACACGAGTTCGATTCTCGTAGGGGTCGCCACTTCTTCTCCAGCAAAGCTGGAGCCAAATGAGAAGCTCCGCTGGACACCGGTAAACACGCTCGCTAAACGAGCTTCATGTCTTTATCCGGAGGCAAGCTTTTCATCACTGGTCACAACGGTCTCGTCGGTCGTGCGCTGCTGCGCTTTTATGCCGACAAACCTCAGTGGCAGATCATCACCCGCAGCCGCGCGGAACTCGACCTGCGGGATCAGCAGGCCACCAATGCATTCTTCGAAGCCGAGCGCCCCGAATACGTGATTCTCGCCGCCGCGAAGGTTGGCGGCATTAAGGCCAGCTACACGCAGCCGGTCGATTTCCTGCTCGACAACCTGCAGATTCAGAACTCGGTCCTCTCCGCCGCGCATCGTTACGATGCGAAGAAGGTGCTCTTCCTCGGCAGCACCTGCATCTATCCCAAGGTGGTCGAGATGCCCATCCGCGAGGACAGCCTGCTCACCGGGCCGATGGAGGAAACGAACGCTCCCTACGGCGTTGCCAAGATCGCCGGAATCAAGCTCTGCCAGGGCTACCGCCATCAGCACGGCCGCGATTTCATCTGTGGCATGCCGGCGAATCTTTACGGCCCCTTCGACAACTTCGATCCCGAGCACTCCCACGTGCTGCCATCCCTTGTCCGCCGTTTCCATGAGGCAAAGCGGACGAATGCGCCGACGGTGACGCTTTGGGGCAGTGGCACACCGAAACGTGAGTTCCTCTTCGTTGACGACCTCGCCTCGGCCTGCGCCTTCCTGCTTGAGAACTACAGCAGCTCCGAGATCATCAACATCGGCTGCGGGTGGGAGATCAGCATTCGTGAGGCCGCCGAGATCATCCGCGAGATTGTCGGCTATCAAGGCGAGATTCGATGGGACACCTCGCAGCCGGATGGCAATCCACGTCGTCTACTCGACATCAGCCGCATGGAAAAGCTTGGCTGGAAAGCGAAGACGGATTTTCGTGAAGGCGTCGCGCACACCTATCGCTGGTTTCTTGAGAACCGTGCGACGGCGAGAACTTGAACACGTGAAGTCCGGCTGGACACGCCTGCGCACCTATGCCAATTGACCCTATGGCAATCCAGGCTTTCCGACCCGTTCTCATCACCCGCAACACCTGCCGCATCTGCGGTTCACGCAGCCTCACGCCCGTCGTCAGCCTCGGCGACCAGTTCATCGGAGGCGTCCTCGCCAGCGAGGACGGCAGCGCGCTCATCAAGCGCAAGGTTCCGCTCGATCTCGTCCGTTGCGACCCTTCCGTCGATGAAAACGCCTGCGGCCTCGTGCAGATGCGCCATTCCGTGCCGCCGAAGGTGCTCTACCACCGCTACTACTACGAATCTGGCATCAACCAGTCCATGCGCGACAACCTCGCCGGCATCACGGCGCTGGTGGAGCAGACCGTCACGCTCAAGGCGAACGACATTGTGCTCGACATCGGTTGCAACGACGGCACCCTCCTCTCCAGCTACAAAACGCAGGGCCTGCGCCACATCGGCATCGATCCTTCCGACGTAGCTCTCAAAGCGCGCGCCAAAGGCTTCCAGGTTGTGAACGACTTCTTCAGCGCCCGCGCCTTCAAAAGCGCTCACGCCGTCGAAAAAGCCCGCGTCGTCACCAGCATTTCCATGTTCTACGACTTGGAGAACCCGCACGCCTTCGTGCAGGACATCGCCAGCGTCCTCGCCACCGACGGCATCTGGATTCTCGAGCAGAGCTACCTGCCCGCAATGCTCGACATCAACAGCTTCGACACCATCTGCCACGAGCACCTCGAATACTACTCGCTTGCAGTGCTGGAGCGCCTCTTTGGCGACCACGGTCTCGAAGTCATCGACGTGCACCTCAACGACGTGAACGGCGGCAGCTTCCGCCTCGTTGTCGCCCATGCCGGCCAGGTCAAACCGAGCGCTGAAGCCGCTGCCCGCGTGCAGGAGCTGCGCATCCGCGAATTCGAAATGGCGATCGACTCCGACGCGCCCTACGCCGTCTTCCGCGACAACATCGAGCGCATCCGCACCGACCTCACCGCCTTCCTGAAGAAAGCGAAGGCCGAGGGCAAGCTCGTCCACGGCTATGGCGCATCGACCAAGGGCAGCACCACGCTGCAATACTGCAATGTCACGCCCGACCTCGTGCCTGCCATCGCCGACCGCAATCCGGTGAAGTGGGGCAAGTACACCATCGGCACGCAGATCAAGATCATCTCCGAGGAAGAGTCCCGCGCCGCGAAGCCGGACTATTACCTCGTGCTGCCCTGGCACTTCATGCCCGAGTTCCTCACCCGCGAGACCGAGTTCCTCGCCCGCGGCGGCAAGTTCGTCGTTCCGATGCCCAAAGTGCATCTCGTCGGCTAGGTCAAAGCCAAGCATATGTCGCTCTTTGACACGCTCGAGTTCGCCGATTGGTTTCGTGCGACGCTCGGCGGGTGGCGGTTTATCTTCTCACCTTCGTTCCGCCGTCAAATGCGAGAACGATGGAAGCACGAGAGCTGGCTTTACATCACGATGGATGTTTTATGCGGCCTGGCAGGCATCGCATTCAGTCTTTTGATTGCTTATATTGTGATCGGTGGAGTTGCTGGTTGGGAATGACCTCAAAAAGATCCTGCCCTGACGAAACACTGTCTCAGGCTTGTCCGCCACATCCACTTGAATCCCGCTCCGCGCTCGCTCGTCTAGCCTTCGCATGGACGACAAGCCAGAGCCAATGACGAACCGCAGTGCTCTGCGTTGCCTGCTCACGTTTGCACGCGGCCATTGGCGCATCGCGGCGCTGCAGTTTGCTCTCGCCGTCGGTGGTACGTCGCTCATCTTCGTGTTTCCCGGCGTGGTGCGCTGGTTCATCGACGAAATCATCCCGCAGCGCGGCACCGATCTCATCTGGCAGGCCGGCGGACTCGCCATCCTCGCCTTCACCTTGCGCGAAACGTTGTTCTACTTCCGCACCCGCGTGAACTGCACCTTCGAGCAGCGCATGATCACCGATTTGCGCGGACAGCTTCATCGCAAGGTCGAACTCCTGCCGCTGCGCTGGTTCGATCATCAAAGCACAGGCGACATCCTCACCAAGCTCGCCGACGACGTGCCCGCCACACAGCGCGTGATCCTCGAAGGCATCGAACAGGGCCTCATTGCCGTTCTCCAGATACTCATCACGGCCGTGGTCATGCTTATCGCGGACACGAAGCTCGCGCTATTGGTTCTCGCCCCCACGCCGTTCATTGCCGCCGGTGGATGGATTTATTCGCGCTGGGTTTCTCCACGCGCCACCGCCGCGCGTGAAGCCACGAGCGCGCTCAACGCCACGCTGCACGACACACTCACCGGCATCCGTCAAATCAAGAGTTTCACTGCGGAGGACATGCGTCAGGAAAAATTCCTCGCCGCCAGCCATCGTCTCAAAGACAAACAAACGCGTCTCATGGCCGCGTGGGCGTTTTACGCGCCGTCCATGACCTTGCTCGGCAATCTCGGCCTCGTGCTGCTGCTCATGGCCGGTTCGTGGTGGTGCGTGCAGGGCAGCATGACGCCCGGCCAGTTGATGCAGTTCATCCTGCTCGTCGGATTCCTCTACGAACCCATCGCCCGCCTCCACGGCGTCAATCAAACACTGCTGAACGGCCTCGCTGCCGCGAAACGCGTCTTCGCCATCCTCGATGACGAAACCGAGGAGGACCTCGATTCCGGCCAGGCGCTCGAAAACATCCGCGGCGACATCGAATTCCGCTCCGTTTCCTTCGCTTATCGCGAGGACAAGCCCGTGCTGCACGACATCTCGCTCTCTGCGCAGCGTCATCAAACCATCGCCATCGTCGGTGCCACCGGTTCCGGCAAAAGCACCCTCTTCCAGCTCCTCACCCGCTTCTACGATCCGCAAAGCGGCACCATCACGCTCGATGGCATTCCTCTGACACAAATCAGCAAACGCTCGCTGCGCCAATCGCTCGCCTACGTCACGCAGGAGTCGTTCCTCTTCGCCGGAACCGTGCGCGACAACCTCCTGCTCGGCAAAACCAACGCCACCGACGACGAACTGTGGTCCGCGCTGCGCAATGCCTGTGCCGAAGACTTCATCAAGCGTCTTCCCAAAGGTCTCGATGCCGAGGTCGGCGAACGCGGCGTTTTGTTGAGCGGTGGCGAGCGTCAGCGCCTCGCCCTGGCCCGCGCCTTCCTCAAAGACGCACCGATTCTGCTGCTCGATGAAGCCACCTCATCGGTCGATGTGAAATCCGAGCAGCTCATCCAGCAGGCGCTCGCCAAACTCCGCGCCAACCGCACCAGCCTCGTCATCGCGCACCGCCTCAGCACCATCACCGCCGCCGACGCCATCTACGTCCTTCACCAAGGCCGCGTCCTCGCTCACGGCACACACGAAACCCTCCTCCAATCCTGTTCCTACTACCGCGAGATGGCCGCGCTCGCCTTCGATCAAGGAGAGGGGAGTCGTGATTCATCACTCAACAAAAACGCCTGACTGCTTTCACAGTCAGGCGTCGTCTTGAATCGAATCAACCGGGCGAAACTCAGTTCGAGCGGCCAAGGTAGGTGCCGTCCTCGGTCTTCACGCTGATTTTGTCGCCGGGGCCGATGAAGAGGGGGACCTGCACGCGCAGGCCGGTCTCCATGATGGCTTCTTTGTACACATTGTTGGCGGAGTCGCCCTTCACGCCCTCGGGGGATTCGGCGACGGTCATGATCACGGAGGCCGGCAGTTCGATGCCGGCGACCACGTCGTCAGCGAGGAGGATGAGGTACTTCTGGCCTTCGATGAGGTAGTTCTTCGCGTCCTTCACCATGTCCTCGCCGAGGAGCACGTCCTCGAAGGTATCCGGGTGCATGAAGTGGTAGCCGTCGCCGTCCTTGTAGCTGTACTCGTGGGCGTCACGGGAGAGGTTCACGGACTCCAGCGACTCGTTGGAGGTCATGCGCAGGTTGTACATCTTGCCGATGGTGATGCTGCGGACGGACATCTGTACGAACGAGGCCATGCGCGGCGGCGTCTTGAGTTCGAAGTCGGAGACGACGCAAATGTCGTTGTTGTAGCGGACGGCGTGTCCTTTGCGGAGATTGATGACGGGGGTGGCTGGCATAAGAGCCAGAGTCCATGGCGAGTTTAAGGCGCTTTGCAAGCGCGGGTTCGGGGTCCGTGGGACGATGGACTAAAGTGGCCGTCGCCCTCAACTCACCACCACCGTCGCGACCGGACTTGGGGCGGCTTCATCCAGCTTGTTCGCGGCGATCACACGGACTTCTATCGTGCTGCCGGCGCGAGATGCTGGAGCACCGCTTCGGTGTCGTGTACGGTGATGACGGGATCGAAGACTTCCGCGCCCGCAAGGTGCATCTGCACGCGGTAGCGTTTCGGATGCGGGGCAGGGGTCACCTCACTTCCACCAGGCCGTCGCCTAGCGCGGTGAGCGTCACCTGCACCACCGGGTGCGGAATCGTTTTCGGCCGCAGGCACGTCTCAGACCGAAGCGCCGTCGGCGCGGATCATCCCGGGCCATCAGGAAGTCCAGCTCCTTGATCAGGTCGCGCATGCGTTTGCGCAGTTTCTTGAAGGTCGCGTTTTTGGCCGCCACGGTGGTCCGCAGCGCCGACCTGTTGAAGTTCACTGCCGAGCGTGCATCCGACAGCCCCGCAAAGGTGGCACGGGAGATCGTCGCCGTGGCCCATGTCGAGCGTGAACAGGCCGTCGCATCCACGAGCGCTGGCTTCCTCAAGATGTGCGAAGTAATCTTAGGGGAATGCTTCCGTCGCGGCTCAAAGCAGTCACCGCCTAAGCCACACGTGACTGGGATGAAGCCCCCCTTTTTTTGAAGCTGTAAATCCGCTTTTTTAGCCCGCCTCGAAATACCCCCATCCAGAGTTGCCCAAAAGTGAGAATGATCGGGCTGCCAAACTGAAGGCTGGCGACAGAGTTACAGCTTCTGGTGGCATCAGGGCGCCAAATTTGTGCGACAGAGGCGTTGCTTATTTGGATTTTGGCGCCAGGCAGGCGAAGTTGAGTTGGGTCGTTTATCTTTTCGTTTAGCAGTGTCTGATCGCCGCTTAATCCGGCACAACTTGTGCGAGAAGCGTGTGTTTGAACGCGATTTGAAATTATGCGCCTGCTTCCAGCCCTTCTGCTGCTTTTCATCACGACCTCCGCCTTGCACGCGCAGCAGATCGACCTCGAAAAAATCTTCGAGGACCGCAATCTGGGACCGGTGGGTGAATTGCTGGCGCGCGGAGATTACGAACTCGTGGCGCGCATTGGCGAGGCGGCGGTGGAAAAGGGGCTGAAGGCGCCGGAGTGGCGGATTTACCGGCTGAAGGCGTTGGTCGAACTCGGCCAGATCGAGACAGCGCTCGAGGAATCGCGCACGGCGCTGGTGTTTTTCCCGGGTCATTTCGAGCTGCTCATGCTGCGGCATGATTTCGCGAAGATGCTCGGCAGTACGGAGGTGATGGCGGAGGCTTTGAAAGCCTTGAACGAAGCTGCGAAGGCGAAACCGGCGAAGGATCGCACCGCGCTGGAGACCGTGATGCTCGGGAAGGCGGCGCTGGTGTTTGGAGCGGACGCACAGAAGGTCATCGCCCAGTATTTCAAGACCGCGCAGGGCAAGGACGCGAAACTGGAGGCCGCGTATCTGGCCGAGGGGCATCTCGCGCTCGACAAAGATGATGCGAAGCGGGCCGCGGACGTGTTTCGCGCTGGTTTGAAGGCGCATGGCGAGACCGCGGCGCTTCGGCTTGGGCTGGCGGAGGCGTTTCGCTCGAGTGATCGCGAGAAGGCGGTCGAGAACCTCGCGAAGGCGCTTGAATTGAATCCGCATCACAAGGCGGCGCATCTGCTGCGGGCCGAGCTGCTCGTCGGCGGTGAAAAGTTTGTCGAGGCCGAGGCGGCGGTGCAGCAGGTGCTCGATCATGATGAGGGCCATCCGCAGGCGTGGTCGCTGCGCGCGGTGGTGGCGCATCTGTTTCATGCCGACAAGAAGAAGATGGACGCGGCGAGGGCGGAGGCGCTGAAGCGCTGGGACAAAAATCCGGCGGTGGATCACATCATCGGTCGTTGTTTGTCGCGAGCCTATCGGTTTGCGGAGAGCGCGGCGCATCAACGGAAGGCGCTGGAGTTTGATCCGAAGTATCTGCCGGCCAAAGTGCAGCTCTGCCATGACCTGCTGCGTCTCGGTGAAGAGGAGGAGGCCTGGAAGCTGGCCGCAGCGATCCGCACGGAGGACGGCTACAACATCCAGGCGCACAACCTTGGCCTGCTGGAGAAGGACATGGGCGGCTACGTCACGAAGACGTTCGAGGACTTCACGCTGAAGATGCCGAAGCGCGACTGGCCGATCTATGGCGAGCGCGCGCTGGAGCTGCTGCGGGATGCGAAGGCCGTCCTCGCGCCGAAATATGGCCTGGAGCTGAAAAGGCCGGTCCTGGTGGAGTTTTTCGGCGCGCAGCAGGACTTCGCCATCCGCACGTTCGGTGCGCTGGGCGGGCAGGGGATGCTGGGCGTGTGCTTCGGCACGGTGGTGACGATGAACAGCCCTGGCAGCCTCGCTCATGGCCGCAACAACTGGGAAAGCACGCTGTGGCATGAGTTTTGTCATGTGATCACGCTCAGCGTGACGAAGAACCGCATGCCGCGCTGGTTGAGCGAGGGCATCAGCGTGTATGAGGAGCGCCAGCGCGATCCGGCGTGGGGCATGCCGATGGACGCGACGTTTCGCGAAATGGTGCTCGACGAGGAGACGCTGACGCCCGTCTCGCGGCTCAGCGGCGCGTTCATGAACGCGGAGACGCAGGACCACCTCATGTTCGCCTACTTCGAGTCGAGCCAGGTCGTCGAGTATCTGCTGGAGAAATACGGCAAGGAGAAGTTCCAGGGCATCCTGCGTGATCTCGCCGCCGGAAAACGCATCAACGACGCCATCGCGTCGCACACCGACGATCTGGACGAGATCGAGAAAGGCTTCACCAAGTTCATCAAGGGCAGGGCGCTCGGTTTTGGAGCCAAGGCCGACTGGGAAGATCCGAAGCCGGAGGAATTGAATCCTTTTGATGAAGGCTCGTTCTCCACGTTTTTGAAGGAGCATCCGAACAACCTGCCCGCGACGCGGAAATACGCGCAGGAAATGGTGAACCAGAAAAACTGGCCTGAGGTGCTCAGACTGGCCGATGTTTTGATCCAACTGCTGCCGGAGGATTTCAGCGCGGAGAGCGGCTACAGCCTCAAGGTGATGGCGCTGCGCCAGTTGAAGCGCGAGGTCGAGGAAATCGCCGTCCTGCGGAAGAGCGCGGCCCAATCATCGAGCGCGCAGAGCACGTTTCTGCGTCTGATCGAACTGGATGCGCCGAAACAACGCTGGGCGGAGGTGAAGTCGAACGCGCAGCGTGCCACGGCGCTGAATCCGTTCCTCGTGACGCCGCAGCGGGCGCTGGCGGAGGCGCATGCCGCCTTGAAGGAAAACACCGAGGCCATCGCCGCCTACGAACGCGTGCTGATCCTCGATCCCGGCAGCGCGGCGCAGACGCACTTCAAACTGGCCGAGCTGTTGAAGGAAAGCGATGCCACGGAGGCCAAACGTCACCTGCTCGACTCACTGGCCCTCGCCCCACGCAATCGCGAAGGATTGGCGATGCTGCGGGAGTGGAAGTTATGAAGAGCTAACGACCCCAAGCTCAGCGACTGCGGAGGCTGGCGCGCTGGCTGTGCGGCGGATGGCAAGGTGGCGGCGGAAGCGGCCAGCGTGACAGCCGGAGTTGCTCGCTGCAGCGCATGGTTATGCCTTGAACTGTTCATCGTAGGCTTTGCGGTGGTGCGGGAACTCCTCTGTGTAGAAAGGATACGGAATACCAAGGATAGTGATTTCGTGTCCTTCGTCTCTGAAGCCGGTAATACACCGTCCGATGCCGCTGATCTCGAATCCGTCGGAGCGAAGAACGTGAAGATCGGGAATCGTCTGTGTGTCGATGAACTCATATTTCGGATCTTCCTCGTTCACGGTGACGTTATGCAGTCGGCAATGATCCAGAAAAGACGGTATGGCGAAGCGGAGGAATGGAACGCAATCTTGCCGGAAACGACGCCCATCGGAGGATCAGCGGACTCCAGCGAAGTTGTCCCAATTTCTTCGTTGTTTAGGAACACGCGATACATAGTCGCCTAACTAGGGCGTGTTTTAAAATTGGTTTCTGAGGGATAAAGTGCAGATGGCAAGAAGGACAAA
>Ga0315900_10001864_pt1 | contig 33238 bp, 20 predicted proteins | sample LakEriMetagenome_FD_203521 | JGI IMG/M metagenome (GOLD analysis project Ga0315900, IMG submission 203521) | Freshwater fungal communities from buoy surface, Lake Erie, Ohio, United States - Buoy 12 MA114 | ecosystem: Environmental > Aquatic > Freshwater > Lake > Lake biofilm | place: USA: Lake...
GCTTCCTTATGCCGCCATGGGTATAGGTATGATCTTGGGTGGATACATACCAAAGCTGCTGATTGAACGCTATAACTGGAGTCTGAACAGAGCCAGAAAAACCATCATGCTGTTATCTTCAATTGCGATACCTGTTTTTTGTTTTGCTATTACCACTAAGGTTGATGCTTTAACTGCAATCCTGCTCATGTCAGGTATAATGCTGGCACATGGTCTTTGGTCGAACATCACGCTTCCGACTGAAATTTACCCTAAGAATATACAAGCCACCGTAACCGGAATTGGTGGCACACTTGGTGGTTTGACAAGCGTTGTTACACAAAAATTGATCGGTGTAACTGTTATGAATTATTCATACCTCCCCATTTTTATTTTTATTGGATCTGCATATTTGATAGCATTTGTATTGGTTCATTTTTTAATTGGAAAGATTGGAGGGGAACATATTGTCGGTTCAAAACCCGTTAACTGAATTATTAATCTATGAGAACATTAGATCATCAATATGAATTTGTAGTTGTGGGAGGTGGCTTAGCTGGGATCTGCGCTGCTGTTACCGCATCCAGAAAAAATATAAAAACTGCATTGATCCAGGACAGGCCTGTTCTTGGAGGCAATGCAAGTACTGAAATTCGTGTCCCACCTGTTGGTGCAACACAGTGCAACTTTGCCTATTCCAGGGAAACCGGCTTAATAGAGGAATTGTTTTTGAACAATCTTTATCGAAATCCTACTTGCAGCCCTGAGGGTTGGAATCTTGAATTGGAGAGTTTGGTCAGGAATGAACCTAACCTTGATCTGTTCTTAAATTGTGCCGTTTGCAATGTTGAAACTGCGGTTTCTAAAAGCTCATCAACTGCATCTCATGATGTAACTATCAATTCAATCAAGGCTTACTGCTCCATGGCTGAGACCTGGCTTATTTTTCATGCGCCTTATTATGCGGACTGTTCCGGTGACGGAATATTGGGTGCTGAAGCTGGTGCTGCTTTTCGTTATGGAGTGGAAGCCCGTTCAGAATTCAATGAGCCATTGTGTCCGGACGAACCTGCAAAAGAAACCATGGGTATGAGTCTGCAGCTTAGGGCAAGAGATGCAGGCAGGCCCATTCCCTTTGTAAAACCTGATTGGGTGCAATTGGAGCTAAATGCAGAAGATTTCGGACCATACCGACCTGTAAGTGAACAGTTCTTTCCGGATACAGGAGGGTTTTGGTGGCTTGAATGGGGTGGCGAACTGGATACTGTTCATGACACCCTAAAAATTAAGGAAGAGGTTCAACGCATCACCCTTGCCGTATGGGATTATTTGAAAAATCGTTCGCCCATATCCGAAAAACTGAGAACTTATGAACTGGATTGGATGGGTGCTGTTCCGGGCAAGCGAGAATCTCGTCGTTTCGAAGGAGACCATATCTTAACGATGGGTGACATCGATATGCAGCTTCATTTTGATGATGCAGTGGCTTATGGTGGCTGGGGGTTTGATCATCATCCCCCCGGTGGTTTTCATGACAAGGTTAATCCCAGCACACACCAATATCTCCGGGGTCCCCATAATGTTCCCCTTCGCTCATTGTATTCCAGGAACATTGCTAATTTATTTTTCGCTGGTCGTAACATCAGCGCATCGCATTATGCTCTTTCCAGTACCCGGGTGATGCTCACCTGTGCTCAATTGGGTGAAGCTGTTGGTGTAGCGGCGGTGCATGCCGTTCAATTGGGCGGACAAATCAGGAAGCTGACACAGAATGATCATGTCAGGGGTATACAATCTGATCTGCAGAAAAATGATCATCACATCAGTCACTATCCAATTTTTATTCCAAGGGATTTTGCTCCATCAGCTACTGTTTCAGCATCCTCTGCTTTTTCCATCAATGAAAAAAATGATACTTGGGGCAAAGAACAACTGACAGGACCTCGAATGCAGATGTTGACAATCATCACTCAACAGCTTGAATCTATTCAGATCAAGTTGGATGCCACTTCATCAACGCAATTGAAATATAAGCTTGCTCAAGGGCCTTCTAATTCCTCAACTTATCCCGATAAGGAAATTGCATCAGGATACATTGAATTGTTGGAAGGCAATGATCAGTGGGTGACCATTCCGGTTTCCTGTATCATTAATCATCCAGGCTGGCATTTTCTCATGTTTGAGGAAAATCCAAATATATGGTTACATGTATCGGAAACACCACCAGGGCAGCTTCGTTATTATCCCCGACCAGAGGACCCCATCAGACCTAATCCTTTTTCAAAATGGACATTAAGATCATTGGCTATCGGACAAAACAAAGCTGCTGATGCAGATGGTGCAAAAGTAATGGCCCCAGACTGGAATGAACATGCACTTCGTTTCAAAGAGATGAGTTGTTTTCTTGGATTCTCCTTCATGAGCAGGATTTTTCCAGCTCAGCCAATATACGATCCATCAATGGTGGTGAATGAACACAGTCGACCAACTAACAAGCCCAATCTTTGGGTATCATCCGAGACTGAATTTGATCGTCCGGAATGGATTGAACTAAGTTGGGATTCTTCACTTGATATTGATGCTATTCAAATTCTGTTTGATTCATCATTGCACTTCCATTTTGGCCAAAGCTGGCAGGGCTATCAAACCAATGCCATTCCTTCCCTTGTCAAAGCGTATAGGGTTATTTCAACTTTCTCTGATGGAACAGAGAAGTGTTTGGTTGATATTGAAAATAATCATCAGAGAAACCGCATTCATAAACTGGCAGTTGAAAATGTCAAAAAAATCAGGATAGAATGTTTAGGTGCCCAAGGTATCAATCGAGCTCATATCTATTCTTTGCGTGTATTTGGAACAGAAAATGGTGCTGTAAATAAAGAATTGTAGAAAATAATATTACTTTATAACATGAAGTCTTTTTTATTATTCGGCCCTGAGGATGTAAGGTTATCTGAAAAACCATTGCCTGGTATTGGCCCGGATGAGGTGCTGGTAGAGCCGAAATTTACGGGCATTTGCGGATCAGATATACATTATTTCCGCCATGGCTACTGCGGCAATTTCAGGCCTAAATCCCCGTTTGCCCTTGGACATGAATTTTCAGGAATTGTACATAGTATTGGCACAAATGTATATGACCTAAGTATTGGCGATGAAGTTGCCGTTGATCCTTCAATGCCTTGTGGAACTTGTAGCCATTGTCGTAGCGGACAATATAATCTCTGTTTATCGATGCGTTATTTTGGATCTGCCAGTTGTGATCCACATATAGATGGTTCGATGGCACAATTTGTTATTGTGCCTAAGACCAATTGTTATATTCTTCCTCAGGGGATCTCTATGTCTCAGGCTTCTTTACTCGAACCTTTGTCAGTAGCAATGCATGCAGTTCGTCAGGTTGAACACATTGCCGGTAAGTCAGTATTGATAACCGGTGGTGGACCGATCGGGCAATTGATCTTGCGCGTTCTTCGGGCTTTTGGTGCTTCTTTCATTGCCGTCAGCGATGTAAGTGACTATGCCCGCCAATTTGCTATGGATAGTGGAGCCAATCATGTTGTTGATCCGCTTGATGAATCTTCATGGAAAAGTATGGATCAATGTGATGTAGTATTTGAGGCGTCTGGAATACCTTCAGCATTGTCCAATGGTATACAGATTCTCAAAAGAGGCGGTACATTGGTGATGGTGGGTACCCTGCCAGAGACATTCACCATCACTGGTAATGCCATCATGAGCAAGCAATTAAGTGTGCTGGGGTCTTTTCGGTTTGCAAATGTTTTTGAAGATGCGTTGAAAATGGTGTCGTCAGGTCTTATTGACCTTGGAGGGATCGTAACAGCCACTTATGGGTTTACTGAAATTCCTATGGCTTTGGGAAAAGCACTTGAGAAAAAAGATGTCATGAAAATTCAGATCGCATCATGAGATACACACAACTGGGTAAAACCCACATGTTGGTTTCGCAAATCAGTTTTGGCGCTTCATCATTGGGGGGTGTATTCAGAGAAGTTGATGAGCCAAAAGCCATTGAAGCTGTTCATGTAGCCATTGATCTTGGCATCAATTATATTGATGTTGCTCCTGCCTATGGAGGCACCAGGGCAGAATCTGTTTTGGGTAAAGCACTCAAGGATATCCCTAGATCCTCCTTTTATATTTCCACCAAGGTTGGAAAAAATACAGCGCTTGAAAGTTACGGCAGCGATACATTTGATTATAGTCGTGAAGGAATCATGAGATCTTTGGATGCCAGTACCCAGCGAACAGGCATAGAATATTTTGATATTGTTCATTTGCATGACATTGAGTACAATCAAGGTCAGCATACTGAGTGGGCTCTCTCTGAAGGATTGCAGGTCTTGCAAGAACTTAAATCAGATGGAAGAATAGGAGCAGTAGGAATAGGAATGTACCCTGTTGATCTTTGGGAAAGGGTGATAAGTGAGGGCGGTATAGATGTGGGTTTATCGCATAATCTATATTGTTTGAATGATACCAGACTAGAGCAGTTATTGCCACTTGCCCGATCCAAGGGAATAGGCATGATCAGTGCCTCGCCTTTTTCCTCTGGGTTACTTACCTCCAGGGGCGCCCCCCAATGGCATCCGGCGAATGTTGAACAACGTAAAAAATTTGCTGAAGCAGCCAAAGTCTGTAAAGAGCATGGAAGCGAAATTGAAAAACTGGCGATACAATTTTCAACGCAAAATCCAGATATCATCACAACCATGTTCAGCAGTGCTGATCCGGTTTCGGTTCGCAGGAATCTGGAATGGTGTGCTGAACCCATTGATGAGGAGTTGCTTAGTGTTGTAAGAGAAATTCTAATGCCTGTATCAAATCAAAATTGGAATTATTAAACATGAAAATAGATAGTCATCAGCATTTCTGGCAATACAATCCATCCGATTATGTGTGGATGTCTGAAGAGCACAATGTGATCAGACGCAATTTTCTTCCCGTAGACCTCAGGCCATTGCTTGATGCAGGCGGTATTGACGGAACCATTGCTGTCCAGGCCCGTCAAATGCTGGCGGAAACTGATTTTTTACTTGAGCTGTCAGCCCAACATCCCATGATCATGGGAGTTGTAGGCTGGATTCCTTTGTGTGACGCCAACGTGGAGGATCATCTTGCTCATTATGCTTTACAAAATAAAATTGTTGGCTTTCGACATGTGTTGCATGATGAACCGGATGATCATTTCATGCTCCGTAAGGATTTTAATGAAGGCATCAAGGCATTGAGCCGATACAACTTGTGTTATGATGTGTTGATCTTTGAAAAACACCTTCCTCAAACCCTTCAATTTGTTGATCAGCATCCCGGGTTAACAATGATTGTTGATCATATTGCCAAGCCGCGAATCCGGGAAGGCAATTTCGACCACGAGTGGGAAAAGAATATCCGTCAGCTTGCCGAGCGCAATCACGTCTGCTGTAAGCTGTCAGGTATGGTGACTGAAGTGAGAGGAGGTAAATGGGATGTGGCTTTGTTGAAACCTTATTTCGAAGTTGTTCTGGAAGCGTTTGGTCCTGATCGACTGATGTTTGGATCAGATTGGCCAGTTTGCTTGCTGCAGAGTGAGTATCATAGATGGCTTGAAACTGTGAATGATTTTATTGGAGAGCTGAGTGAGTCGGAAAAATCAGCCATCATGGGTGGAAATGCTGCACGCATTTATTTAAAACAATAACCAGAAAACTGTAAATGCAATACAATGGGAGCCAAAGAAAAACAGGAATCTGGAGCAACTGTTAAACGTGTTGGAATGGTCATCAAATTAAGGCCAGAATATGTAGAGCAATATCTTTCATTGCATGCAGATTCCAGTCCTGGTGTCAGGGATCTTCTCACAAAATATCACTTGAAGAATTTCAGTATTTTCTTACACAAGATCGGGGGTGAGTACTTTGAATTTGGTTATTATGAGTATACCGGTACTTCATTTGAGTCAGACATGAAAAATTTGGCAGCTGAAAAACGGAATATAGAATGGCTAAAAGTATGCGATCCTATGCAAATGCCTTTAGAAGGAGAAAATGGTTGGGCAGAAATGAGGCAGGTATATTATAATGAGTGAAATAATTAATTTTTGATCCTTTAAAATAAAGATATGAGTCGGTATGCATTGTTCATTTTCATCATGGTCTTAACGAAATCCTCAATACGAGCTCAACAATATGCCGATAGCATTCACATTCAGAAAAAGACGGAAACAGCATCCAGCATAAATAAAATTGCCAATGGCAATCTTTTGTATGACTTTGGTAAAGATTTTTTTGGAAGGTTAAAGGTGGATTTGAGCGGACTATCAACAGGTGATTCGGCTTTAATATACATCGGAGAAAAAATTGATGTGATGGGCGCGGTCGATAGAAATCCCGGTGGAACAATACGTTCATACCGCTATCGCATCACCAAAGAAGCAAATAAAGACATTATTTATCTACCTAATATTCCTGATAAAAGAAACACGTCGGGCAATGCCCTACGATTACCCGAGTATATGGGTATTGTAGCTCCCTTCCGGTATGCAGAGGTTGAAAATAGTGGAAACGCAAGCAAGGTTAGGATTACCAGAGAGATCTTTCATTACCGATTCAACGACCAGGCATCTTCGTTCCACAGCAGCGACAGTATACTGAATGCCATTTGGGACCTCTGCAAACACAGCATCAAGGCCACTTCTTTTATGGGATTGTATATTGATGGCGATCGCGAACGGATTCCGTATGAAGCAGATGCCCTCATCAATCAGCTATCTCATTATGCGCTGGATACCGAGTTCGGGATTGCCAGAAACACTTTCGAATACCTGATGCAGCATCCTACCTGGCCTACTGAGTGGCATCTGCAAATGCACCAGATTGCCTGGTATGATTATTTATACTCCGGCAATATTGAGCTCATCAGAAAACATTATGACTTCCTAAAACTCAAAACGCTGGAGGCATTTCAGCAACCCAATGGACTCATCAGTACTACTGCTTCGCCACAGCGCCTAACGTTTTTGGATTCCATTCATTACAAAACGTTTGATGCAAAACAGGGGCTCCGTGATATCACCGACTGGCCACAGAAGGGGAATAAGATCGCTGGTCCGGATTATCCTGGTGAATCCGATGGATTTGTTTTCTGCAGTTACAACAGTGTTGTCAATGCCTATTATTATCAATCCCTCTTGCTAATGAAAGAATTCGCGAGGATCCTGGGAAACAAGGAAGATCAAGTCAAGTATGATCGCAAAGCCAAAGAAGTGTTTGAGGTTTACAATGAAGTTTTTGTTGATCCGGTATCCGGTTTGATCAAGGATGGCGACACCACATCACATAGTTCTTTCCATGCCAATTTCTTTGCATTATGTTTTGGACTGGTCAGGGATCAGAATAAACCTGCCGTAAAAGCATTCATTACATCAAAGGGTATGGCTTGCAGTGTATATGGCTCACAATTTTTTATGGATGCCTTGTATAATGAAGGTATGGGTGATCATGCACTGAAGATGCTTACCAAAAGGGATGTGAGGAGCTGGTATCACATGCTGGAATTGGGCGCCGGAATGACGATGGAAGCCTGGGATCTCAAATTCAAACCTAATCTTGATTGGAATCATGCCTGGGGTGCTGCTCCATCAAACCTGATCGCTTTCAGATTGATGGGCATACAGCCACTGCAACCTGGTTTTACTGAAGCTATCATCAGGCCGGAAATAAGTAACTTAAAGAGTGCAGAGATCCGAATACCGACAGCAAAAGGGGAGATTTATGAAAAAATTATCCAGGATGAAAACATGTACGAACTCTCTTTAACCTTACCCAAAGAAGTGACAGGCAGGGTAGAAGTTCCAGTATTCAATAAAGACCAAAAAAGTATCAGCATAGAGGGTCAAAAACTGAAACCAAAACTGAAAAATGAAAAATGGATTTTGGAAAATGTAAGGGGAAATATAAAGATCAGTCTAAAAAAGCGCTAGCAAATCAAATGATCTTCATTAGTGTCAATATTCAAAATGAAAGAGTCATTAATTGAATTCTTAAAATTTCGTAAAATTTTTATTTAATTCGTACATTGAACCCATAAATTATGTTTGCCATGCATAGGCTCAACCCTTATTTCAAGATTGCGAAAAGAACTTTATTCTTCGCAATCAGCCTCCTGGCCTTGTCCTTTCAGGTTTCTGCCCAGCAGAAAACCGTTACCGGAACGGTAAAGGATGAAACAGGAGAACCACTCTCCAGAATTTCAGTAACCATTTCAGGTTCCAAAACGGGAACCACAACAGACGGACTGGGAAAATTCAAGATCACTGCTTCTGCAGGTGATGAGCTTGTCTTTACTTCAGCCACCCATGAAACTTTCAGGATCAAGGTGGATGACAAAACCGACTATTTGGTAGCCATGAAGCCCAACTCATCTTCATTGAATGATGTAGTGGTGGTAGGTTATGGTCGTCAGAAGAAAGTCAACCTGGTTGGCGCAGTGTCACAGGTTACTGTCGATGACAAAATTGTAAGTCGCGCCGTGCCCAATGTATCTTCTGCATTAACAGGATTGGTTCCCGGTTTACAGGCGGTACAATCTTCCGGTATGGCGGGTAACAATGAAGCTTCCCTTTTGATCAGGGGTTTGGGTACTGTAAATAATGCAAGCCCTCTGATTGTTGTGGATGGAATGCCAGATGTCGATATCAACCGACTGAACCTCAATGATGTTGAAACCATCTCTGTATTGAAAGATGCTACATCTGCATCGGTTTACGGTTCAAGGGCTGCCAATGGCGTTATCCTCATTACTACGAGAAGCGGAAAGGGAGCCAGAAAAACTTCACTGAATTTCACCAGCAACAATTCCCTGGTAGCTCCCACTCGCGGTATCGATTTCATGGAGGACTATGCGAGAGCACTTGATGTGCAAATGAAAAGAACAGCAGTAAATACACTCCTGGGTAATCAGCTATTCCGTTATGGCACCATTGATGAATGGATGGCCAAGAGTATGGTAGATCCTCTCAAGTTCCCTGATACAGATATTTGGGATGTGATTCTCAGGCCCGGTATGTACAATAACTATAACCTTTCTGCAACAGGTGGAAATGATGCCACCAACTTCTTCATTTCTGTAGGTGTGAAAGATGAGAAAGGTCTTCAGATCAACAATGATTATAAACAATACAATGCCCGTTTCAATTTTGATGCCAAGGTCAAGAACAACATGAATGCCGGCTTCCGATTCAATGGTAACTGGTCCAATTGGAGGTATGCTCTTGCTGAAGGTTTTAATGATCCCGATGCATCCAATACCGCCGGTAATGATCTTCAGTATGCGATAGCAGGATTGGTTCCATATGATCCGAAGACAGGTTTGTTCGGAGGTGTGATGGCGTATGGCGAAGATCCACAGGCGTATAATCCATATGCTCAGTATATACTCAATCCAACGCGCAACAATCGCCAGGAGGCTAATCTTCAGGCTTACTATGACTGGACTCCAATCAAGGGATTGACAGCAAGGGTTGATTATGCTCTCAATTATTATAACCAGTTTGGATATGGAGCACCAACACCTGCACAGGCGTATAATTTTCAGACAGAGACTTTCGGTAGCAGGAACTACGTAGGTCAAAATGCGGGCATCTCCAACTCAACAAGTACTGGTTTCAAAACCTTGTTGAATGGTCGCTTGAATTACAATACCAAGATCGGTAGAAATCATGATATCTCAGCTGTAGTTGTATATAACGAGGAATACTGGTATGCAAGATCACAGGGTAGCTCAAGAAATGATAGACTTCACCCCAGTTTGACAGAGATCAATGCAGCTTTGACAGATATACAATCAACCAGCGGTACATCCAGTACTGAGGGACTCAGATCTTATATCGGTAAGTTCAATTACACTGCTTACAACAAATACCTTTTTGAAATCAACTTCAGAGTAGATGGTTCATCCAAGTTTCTCGACAGCAGTCGTTACGGGTTTTTCCCTTCCGCTGCTTTTGGCTGGAAGTTCACTGAAGAGAAATTTATCCAGAAGTTCACGGATAAATTCCTGACCAATGGTAAGCTCCGTGTTTCATATGGTAGCCTGGGTAACAACAGCGGTGTGGGAAGGTTTGAGCAGCAGGAAACACTGACCAACCTCAACTATGTAACAGGCGCAAGTGTTCAGCGTGGCTTTGCCAATGCCAAGATGATCAACAGATTGCTCAGCTGGGAAACCACAACCGTGTTCAACCTTGGTCTGGATCTGGCCTTTATGCGCAACCGCCTTACAGCAGCTATTGATTATTACGATCGTCTGACAACCGGAATGAACAGGCCTTCTGAGTTTTCTACATTCTTAACTTACGCATATAATCCTCCTCCAAGAAGAAATATCGGTAACCTGAGGAACAGAGGTGTGGAATTGGATCTTTCGTGGAAAGACAGGATCGGTAAGTTGCAGTACGGATTCAATATGAACGCTTCTTTCAACCAAACCAACCTTGAAAAATGGAATCAGTTGCTGTTGAGGGGCAACATTTTCATAGGCATGCCTTATCAGTTTGTATATTCTTATGAAGACATGGGTATCGCTCAATCTTGGGCAGATATTTACAAAGCAGCTCCACAGGGTGCGGCACCCGGTGATCTTTTATTGAAAGATCTCAATGGTGATGGACGTATTTCGGCTGATGACAGAAAAGCGTATTCAAATCTTCAGCAAGAAAGACCTACTACTACTTTTGCTTTCAATGCATTTGTTGCCTACAAGGGTTTTGATCTTACTGTCTTCCTGCAGGGTGCTGCCGGTCGCAAAGACTATTGGCTGAACATTTATAACAACACCAACTTCAATAACGCACGTTATGCCGCTTCTTGGGAGCATTGGAACAACCCATGGTCATGGGATAACAGGGAAGGACTATGGCCAAGGCTGGGTGGTAGTGGCAACAATCGTCAATCTACTACCTTCTGGCTGGATGATCTGAGCTATGTCCGTGTTAAGAACGTACAATTGGGTTATACAGTCAATTCAAGAGCCTTGACCAAAATGGGTGTATCCAATTTAAGGATCGTCGGTTCAACAGAGAATCTGGGAACACTCACTGCTTTCCGTGGTTTGGATCCGGAGAAGCAGGGGGATGACAACAACGTATATCCTATTAATAAATCCTATTCTATCGCCATTAATCTCAGTTTCTAAAATATTGTGACAATGAAATCATTTTTTTCAACTTCAACTATTGCATGGGTATCAATGGCAGTAATCATGCTGACAGTACCCACATCTTGCAAAAAAGATCTTTTGGAAAGGGTTCCTACCGGAGAACTTGCCGCAGAAAATTTCTGGAAGACTGATGCTGATGCCACTATCGCCTTGATGTCTGCTTATGCAGCTACAAGAGCCGTTTTTGCCAGGGATTATTATTTCGATGGACATGGTGAGTACACCAGAACCAGGGGAACCAGCGCAACCAGTGGCAGTATTCTCAGGGGAGATGCCTATCAAGGTGCTTCATATGCTCCTTCTGGGTATGGTGCGTCGTTCGATAAATACTTTGGTTACCTCTACGGTGCCGTTAACAGGACCAATTATGTTATTGAGAATATCAACAAGAGAATGATACCGGGTGCTACGGGTGCCCGACTGGCCACGCTGGAGAGCATTATCGCTGAAGCTCGTTTGCTAAGAGGGATGACTTATTTCAGGTTGATCTCCATGTGGGGTGATGTGCCTTATATCGGAAGGATCATTTATGATAACAGTGAGGTTACCGACATAGAAAGAACACCGATAAAAGCTGTAAGAGACTCTATTCTTGCTGATTTCAATTATGCCGTAGATAAATTGCCGGCAAGACCATCCGCACTGGGAAGGGCTTCAAAGCCTGCTGCACTGGCTTTTAGGGGTAAGCTCAACCTTTATTGGGGAAGCTGGAAGAAAAATGGTTGGCCTGAACTGGAAGGATTTACAAGAGACGCTGCGGAAGCTCAGGCTGCTTTTACTGCCGCTGCAGCCGATTTTAGATCCGTAATCAATGATTTCGGATTGACCTTGTATAAGAATGGTGATCCCGGCCAGATTGATGCATTGGGAAAAGCTGATATTCTTCCTAACTATTTTGAATTGTTTACACCAAAGGCAAATGGCACCCCTGAAAACATTATGGTATTTACTCATTCAGGTACGCCTACCAATCCTTCACAGGGTGAAGAATTGATGCGTGATTTCTCTGGAAGGACAGTAGAAGGTTCACAAGTTTGGGTTTTGCCATACTATGAATTGGCAGACCGGTATCAGCTCACTACTACCGGTGATTTCGCTCCTAAAATGCTTCCTCTCAATCCCACAACCAATGCAGCTGCGAGAACTACTCCCAATTCAGCCGTAAACCCTCAGTCCTATGCCAACAGGGATTACCGGATGAAATCAACCATCATGTGGGACTTTGAAATGTGTATTGGATTGCAGGCACTGAAGTCAACCGGCTTCTCACCATTCATTTATAAAACATGGGCCGCCAATGTAACCATTGGTGGTGTGAGATACATCTCCTACAACACAGATGGTGCCTTGCATGGATATGTTTTCAGAAAGTTCGTGAGAAACTATGAAGGACTGGGCAGAAGTGAAGGCGATTATGCGTATCCTGTTATGCGCCTTGCCGATGTATTGCTGATGTATGCGGAGGCTTCCAATGAAGTAAGCGGACCTCTGGCAGATGCAGTGGCAGGAGTAAACAGAGTACGTGCCCGCGGAGCTCTTCCTCCTTTGGCACCTGCCAAATTTGCCAGTAGGGCAGCATTTTTTGATGCAATAGAACAAGAACGTATTGTTGAATTGGTGGCAGAAGGTCACCGTGGTTTTGATCTCAGACGTTGGAGAGCATTAGAAAAAGTTTGGGGCCCTCCCGGAAGTGCAGGCGTATGGAGAATTGATACCTGGGGTGCAAATGTGACCAGATATTATCAGAATACACCTGATATTACATATCAGCAGGCTTATATTTTCAGAATACCTCCTGCCGAGAGAGATCGCAATCCCAAGCTAACACAAAACATCCCCTGGAGATAATTAACCCTTAACCTAACCAAGAATTTTAATTGTAAGCCATGATAAAATATTTCAGAACCATAATCGCCATCCTGATGATCTCAGCAATCGTCGTTTCCTGTAAGAAGGATAGTGTAGTAGACGAGGACGGATTGCTGATCACTTTTCGAAATGAATGTTTTGTGAGCAACTTCGAATTACTGGGAGCAGATTTTGTTACGGTCAGAGCAGCTCCGGCAGTAATTGACACAACAGCACAAACCATAGATGTACAAGTTCAATTTGGAACTGATCTTAAGAATGTCTATCCCCAGTTTACCCTGGCAACAGATTGTAAGCTTGAGCCGAAGATCACGGGTCGAACAGATCTCTCTGATTTGGCAAATCCAAAGATTTACACTGTTGTTGCTGGCAACAGGATAACAAGAAAAGCCTATAAACTCAATATCAGGTTCTAAACATATTACCTTCTAAATCAACCGCAATGCGCAATAGAAATATTAGTTTTTCCTTTCTGATTGTCATCGTACTGATAACATTTGCATCCTGTCAGAAAGATGAATATCAGCTCCCTGATCCGGTATCAGAGCTGACCAACGATTGCATCAAAAGATCAATAGGGCCCAATATTGCCAGTTTGCCAATAGAATTTGCCTATGCCATGGCTATTCCAAATACAAAGGGTAAGCTTGTGTCCGCAAAAGTGGAGGCATCCATTCCAGGTGCAACCGGAACCTATCTGGAACATCGTTCATACTATACGAACTCTGCTGGCGTAGATGTGCCGGTAACGGTAGGTTCTCCTTCATCTACTGTAGATAAGGTAACCACTATGAATTATACAGTTGACACCAACGCGGCTACCCTGAGATATTATTACATTGTTCCGGAGGCAGCAAAAGGCCAGCAGGTTTCATTTACTTTTTCCGTAACCAGCAGTGATGGGAAAACAGCTTCTTATAAAATGGGGCCTTACAATATTTCCCGTATGAACATAGCGAGGAATCTTGCAGTTGCCAACGGCACCAATGCTTATATTTCCATTGAGGACATGGCGGTATACAATGCTACAGCAGCTGCAGCAAACCCTGGAAAAATAGATTTGGTTTATCTATTCAGGGCTGCTCCAACCACTTTCAGCCATGCTTTGGTTTCTCCTGCTGCCGAGGCATCGTATCTTCCAGGTGTTACCCTGCCAGCAGGCGTTAACAGGAGTACAAAGCTCAGAAAAGTGTTTGCATTGCAGGACAGAAACCTAGCCAATCTGCAATTTGGTATTTATGTTGATGACATCGATATGGTGAACGTGGATATGAATGACATGCCCAATTTTGCCGTTGGTCTTCGCGCTGAGGCTGGTGTTTGGGCAGAAACAGCGGATAAAAAATTCAGGGCATATATTTACATCAACTCTGTCAACGCTGCGGGATCTGCTGTGATCAGCATGTTGCGGTATCCGCTCGCTGGAAAATGATCAGGAGACCTGAAATGATCAAATTTGGGGTATTAACCCTTTTTCTGATTGTTTCAGGTCTTTTTATTTTCGTTTATTCCCAACCCTTTCAGCATCCGGGTATTGATCAGAATCTTGCTGATCTGGCTATGATGAAAAAGTATGTGATGGCTGGTCAACAGCCTTACAAGGATGCATTCATAAAACTTAAGGAAGAAACAGATAAGCCCTTTATAGCAACAGCTCATACCAGGGTTATGAGAGGGCCATATGGAAAACCCAACATTGGTGGGGAGGATCTTCGGATAGCAGCCAATATGGCGTATAACAATGCTTTGTTATGGTATATCACCGGCGATAAAAAATATGCTGAGAGTGCAATAGCAATCATCAATGTATGGACACCTGTTCTCTGGGATTTCGATTTCAACGACGCCAAGCTGATTGCGGCATTGACCGGTTCAGTATGGTGCAATGCAGCTGAGATATTGAAGAATACTTCCTCTGGGTGGAGATCTCAGGATATCGCATCCTTCAGGAAAATGCTGATGACAGTCTACTACCCTTTATTGCGGTTTTATTTTCCAACAGCCAATGGAAATTGGAATGGCGGTATCATCCAGACCATACTCGCCATTTCTATATTCATGGATGATAGGAATATGTTCAACAATGCCGTCGACAATTTTCTTCATTCAACCGCCAATGGTAGTCTCTTCAAATATATTTATCCAAACGGACAATGTCAGGAAAGTCCAAGAGATCAGGGACATGTGCAGATGGGCTTGGGTTTGTTTGCAGGTGCTGCGCAGGTTGCTTTTACCCAAGGGGTAGATTTTTTCAGCTTAGGTCAAAATCGCATAGCCAAAGGATTTGAATTTACAGCATCCTATATGCTGGGTGATGAACCGCAATGCTATTGCACTATCTCAAAAGACAAGAGAGATAAGCTGAGAGATGATTATGAATATGTTTATCAGCACTACCAATCCATTGGAGTTGCAGTTCCACAGACCAAAAAGGTAGCAGATTCGATTCGTCCGTTGAATTCACGCTCGGTTCTTACTGCTGTTCGATCACCTCAAACACTTTCTTATTCTCTGCACAAGCTTCAACAGAGTAATGCAACTTATGGACTTCGAAATATTGCCGGAGCGAGAATTTCAAATAATGCTGTTGCTGTTTCTGATGCCATCATTGTTCAGCCAGGTGAATCGGTGCAGGACGCATTGAATACCGCAAGAAATAAAGGCAAGAGCATGGTGTTGCTCAAATCTGGTATTCATCGTGTTAAGGAAACACTTAAGATGCCATCCAGTCTATCGTTAATTGGCGAAGGCGGGAATACTATCCTCTTCCTGGATCCTTCTTCAGGGATGAGGGATCTGATGGTCAATGCTACCGATGATATGCATGACGTAACTATTCGTGACCTTGTTATTGAAGTGTCTGATCGAGTAGATGTTCCCTCCGACCCCAATTCTTACAGATCCAGGAATGCACGTTATAACAGGGGAGGTATTCTTTTTCATGCCATGAAGGAAGGAGGTATGAAAAATATTGTACTGCAAAATATTACAGTAAGAAATGCCAGCTTCAATGGGGTTTTCATCAGCGGTGCCGATAGTGTTTCAATTGTTTCCTGTGACCTGGATGAGAATGGAGGAAATGCAGTACCAGGAGCAAAATTGCAGCATAATCTTTTGTTGACACATTGTAAAAATGTTGTGGTGGAAGATTCAAGACTTACAACTTCACCTTATGGATCAGGGTTATCATTGGATCAGTGCAGGAATGTTTCGGTTTTGAACAACGAAATAGCCAGAAACGGATACTATGGCTTGTTGGTCGCCGAAACCCAAAATTTAACTGTAAGCGGTAATCTCATTGAAGCCAATGACCGAAGTGGACTGATGTTAGAGTATCTTTTCACAGGCAATGACAAAATACATGTACATGACAATAGAATCCAGTATAATGCTGGATGGGGAATTGAATCATATGCAACAAAAGATCTGCAAACCCTGAACAATGATGTCAAGGGTAATGGCAACCAGTCTGAACAGTTAAAGGTAAGTCCTGAGAAACGCATATTAATGCAGTAATCAATATTTTATCTCAAAACTTTTTCCAGGGAGCACTTTCCATTTTTTATTTTTTGCACTTATGGTCACTTCCTGATTGCAGGAGACAAACATTTTGCCATCGCTGAACTTTATACTCGCAGAGGCTTCAGGGTTTGTTGATGAAATAGTAAAATCACCATAGCTTAATTCAGTTCCGCTTCCCAAATACATTTCTTCTAATTGCCCATTTTTCAGATGTACCACTCCGAATATTCCCTTGAACTGCCAATTGATACCAGTATGCAGTTCCTTGTTTACAGAGGATTGAAAAATGATTTGCTCTGTCAGGTCTTTATTGATTACACGAACGGCGGTTAATAAATTATTTTTTTCGGTTGATATGATCTCGGCTGATGCTATGTTATCAACGCTGCCTGAATATGGTTCAAAGATGGCTACAAAGGGATGTTTCCATGCTTCTCCTTTTTGTTGGACAATCAATGTGGGTGTTTGAATAGAGGAATAAGCCGGCATTACCGTTTTGGTGGCAGGTGCTTTTCCCGTGAAATAAGTTCTGTTCTTTTCGCCCGGCATCAAAACTTTCATGAAACGTTGATCAGGTTTTGATACATCATCTTCGATCCTGAACGACACCTTCACTGATCCTTGATAGATTCCGCTGCTCTCCAGTGATTTTATATAGCGAAGCCCGGTAGCATCATCCGATTTAACCAACTTCTCTGCTATGCTGGCGTTCATTGGAATAGGCTTATTGGTATTGTCAAGTACAATGACCTCTTTCCCAATATTGTGATAAACATATTCATTGCTCTCAGGATGCGCTGATCGATATACATCCACATAATATCCGCTTGTTGGTGATGTTCTGATGATGCTTAGTGTTCTCTCCTGCAAAGCACCTGTTGCCTTATCAGTGTAGGTGGTTGTTGTAAAAGAGATATTTTGAGATACCGCATTTTGTTCCGGCATTGGTTCCATGGCCTTGAGCTGAATTTCCCCAATGTGCTTGGTTCCGCCGCCTCCCTTGAATTGTGGCACCGAGGTGGAACTGCTGCCGGCAATCACCGTATTGTGTGCAGCCCATTGTGTATAATATCCCACATGCATCGGATCTTCATAGGTCAGTCCATTACCTGGATCAGGACCCATCACTGAGCCCTGTCCGTATAACTCTACTGCCATTCCATTGGCATGATTATGGTTGTAACTCGCTCCCTGAACCACATACATCAATCCGTTTTTTTTATCTGTGCCGTTTCTTTGTACAAAGGCTTTTGCAAAGTCAAGCGTTCCACTTCTGGGCCATGTATAAGTTTTGTGGGTTGCATTTTTTTGTATTTGCGGCAGATAGGTGAGTAATCCCAACTGGTCAGCATTTTCCCTTTTATAGCCTTTTTCTTTTTGAAGAATCTCCATCGCTGCAGCAAGATCCTGGAATATGGGAAGCTTGTATTTGTCTGCCATCAGCAGTCCAATTTCAAGGCATTGGGGGCTCTGACTGGCAGGTCCTGTATCACCGAAAGAAGGGGCGGAAAGATTGGGGAAGGAATACTTCATCATCACGTAGGAAGCCTGAAAGAAGGCCGGATGTTTTTCAAAAACAGGATAACCATTTTTTTCCAACGCCACACCGGATATTAAAAGGCTGCTGACGGGATAGTTGTGATATCCGCCGGGCTCCTTCCAATGTCCGTCTGGTGTCAGCCATTGGTTTACTACAGATGGCATACTGAGGTGACCACATCCACCATTGATGGTATCTTTTTCCATTACGAATTTCAAATAATAATCCTGCTTTGATTTGTCTTCAAGGGCGAGTGCGGAGAAAACAAGAGCTGGTGTTTGTGCTGCAAACCAGTTGTTGTTCCAGAATCCGCGAAAGGTCATGGTATGTGCGATCTTGTCAAAGACCGGTTCATACCATTTGGTTTCATATTTGTTGTTCTTTAGATATTCGAACAGAAAATCATATATCAACGGCATGGGTTCATAGCTGCCATCGCCCAATGTTTGTATTGACAAAAATCCTGTCCTGCAGGGTCCCTGGATGGGGTTCTGATGGTAGGCGCCTCTGGCCCATTGTGAAAGAATATCAGCTGCAAATCTTGCATAGCTTGTGTCACCTTCCAGCCAGTAGATAATAGACGCGTCAAGCGCAAGCTCATTGATCTTTTGGTTGATGTTGTCGACAAAAGTTTGAGGGTCGGCCCATTCTTTTCTGTGATCAGGTGAATTGACAGTCATATACATCAACATGGAGGTATCATAAGGGACCAATTCTTCGATGCTGGGCTGCCTGTAGGTGTAACCATCTTTGCTGATGGGCGGGCGTTTATGTGGTGCTACCCTAACAGTAGGGAAGGGGGCATCACCGGAATAGGCAATCAGTTTGGTTCCTTCAGCATCCGATACAAAATCTGTATATCTCTTTCCCGGTTTCCTGTTCATCAGATAACGGCTCAGGATCCATTCCGGATCTTTTTGATGTCTTTGAACATAGGGATTAAGATGCTTTTTCATTTCAGCAAAAAGCTTTCCTGCCCATATCTGTTCCCTCGCTTTTTTGAGAATCTTTTCTTTATCATCTTCGGTAACTAGGATATGTGGATGGGAGGGTAATACTGGTTTCTGTCCATGTGTTACTGGTGCAAGAAAAAAAGCAATAGCTGTTATGATCATTCTGATTACCATGGTAATCCTGCTTGATTGATTGGTCATTGTTTGGATCCGGGTGTAAGTGTTACTTGTAAGGTGTTCCTGGAGCCTGGGGGTATGATCGCTTCAAATCCCACCAGGATGGTTCCGGGATTGGGGGCATCGTAGTCGCGTGGCGGATCCGTTGACCAGGTTCTCATCTTGATATTCTCAGCTCCGGATACATTCATATTCATGGATTTCTTACCAATCATCAAAATTGCTGAATTCGGACCTGTTATTTCAACCTTGGCAGGAGTAAGCAGGTTCCACCTGACCTTGGTTTCGCGGTTCAGTGTTTCTATTTCATCTCTAACTTCTACATGATCTTTGTTCATGATAGCAATTGTTCTCTTGCATGCATGCAGTTGATCTGTGTATACTGTACTGAGATCAAAAGTTACCTGCAAGTTATTTTCATCACTACGCTGATCAATAATGGATGCATGACCTTCCACTCTTTGCAGTTGGCTGTCAATTATCAAGGTATTGTGACTGAAGTTGTTCAGTCTGAATACATTCCACCTTTCTGAATCCTGTGTACGCCCCCATAGTTTTACACCTTTCGATTCGAGTGATTCATAGTTCTGCATTCCAAAATCCATTGCCCATCTTTCGCCATTGGCATCCATCACAAATGAACCGATGTCCATGTGCGCATGATTGATTGATGCCGATCCTCCTTTTGCAGCAATGTAAATGGCATTGGGGTCTGTCCAAGAAGTTCGCATCATACCGATCGGGTTTTTTCCTTTCCCGATCCAGGTCTTCTGCTCGGGGGCTTTGATCTGTTCTGATTTGATATTTCCCTTCCAGAGCATGATTGCAGGAAGGATTCTGTCTTTGACGAGATTTTTTGTATTTTCTTTTCTCAGGTATTTTTTCTCAGACCATAGCAGTGTTGGATCTTTTACCTTATTGGCGATCCAGTACATGGCAGGATGAAATCCACCACCACCGCCGGCATCAGAGTAGTTGAAGGGAATGCCTGTGGGACCAGTCATATTTTCCATAAAACCGGCTGTTTTCAGAAATCCAGGCGACTGGCTTAGTCCGAAATCGGTTTTGAATAATTTTTCAATTGCATCCAGGAACAAAACATTGAAACTGGTGCCGTAACCCCAGTATCCGTAACCTTCAGGATAGATTCCGTCTGGTCCATAATCTTTCATGGGCAGTTTGATGGACTCAATGGCACGACCAATGATTTGTTTTGCCAGCGCAGGCTGATCTTCGTAAATGGCAAGGGCACCATAAGTCATCCCTGCATTGCAAACCTGGTTCCAATTGTGTTCTGCCTTCAGCCAGCTGTTGTTCTTGTTGTTCAATGATGGCTCTATGCCTTTGCTGAGGATGGCTTTTTTGATGGAATCTTTTGAGGATGCAGAAAGTTGATCATGGAGCCAGTCGTATCCTATGGCCAAGGCCATGGTCATTTCTGCCACATCCAGAAAATGGGAAGGGTTCCAGTCGCTGAATCCGGCAATGGTCAGCATTTCTTGTTCTGCTCTTGCAACATATTTTGTATCCTTTGTTGTGCGATAGGCATAGGATAAATAAAACAGGCGACGCAGCGCTTCTCTGGATTTATCCAATAATCTTCTTCCAATCTGAATCCTTTTGATTGGTTCTTCCTTGATGATCTGATCACATTCTCCAAGGATGGTCATGTGGATTGAGTTCCAGGTAGAATCTTTTTTTATGGAGGCTATCAATGCCGATTCATCTTCCTTGAAAAGCATGATCCTGGGATGCGATTGTTTGATTTCGGGTATAACCGGTTGCGCATACAATTTATTGATCTGGCTAAAGACCAAAAACAGGAAAGAAATGAAAAATACAGAACGTTTCATGTTGTCGTTTTATATTGAAAATTAACAGCAATAAGATACTGATTATTACTGAATACAATAGAATTGATCAGCAGTGATCTGCATGATCTGGCGTATATCTTCATCATTGTTGGTTATCCTCTGAAGTGAGGATTCATATGTCTTCCAGGTATCCGAATACGAACTGTCCAGTATTGAAATGGGCCAGTCAGAACCACAGCAGCATCTGTTGAAACCAAATTGCTCTACAATGAATCCGAGCACAGGAACAATGGCTTCCTGTAATGAGGAATAGCCTTTTCTGTTGATAGTTCCCAAACCGGAGATCTTAATATGGAGATTGGGAAAGATTACTGCTTTTTTCATGATTTTCTTCCACTCATTCATAATGGAAGGATCTGCAAAGGGTGGTTGATTGAGATGATCAATCATGATATTCAATTGCGGAATCTTTTCTGCCATACTGATGATAGCATCCAATTGCTGCAGATTGATCCCAATCGCATCAAAAGGGATCTTTTTATTTGCCAGTATCTTAAGTGAAGTCAGTACCTTCTCCTGCAGGATCCATTTTGGATCGGGTTCAACGTGCATGAGGTGTCTGACTCCTTTGAAAAAAGGATTACTTCCATAGTCATCTTCAATCACTTTTAGAACCTGGTCAGGTTCTTCCAATGGAAGCCATGCCACCACTCCCTTGATCCAGGGAAACAGTGCTGCCTGATCAAACATATATGTTGAATCAACAAGACTGTTATCGGCTTGGACCAATACAGCTGAAGTGACACCTGTACTGAGTAGTTCACGCTCTACTCTTTCAGGCGTATAGCTATCATAGAGGACACCTGCATCTTTATTGAGCCATGAGTATTGTATTTTTTGAAGATCCCAGGAGTGGAGGTGTGCATCAGTCTTGTTGATCATACCTTATTCATTTGTATCTAAAATATCTGATTTTTCAAACACTGCATATTATTTCGCTGCAATTATCTATATTCATTTGACTTAATTTTTAACCCAAAGGTCGCCGCATGAAAAGAAGATCATTCATTACAGGAGCAGCAATATCTGCAGCAGGTATTTCACTATTTCATCCCTTTAATATTCTTCAAGCAAAGGACAAGACAGCACCTGTGATAGGCCATGGCGATTTCCGCTATCGTGTGAATACCCAGTGGGGTATACTGGACAGCAGAACACCGGTAAAGGATTGTCATGAAATGGTGATGGACAAGAAGAAAAGAATTTTTTTGCTGACCAATGAAACCAAAAACAACATCATCATCTATGATCGGTCGGGTAAATTGCTGGGTAGCTGGGGAAACAGATTCCCGGGTGGGCATGGACTTACCCTTCATGATGAAGGAGGTGAGGAGTTTCTTTATATCACCGATCACGAGTTGGGAGAAGTTTATAAAACAACATTGGATGGTAAAATACTCTTGACCATCCGGCATCCCAAATTCATCGGTCAGTATGGTGATTGCGATAAATTCAAGCCTACTGAGACTTGTGTGGGTCCGAATGGGGATATCTATGTTGCTGATGGATATGGATCACAATACATCATTCAGTATACTTCCAAAGGAGAATTCATCAGGAAATTTGGCGGCGACAGTTTTGGTGAAAAATATTTTAAGCAGGCGCATGGTGTGACCTTGGATACCCGAAACCCAGCAGATCCGGTATTGATGTGCACCGATAGGGTAAAAACCTGTTTCAAAATTTTCAGTCTCGATGGTGTTTATCGTTCATCGATTCAAACGCCAGGTGCTTATGTAAGCAGGGCCGTTTTCGATGGCGAGTATCTCTATTCAGGCGTATGCTTTTCGGCTTTGAAAAATCATATGCTAACCTACAATGCCGGATTTGTTACCATTTTGGACGGGAACAATAAAGTCGTATCCAATCCCGGAGGTACCAGGCCATTGTATAAGAATGGCGAGTTGCTACCAATGGTGCAGGATAAACCCATTTTCAAGCATTGTCATGATGTACTTGTAGATGAAGACAAAAACATCTTTGTTGCGCAGTGGAATGCGGGTAACTCATATCCATACATGCTGGAAAGAGTATGATGACTCTTATGCTGAAATAATATATGTTTTCGCTCATTTTTCTTATCCTGAATTTTTGAGGTCGGCTTACATTCATATTCCTAATATCTTCAAAATTTACGTATGTCATACAGACTGACTCCAGCCGATGTCGCAAGTTTTAACAGAGACGGTTATCTGATTGTGAAGCATTTTTTCTCCAAGGAGGAGACTGACAAATTGTACGGCATTGCTACCGCAGATACTGTTGTAAAAGAACATGCAACCAATGTTACGGATAGCACAGGGAAGAACTCAAAGCTCACCCTTTGGTTCACTCCAGGCGAAGATGTTTATAGTATGATGCTCAGGAGTGAACGTATGGTAGATGGCGCAGCAAAACTGCTCGACAGTGATGCTCCGGTATGTCACTATCATACCAAACTAATGCAGAAGGAACCGAAAGTAGGCGGTGCATGGGAGTGGCATCAGGATTATGGGTATTGGTATAAAAATCAGTTTCTGTATCCGGATCAGCTACTCAGCATCATGATTGCACTCACAAAAGCAAATAAAGAAAACGGATGTCTGCAGGTGATCAAGGGGTCACACAAGATGGGCCGGGTGAATCATGGGTTTGCCGGCGAGCAGGTTGGCGCTGATATGGTCATGGTAGAACATGCATTGAAGACCATGGATCATGTTTATGTTGAACTGGAGCCAGGTGATGCACTTTTCTTCCACAGCAATATCCTTCACCGCAGTGAAGCCAATTTAAGTGATATGCCACGCTGGTCGATCATCTCCTGCTACAATTCATTGAGCAACCATGCTTTCAATGATAGCAGCACATCATGGAGAGAGCCAGTTAAAATAGTGCCTGATGATATGCTAATGAGACAGGATGTGGGCGGAGCAGCCGATAATGCAGATTTTCTCAGAAAGGAGGACGATCCGGCATTGAAAACAACCGGATGGGAAAAAGAAGTAAAGACCGTTTGATCTTTACATAATAATCATTTTTTCTGTTGAGATTCCAGTAAGAGCTTTCTCAACTCTTCGACTTTTTCCGGGTAGTCGAGGTATAGATTTTTTTGTTCAAGAGGGTCTTGTTTGAGGTCGTATAGTTGTATGGGTGCTTCAATGCCGTTGATCAGATCAGGCTTGCTGGGAATCAATCCCCCTCCCGAATTACCTGTCATGATCAGCTTCCATTGTTCTTTTCTGATCGCAAAGAATCCTTCACTGGAATGATGTATCGTGAAGGGCCGACTGTATTCATGTTTATTCCGTGCCTTGAATAGCGGCAATAAACTATAACTGTCTATACCTTCACCAGCAGGAATATCTTTTTGAAGTATATCAGCGACAGTAGCCATCATGTCTGTGTGACAGATGGTTTGCGCTGAACTTGATCCCGATTGGATAATATCTGGCCAGCGAGCAATGAATGGAACATGATGTCCTCCTTCCCATAGATCTGTTTTCATTCCCCTAAAGGGTGTATTGGGATTGTGTCCATACTTCAGCAGAGCGTTCATCGCACCACTCATATTGGTTCCATCTTGTCCGGTTGCACCATTGTCACTCGTAAAGATCACCAGAGTATTCTTTTCAATTCCGGCTGAGCGTAAAGCCTGCATGATCTCCCCGACTGACCAGTCGGTTTCCATCACAAAATCACCATATCCACCTACCTTACTTTTTCCTTTGAATGAAGCCGATGGTGCAATGGGAACATGCGGAGCGGTTAGTGCGAAATACAGAAAAAACGATTCTTGTTTTTTTGCTTTTTGGCGGATAAAGTCAACCGCTTTTTTTGTGATCGCAGGCATTACGTTTTCCAGTGACCAGTTGCCATGCATCAACCCCGGATGTCCATACATTGTATCAGGCTTGTAACGGTCTGGAATCCCAAGCGTTTGATCATTTTCGATAAAACAATATGGAGGATAATTGGGTACATCATCACCGAAATAATAATCAAAGCCTCTCGTGATTGGACCATTTTCAATTCTTGCAGTAAAATCAACTTGTTTCTCCAGCCGCAGTCGTTCATCTGCGCTGGCATCCAGACCGCTGATGGAATCACGAATGAATCTCCCGTTTTTCATGGGCCAGTCCCAACCCAGGTGCCATTTGCCAATGCAGGCAGTTGTATAGTTGTTTTCCTTAAAAAGTCTGCCGATGGTATATGTTTCTTTGTCAATCAGTGGGGGATCGTATTGACGGGATACTCCTTTTTTTTGTTTGCTTCTCCAGCCATACTGACCCGTCAGTATACCATAACGTGTTGGAGTACAGACAGAGGAAGGCGAATGTGCATCAGTAAAGATCATTCCCTCTCTTGCCAGTTTATCAATATGTGGTGTTTGGATCATCGAGCCGGCATTGATCACAGAAAGATCACCATAGCCAAGATCATCTGCCAGAATGAAGATTACATTTGGTTTTTTTTGTGCATGCGTCTTTAGGCTGCTTATGGCTAAAAAGAAATGGAGCAGGAGAAACATGACACTTTTCATGTTTATTATTTTACGGTTACTTCTGTACAATTCCTTCAGCGATGATCAATTCAACTCCGATTGGCTTTTTGGAAAGCATTAGTCCGGTTTTTTGATCATATCTGCCTTCAATGATCTGGTTTCCGGTAACATGCATCTTGAAGGATACGTTCCATTCTTTGGGCCAAGATGGTAAAAGATAGATTTTGTTGTCATGACATTGCACCAGCATCTGTTGCATGGCTATTGCTGCCACAGATCCGTGGTCCTGATCAGGAACCCAGTCATAATTAGGGCCCCAGAAAACCGGAAACCTACTGCTAGTATTTTTATTGAGAAAGTTAGCACTCACCATTTTTTTGGCCTCACTTGTTTCTCCAATCAGAGCAGCCTGAATGGCATCCTGGTGCCACCCACCAGTATTTTTAAAATACCGGTTATAGTATGTATCCCGGGCCAATTGCAGATTCGGTTTTCCAATTGCAAAGAGCATGTAGGGAAAGATGGCGTAGAGTTCAGGATTTTCAATGTTGCTGCGTTCGCCCAGTCTAGATCCTGGCAGCAGAATTTTTTTTCCAAGAGAGTCTGCAATTGGTAAAACAGGAAGATCCCGTTGTAACCGATGGCAGGTTGATATCAGCTGTTCGTCCTTTATCCAATGCTTCCAGGCAATAAGCTGTGAGGTATTCTCTTTTATGCCAGCGATCTCTGGACTGGGATTGAGCATTCCTTCCTGAAAGGTCTCTAATGATTGTGCAGGTTCGATCAGTAATTTCCCCTGATCATCCCGTTTGTAATGTTGGTCATAAAAAGTGATGATCTCTTTGATGAAAGGGAGCATGCGGGTTTTGAAATACAGCGAATCATTGCTGTATTTCAGATACTGGGTCATCATGGTGCACAACTCGAGTCCGCCCTGCCAGTAATATCGTATATACAAATTATCAGAAACGCCATCCTTTTTGCCTTCACGTTTCCAACCATAATTGTCGATCAGATAAGAGCCCCATGGCGTATGTGTTTCAGGAAAGTAAGCGCCCTCATGTGAAAAATATTTTTGGGTTCTGAATTTCGCCAGGGGTAATGCATTGATGTACATGTCAAAAAAAGGACGCATCAATTCTTTATCACCTGATTGATACATGGTCCAGTAGATCAGTCGTGTATTCTGAAACCAGTAGTTACCTCCCCATGCGCGAAAATCAGCATCAAAGCCTTTTTTTCCGGGTCCCATATCTTCGTTGAGATCAACCGTGAAGATGGAACCGTTGAATTTGATGGGTAGCTTTCCTCTTCCTGCACAAGCGTTCATGTAACGTTGCAGTATATAAGCCTGAGTGATCTCAAACGATTTTTCTTTCTGGTCATCTGAATGGATCATCAGATAGTGCCGATTCCAAAATTCTTTCCACCATTTCTCATGGTTCGCCCATCTGCTGCCGATCTGTATTTTTTTTGCCGAAATCATTTTGGCTTCGGCTTCCTTCAACCATTTTGCTGCAGAATAAGTTTGTGATTTATGAACAAGTATGGTGAGATTTATTTTTTTTTGAGGAGTATTGGTTCTGATATTTATTGGATCAATATTGATCAGATCATTACCACTTACCAATGCGCCGAATGTTTGTCCAAGTAAAGGGTCTTTGCTTTGCCTTGCAAATTCCGACATGTTTTGATTATCCAGTGTCGTTTGCCAGATCGAGCTCTTGTTCTCATGGCACCAAGCCATCCCGAGTTTACTGTTCAGGATCGTATCAACTTCGGTTGAAAAAGGAGCATCCCTGAACGCAACACCATAACCGGAATGTCTTTCATCACCCGTCAGTAACCGGGACTTTGTTCGCCAGATCTGATTATTACAGATCATACTGACTGGAAAATTTCCTTCGGCTTCAATATGGATGAGCGGATCATTGGCGTCTATCCAGCAACTGATCTTCAGATTTCTGTTTCCTTCCGTTGCTCTGATTTGTACTACTCCTTTTTCAATGATCAGTTCCTGATGGAAAGAATCCGATGAGAGGATATTTGGAGAGAACTGCATTTCAATTTTGCCGATTTTCAGCAATCTCCCGATCTCACTCATGGCATCAGTCTTCGAAATCAGCAACTGAAGTTTGCCTTCTTTTGTGACCCATACATTTGCGCCAACATCACCATTTCCAATTGGCATTGAGCCCGAGGAATTCTTGCTTTGTGTTGTCCAGGTGACATTGTACGGTGTCAATGAGGGCTGAGCATGCAGTGTAGCGTTAAGGGTCAGACACAAGAAAATGTATAGAATTACTTTACAGAATGCAGCTCTCATGGCTGTAATTTTCGGTAAGCATCCTGATAGAGTCCCATCTTCTCAAAAGGGATATCCTGAAATCCCGGTATCATCTGAAACACCCTGGCATTTTCTTTCAACTTGAAATTTTTTGATTTCAGATCATAAAAGCCCGGATCTTCTGTTGTTACCCAGTTATTTTTTCCTTCCATTTGAGCGTATTGTCCTCCCAGTAAATGAATCGGATCCTTTGGGCCACCGATGATCAGGTTGCCTTCAAGCATATTGCCTCTGGCTCGCATGCTCTGCCATTCTTTATCTTCCTGGATAACATCAAGGTATGATAGTAAGGAAGGATATTTTGTTGAATAAGGAGGCGATTTGTAATCAATTTCTTTTTCAAGTCTTCTTCTGATAAGTCCATTTTTCCCAAACATGTCCTTGGCCTGAGGGGCCGCCCATGTATAATAGTTGGCTGAAGTAACTGCAGTATGTGCAAGTGGATTGATGACAATATTGTTTTTCATTACAAGATCCCAGCCTGTGTTGCTGAACAAGACCCCGTGATCGGTCATCATGTCATTGAAAATATTTCCAAAGACCGTGATACCGGCAGATGAGTCATCACAATAAATACCCATGTTCATCCTCTTTTTATTGCCGCAATGATCAAAGAAATTGTATCGGATCATATGTCCGCGATCACTCGGGTTCCTTCCGATATACCATGGTGAAGTATCATTTGAATTAAGGGTTACATCATGGATATGATTGTACTCAAAGAGATGATCATTGCCGAAAACAAAGATCCCATGCCAGTCTGAATTGAAGATCTCATTGTGTGTGATCCTGTTGGCAACGCCATCCACACGGATGCCCGCCCAGGTGAATTTGTTTCTCCTGTTGTAGTTGGAGATCTTACAGTTTTCTACAAAGCTATTCCCAGGTGTAAGCGTTCTTTTGTCACCTCCGCTTAGGGAAATTCCGCCACAGCCCGTGTTATATATATCACAACTCAATACACCATTGTGATGACCTGCCTCACGGTTCCAGGCGGTATTGTTGTACATGTGGTTCTGGTAGCTACCGATCTGCCGCGACAGGGGTTCGCCAACATAATCATCCACAGAACTTTTTTCATCCAACAGTTTCGCTCCCTTACCCATGAAAATACCCGCAGTTCCAACATTTCTGATGGTGCATCCTGCGATGAGAGTATATGCACATCTCTCCAGGTAGATACCAATTCCTCTTCCGGCTTCCACAGTGAGGTTCTGAAGCTGAAAGTTGCTGACGCCTTCCATGGAGATGATAGGGTCTTCTAGGATCGATACTTTGATCGATGCTGTGGAAAGTTCTGATGGTGGCCAGAGGTAGAGCATGCCAGTTGCTTCGTCGAGGTACCATTCGCCTGGACTGTCCAGCTCCTCCAGTATGTTGATTGCCACATATTCCTGAAAATCCTTTCCCGATCCAACCCCATAGAGATGAGGTTTACCCAGTTTTAATTCTTGTTTCACAGTATCTATGGAGGCTATGGGGCAATAATCATCTGCAAATCCGTAGTTGAGTGTTCCTTGTATCCAGATGTTTTTTTGTCCTGCCCAGACCTTATGTCTTGGATCGGTGTACACGAATGTTGCACCCCTGTTCGATTTGTCACCAACCCTGGGTACAGACCCGGGATCAATAACCTTGCCGATCTTGATACCTCCTTTGTTGGGATATCTGGCAAGGGGCAATGGTTCTCCATTGAAAAATACTTCTAGGGTTGAGGGGATAACAGGCAGGGAATGACCATATTGCTGATGCTTACCAAAATTCACCACGCCTTCTTTTTTCAGATTGATGCTCATTACTTTTTCACGGGCTTCGTTTGAAAGTCTTGACAAAACACTTTGGTCTTTAATTGTTCTGAACTTTTTTCCGTTGACCGTTTTGCCTCCTGTTATGGATACTTTTTCTCCGGATGCAGCCGCCCACATTACTGGGTGGTTTTCTGTTCCCCCATCTTGTTCATTGATCAAAAGTGAATTATTCAGATCATAGGTACCCTCGTGGATGATCACTCTCGGATCAGCGCTTGCATATTTTCCAGAACGAAGCACCCTCATCAAATCTCTCGCCGCCTGAAGGGTAGCCAGTGGTTTTTCGATTGTGCCGGGATTTTTATCATTACCCTTCATCGCAACATGCAGGGTTTGTGACTGGGTGCTGCTAACAAATAAGATGGCTGAAAGGGCGCAAAAAAACGATGAAAATGATCTCATGCTGATTCGGGTTGTTCACTCTGAAATTAAAAAAATCTCTTCACTCTCTGGTATATAAATTCCCTGTTCCATGTTTTTTGGGGGCTTTGACAGAAAGGTATTTTTTTTCCGTAAATTGAACTGGTTTAGATAAATCACTAGCCTGTGTAGATTTCAGCAAGATCTATCTATTCAACAGCTTTATGAGAACAGTAATTGCATTTGCCAAAAAAATATACAAAGGCGCTTCTTTTTCGAGCTTTGTCCTTTCGGACACAGAACTAATTTTACGCTTTCTTCATCCTTGTGGTCTCATGAAAAAACTGTCAAGTCCCTTACATTCCTTATATCTGCTGCTGATCACTGTAATGATATCCTGTTCACAGATGGAACTACCGGAAGATGTTACAGCCCAAATGGCTTCCTTGCCTGAAGAGATTGATTTCAACCGGGATGTAAAGAAGATCCTTTCCGACAAATGTTTTAGTTGTCACGGGCCGGATGCCAAAAAGCAGAAAGCAGAGCTTCGTTTAGATCTTGCATCCTTTGCCTATGAAAAAACAACAGAATCCGGGTTAAAGGCCATTCGACCCGGTTCTCTGACCAACAGTGAAATCATCCACCGAATCCTCAGCAGTGATCCGGAATATAAAATGCCTACGCCTGAATCTCACCTGGAACTGACAGCTTACGAGAAAGCTGTCCTGGTGAAGTGGGTGGAGCAAGGTGCTGAATACAAACCACATTGGGCCTTTGTTGCACCCGAAAAACCAAAGGTTCCCTCTCCGGAAAATAAGACATGGGTTAAAAATGACATCGATAAGTTCATTCTGAAGGAGCAGGAGAAAAATAACCTTCGACCAGCACCGGAGGCAGACCGCAAGACACTGATCAGAAGATTGAGTTTTGATATCCGCGGTGTTTCGCCAACTGAAAAGGAGATCACAGCTTTTGAACATGATCAGGACCCCAAGGCTTATGAGAAGCTGATCGATCAGTTTCTTTCTTCAAAACATTATGGCGAAAGAATGGCAGCCTACTGGTTGGATGTATCAAGATTTGCAGACAGTCATGGTTATCTCGATGACAAACATCGTGACATGACTCCATGGAGAGATTGGGTTATCAGTGCCTATAACCGCAATATTCCTTTCGACAAGTTCATCACCTGGCAGATGGCAGGTGATTTGCTGCCCAATCCCACTCAGGAACAAATACTGGCCACCGGATTCAACCGTAACCATAAGCAGAATTCAGAAGCGGGGATCATCGATGAAGAGTTCAGGGTTGAATATGTAACAGACAGGACCAATACGCTGGGTACAGCGCTCATGGCCATGACTTTGGGTTGTGCCAAATGTCATGATCACAAATATGACCCCATAAGTCAGAAGGATTACTACTCACTCTTTGCTTTTTTCAACAGCACCTTTGAAAAGGGTAGTCCCAATTACGGTGACGACAAGGTTGTTCCGGGACCAACACTGATGCTTACCTCTCCTGATGATGAGAAAAAGATCAGTCAATTACAGGCCAGGTTGAAGGCCTTGGAAAAGATGGAAAGCAACAATTTCATCTTAGAAGAAAAAAGGCTTCAGTCAGAAGGTGATCCTGCTGTTGCAGTGGCACTGGCTTCAAAGATCAGAGCAAAACTGGATTTTGAAAAGTCGATACCCAAAGATACCGTCAGAGGAAGTTTTATCAATCTTGCGGATAAGACCAGCAGTCCATCTTATTACAAGCCTGAGTTTGGGAAAGGCGTAGAAGGGCGTTCTGTCAAGTACAATGTTGAGACAAGACTTGTTTTTCCTGCTACAAAGATTGGTTACTATGAAAGGCACGATCCTTTTTCTGTAAGTCTTTGGTTGAAGATCCCTGAAAAATATCCACTGGCCACTATCTTCTACAGCTCAGAGAATCATCGATATGGATACCAGGGATATGATCTGCTGTTGAAAAATAATCGGTTGAACTTCAGGCTGAGTCATAGTTATCCTCATGATGCTGTCAGTGTCATTAGCAAGAAAGAAGTATCCCTGAACCAGTGGAGCCATGTGGCTGTCAGTTATGATGGCAGCAGCAGGGCAAATGGTGTGAGTATATTTTTAAATGGACAGAAGCTGGATGTGGATGTTGAATACGATAATCTCAAAAAGAATATCCAGCAGCATTACAGTATTCACAAGGGCCCGTTAAGTGGGTTTACATTTGGAGAAAAAGCACTCGATAAATCCATGCCCAATGGCGAGATTGATGATTTCCATTTGTTCTCCGGGCGTCTCACCAATGCGGAAGTAAATTACCTTTTCAATCGCAAAAGTTTCCCCTTAAACAAACAAAAACCATCAGATACATCCTCTCAAACCTATGTTACGAGAAAAAACCTCTCAGCTATTCTCGACAGTGCAAGGGAGGTGATGGTCATGGGTGATCTACCTGTTGCCAGACCTACCTTTGTGTTACAAAGGGGTGTTTATGACAGTTATGGCGAAAAGGTAATCCCTGCAACTCCTTCGTCCATTTTCACCTTTTCTCCATCGTTGCCTCAAAACCGTCTCGGACTTTCCAAGTGGTTGTTTGATGATAGGAATCCGCTTACGGCAAGAGTTGCCGTAAACAGGATATGGCAACTCATCTTCGGGAAAGGAATCGTGGCAACTTCTGATGATTTTGGAAACCAAGGCGCCATGCCTACTCATCCTGAATTGCTGGACCATCTCGCCATCTGGTACCGAGAAAACGGCTGGGATACCAAGGCGCTGATGAAATATATCTTCATGAGCGCGGCTTATCGTCAGTCATCTGTCAATGAAAAAAATATCATGAAAGCGGATCCTGACAACAAGTGGCTGACGAGAAATCCCAGATACCGGTTACCAGCTGAAATGCTAAGGGATAATGCTTTGCATATTGCTGGTTTGTTGTCTGATAAAATCGGTGGACCTAGTGTATACCCATATCAACCTGCAGGTTTGTGGGAAGAATTGAGTGATAAGGTTTGGCGCTACAAGTATATCCAATCGGAAGGAGAGGACCTTTACCGAAAAAGTATTTATACGATCAGGAAGAGGACCAGTGTAGTGCCTTTCCT
>Ga0315900_10001865_pt1 | contig 33229 bp, 49 predicted proteins | sample LakEriMetagenome_FD_203521 | JGI IMG/M metagenome (GOLD analysis project Ga0315900, IMG submission 203521) | Freshwater fungal communities from buoy surface, Lake Erie, Ohio, United States - Buoy 12 MA114 | ecosystem: Environmental > Aquatic > Freshwater > Lake > Lake biofilm | place: USA: Lake...
GTGCTGCGTAGATATCCACAGGATTTCCACAGCCCCTCCCCCTCCTAACCGTTATGTCTTCGCCTTTTGTGCTGCTTTCCCGCTGTTTTCAACGTGCCGCGGCCGGCCAGCCTGTGGAAAGTTTTCCACAGGCCCTAGTACTACCGCTTTCTTCGCTCGAATCTGGTCTTGGCCGCGTGGCACGGCAAGCACAGCGCCTGCAAGTTCTCGATCTCCAGCCGCGCGCCGCCGGCCCGCAGCGGCACGATGTGGTCCACCATGCGCGACGGCGCCACGCCGCAGTGCTCGCAGATGGGACGCTCGCGCCGGATCATGCGCGACAGCCGCTCCCAGGTCCAGTCGTAGCCGCGGGCGGTGGAGTCGGGCCGGTTGTCGGGCGGGCGGTTGGCGCCGCGCCTGGCGGCGATGAGCGCGGGGCACGCGCCCGAGTGGGCTCGGCTGCATCGGCTGCACCAGCGGGGCGGGGAGGTGGGCATTGTGGTATTTTACGCCGCCGTGGTCACGGCGCGGGAGTTGCGGCGGCGATGCCCGGATCACAACCTTCCGGGCAAATGACCCGCTGGCGCTCGCATTGCCGGCAACACGCCGCCAGGCCGAACCGATACCCAGACGCTGCGCGGAACGCTGAATCACTCAGCCACTCCCCGCAGCGTCCGCATTTTTTGCGGCTCAGCCCGAACCGTCGCCGCGCCCACAGCTCCAGCTTCCGCGCGGAGCAGTACCCCTTGCTTCCCCGCGCCGCCTGGATGGCCTCCAGGAACTCCACCGCCAACCGCTCCTGCTCTGTCACGCCGCCGCCCCGCAGGCGCACGCCTTGCCATTTGCCGCCAGCCAGTCAAGTCGCGCCTCTCCCGCAAGTTCAGGCGGCGCATCGGGGTAAACCGTGCCCGACCCCCCACAAATCGCGCACAGCGGCACCTGCGGCGCGACAACGGCCAATCCCTGCCCTGGTGGGCGGCGCGAATAGTCGCCGTCGTAGATCCACCGCTCCAGATGCGGGATGAAGTGCTTCCGGTCGCAAAACCGTTTTGCGGCGTGGTATTCGGCCCAGCGGTCGAAGGATACCTGGATCTTGCCCAGCCACTCGACAACGTCCGCTCCGGCCTTCACGCACTCCCGCTCGGCTGCCGCTGCCGCCCTCGGCACGTTCCCCGGCTCGAGCCACACCTCGGCAAACCGCTCGACCTTGGCGCGGATGAGCTGCGTTGAGTCTGGCTCGCTCCAGTCGATGTCGGCCTGCTGCCGTGCCGCTGCCGTTGGCTGCTGCGGTGCAACGGACTGCGCTTCGCGGAATCCGGCATCAGGTATCAGGTATCCGGTATCAGGTATCAGGCGGTGCTCGCCACTACCTAGGTTGGTGCTCGCACCTACCTTGGTTGGTGCCAGCACTGACCTAGGTTGGTGCTCGCCACTACCTAGGTTGGTGCTCAGTAGTACTTGCGCCGGTAGAGTACTAGGCGCTTCCTTAAAATGCGGGCGCTGGTGCTTGTGCCATGCAAGGATCTGAATGACCGCAAGGCCATCGGCTAAGTACCGCGCTATGAATCCTTTAGCGCACAATTGTTCGAGTGATTCCTCAACGCTAAACTGGTCTAACGGAAACAACCGAAGCCGCAGCCGCGTCGGTCGGTCCTCTAGCCGCCCTTCGCGGTCGGCTTCGGTCCACAGGCCGATGAACAGCAGCCGGGTGAGTGGCGGAAGCTCGGCGAGCACCTCATTCGTAAAAAATCCAGGCTTAATGTTGCGGGCGCGTGGCATTCCTGCCCTCCTTTTTGGCCACCATCTCCGCCCACCGCCGCATAGCCGACCCCTCCGGGTACCGCTCGAGGTCGGCCAGCACAAGCGCCGCCGCCTCCTGATTCTGCCGGTCGTACCGCTGCCGGGCCTCCAGGATGCTACTAGATTCGCCCGTGCGCTTGGGCATGACGCAACACCTCCACGATCACATCCTCCGCGCTCCCGGCCTGGCACCAGTGGCCCGCCCACGAGTCGCGAAACTGCACCTCGTCAGCCGTCAGCTTTTGCGCGGACGGCGGCTTGCCGCCGTCCTTCAGCTCGACTAGGCACGTCAGCCCGCGGAAACCTACCACCAAGTCCGGGAAGCCCTTCCCCAGTCCGCTGGTCACCGCCACGGTCATTCCAGCGTCTCGCAGCGCCTTGACGGTCGCTGGCTGGTTCGCGTCAATCTTTGCCGCTCTACGCATCGCTATTCCTCCTCCTCTGTAACCACTCCGCCCACTCCCGCTCCCTCTGCTCGCGCTCATCCGCATCCGCCGCCCGAATCCGCGTCACCGGCCGCGTCGGCTCAATCGGCTCAGGCTTGGCAAACACCTGCGCCCCCACGACCGGCTCGGTCACCCCGCGCCCCGGCAGGGCGGTGTCCCAGCGGCGCGGGATCTGCTTCTCTGTCGCCTTCGCCGCCGTCGCCATCTTCGCGCGGCTGCTGGCTTTGACCTTCGCCTCGTGCCGCTGGTCGTAGCACGTCCTGCAGTACTTCCCGTGCGGCGTGGCCTTCGGCTGCCCGCACCCCGGCGACTCGCAGACCGTAGACCGTGGCTTCGCCCCCGCCTTTCGCCGGCGCTCGGCCTCGTAGTTGCGAAGGCACTGGCGGCACATCACCCCGTAAGGCAATCGCGGCTGGTCGCATCGGCTGCACTTGCTGGTATCCACCACCTTCACCGGCGCGTCCGGATCCATACCCCGGCTGCGCCTCACCTGGCGCCGCGCGTAGTCCCGGTAATGGTCAGCGCACAGCGCCACGGTCACGCCCGGCCTGCGCGGCGCTCCGCACTGCTTGCAGACCGTCGAAGGCTGGCGCGGCTGGCGCGGGCGGCCTTTGCGGCGGCGCTGGTTGTAGTGGTTGCGGCAGAGCGGAGTGTTCGAATACGACACCGCTGGTTCATCGCAGTGGCGGCAGGTGCGGGTCACGGTTTCCCCTCCCGCAACTCATCCATCACTCTCTGCGCCCCCTCGTACTGCTCCGCGTCGATCAGCGCCTGCGCGTACCCCGCGAAGAACAGCGACCGGCCCACGGTCCGGTCCTCGGGCCAGACCGCAACGGCGAAACGCTCCCACTGTTCCTGGACTGTCATGCTTTCCTCCTTGCCGTCACGATAACCTCCTCCGCCCCCGCCGCCGCGTGTAATTCCCACCCATGCTCGGCCCAATCGGGCACCTGAGCCTGGAACGCATGGTAGACCATGTCGTGGAGCGAATCCGGGTAATTGATGGCGTCGCGGATCACTTCCAAAGCCCGCCGGTCGTGCATCGGCACTGCAATCGTGTACTCACTCATACGCCATCCCTCCCCGGCGGTTCCAGGCGGCGATGGCGCACTTGTCGAGCACCGCGCCGGCCGTCATCCCCTCACCGCCTTCCACGCGGCGAGAGCCTCGCTGGCTGAAGAAAAAAAGTCGGTAGCCCAGCATTCGCACTGCGCCCAGAGCCAAAAAGGCGCATTATATTTTTCGCAAATTTCGACAACCAAGCCACAGTCTAAGCAGGTCAAATTCCCCTCCTCATCCTGCGTCCATTTACGCTGCGTCTGTTCCGTCACCCCCTCACCGCCTTCCGCCACTCCTCGACCGTTGCAATTTTCGTATACGCCGCCGGCCACGCCCAGTCCGCCACGTTCCGGTAGACCAAGTCGATGATGTCGGCCTTCACTGTGGGCGAGGCGAGGGCGGCTTGGATGTGGAGTTGGGCGATGGTCATACCGCCGCCTCCAGCAGCGAAAGCTGCCTGTTTGAATCTCCGCACGCATCGGCAAGGTTTCGCGCCGCGATCTCAAAGTAGCCCCGCTTGAGTTCAGTTCCGACAAACCGCCTCCCGCACTTCAGCGCAACGTATCCCTCGCTGCCGATGCCGGTAAATGGCGAAAAAATCAAGTCCCCCGGATTCGACCAAAGATGAATACACCGCTCGATAACGTCGAGTTGCAGCGGGCAAATGTGCCGCTCGTCGTCACTGTCACGCGCCAGATCTTTATTCAGGACGTCGGTCTGGTTAATGTCCATCCACACCGGCGAGGCGTACCGCTGCCATACTGAGATCGACCAAAGCCTGTACGCTTCGCTGCCGACCGGAAACGGGTTAAAACGCGGCCACTTGCCGTTGCTGTGCGCTGGAACCGGAACGCCTGCGTCGTAGGCTACAACGGAAGCGTCGGGCGGCTCCAGGCCAACGTACCGCTCGAACCGCTCCCCGCCTGAGGTCACCGGATTCGCAAACTCGGCCTCAGCGTTCCACTTGCGAAACGTGATGATGTAGTCGGCCATACCTTGCCGCGATGCAGCCGAGTCGGCGCATAGCTGCTTATACAGCAGTCCGTGATTCTTGGTCCGCTGCATTTCGATCACTGGATCTTTCCAGATCGTGACGCGAGAGTGAAACGTCCAGCCCTCAGCCTCAAACTCACGGATGATGCGGCCGGGAAAGTCGCGCAGGCCAGCCGCGCCGTCGCGGCCACGATACAGCGGCAGGTCTTTGCAGTGCACCGCGCAGTTGCGGCCCGGAATAGTGATCCGGTGCAGTTCTCGAATCAGAAAGCGAAACTGCGCCATGAACTCCTCGTCGTCCTCGGTGTTGCCCATATCGGCGATTGAATCGCTGTAGATGTACAGGTTTGAGAACGGCGGACTAAACACGGACAGACCAACGGAATCGCTCGGCAGTTGCCGCGCCTTTGTTACGCAGTCGGCGTTGTACAGTGTCCATCCGCTTCCCTCGCGCTTTTCGTCTGGTAGCGTTATCACCAGCGCGTCGTCGCGAAGCTGCCTGACGCTCTCTTCCGCCATAGCGGCTGTCATTTCCTTTCTCATGGATCTAAACTCCCTCTCCTTGCTCTCAATCGTTGCAATTAATGCGCCCTCGGTCTCGGCCTGCACGATGTGGCAAACAACCGGGCGCTGCTGGCCGAATCGCCACACGCGACGGATGGCTTGATAGTAGGACTCAAACGAATAAGACAGCCCGACAAAGGCCACCTGATTACAGTGCTGCCAGTTCATCCCAAATCCAGATAGCTGCGGTTTGCTGATAAACACCCGCAGTCTGCCGTCGGTGAAGTCGTTCAGCGTTGCCTCGCGCGCGGCCTCAGCCTGCGACCCGCGAATGTCGCGTGCCTCAGGAATCGCCTTAAGTAACGCATCGGCCTCGTAGTCCGAATAGCACCACACCAGCCACTGCCCAGGCGCTGCAACGATCTCGGCGACCTTCGCGGCTCGGTCCGCTGTCGTCCGCTTCAATTCGCGGTGAATCGCCGTCGAGGACATATCGGGAACGCGAATCAGCCGCCCGTCCGTGTCGCTGGTGATGTCGACCGCGACCGTATGCGACTCGATGCTCAGCTTCGGAAGGATGTAGCCGTCGTCGCTATAGCCTAGATCAGACGGCATCGTGACCGATACAGCCCAAGACGCCACCCACCGCCAGAAGTCCTTGGCTGCGTGCTTCTTCAGCCGATAACCGCCTGCCTTCATTGTGTCGTTCAGGAACCAGCGGGATATCATTTCATTCGAAGGCATGACATCAAGAAACTCGGCGTGGTTGCCCAACTCAAGATGGTCATTAGGCGCTGGCGTTGCAGTGCACGCCAGCTTAAAGCGATGGCCAGTAAAAGCGTCGATGATGGCCCGCTTTGTCTTGCCCATGTAGCTCTTGAGGATGCTGGACTCGTCGAGCACGACGCCAGCGTAATCGGAAGGGTTGAACTTGTGCAGCTTCTCGTAATTCGTCACCTGTATTGAGTCACCGCTCGGCGCGTGCACGTGCGCCACGCCTTCAATGCCGAACTTCTGCGCCTCGCGGACCGTCTGCGCTGCTACTGCCAGCGGAGCGAGGATCAGCACCGGCCCGACGTTCTCGGCAACGTGCCGCGCCCACTCCAGTTGCATGAAGGTCTTGCCCAAGCCAGTATCGGCAAAGATGGCTGCTCGGCCACGCTTCAGCGCCCACCGGATAATGTCGGACTGAAAAGGCTTCGCCGATTGGTGGATCTGGCCGGCGTCAAATCCGGTCCTCGGCGCGTCAACGGCTTTCGTCTTCAGAAACTCCTCATATGTCATCCCGCCACCTCCCCTCGCCGCGCCACGGGGTTAGGCGCGCTGGCCTCCATCCGCCGCAGCCTCTCCACCGCATCGACCCACAGGCCGCACTCCAGCTCCGCCGCCCGAATCCGCTCGTGCAAATCCTGCGGCGTTGACCCGACGCGAATCAGTGACAGCGCCGCCAGTGTGGCCGTGCGCCGCTTGTTTAGCAATGCCCGCTGCTCGTCCAGCGTCAGCGGCGGTTTCGCTTTCCTCATCTCTTCCTCCATCAGAAATTCCTCTGCAAACCAGTCATGCAGTCCCAGGCGCGCGCCGGGGTCCGCGTATTGTGCCGCGCAGCGCAGTTGCTCGGCGCGGGCGTAAGCGATGGTCATGGGCGGGCCTCTGGCGTGGTCAGCGCCCGCAGTTGCCGCAACTCGGCGATGAGAGCCGGCAGTGCGCTGTAAACCGGGTCCATCGACGAGTCCCACAGCGGCGCATTGTTGTAGTGTTCTTCCAACTCGTCCAAATCAATCCTGTTTTCCATAGGTGTTCTCCTCGTCTTCCAGATACTCCTCTTTCTCTCGTCTTTCTCTCCGCTGCTCCCGCGCCAACTCGTCGCGGTCGGCGGCGGTGTGGCGCTCGTCAGACATCGCGTCCCTCCTGCTCATCCACCCACGCCACGGCGGCAGCCTGGGCGGCTTCAAGCGTAAGCGCGATTTCCGCCTCATAATCAGCGGACCCGTCAACATACCAGTACCAGCCAACCGGCCCGGCCTCGACAACCGCGAGCGTTTTGCCTTTGTACTCACGTTCAAACTGCGCCGTCCAGCCCGACTCTCCCCGCTCCCGCATCATCGCCGCAGCCTCGCGGAGGAGGGCGGCGTCAATTAAGAGTTCAGCAGATCGCTCTTTGCCGTTGCCATCATCTTGCGCGGCAGTGTGCGCTATCCTTTCTTTCCATACAGCCTGCCTCTCCAAGCGCTGCGCCTTCTGGGCGTTAGTCATTCGGCACCTCCCCCGCCCGAAGCGCGGCGGCGCGATTCGCAATGTACCGCCAAATCTCAGGAACTCCCGGCCTGTAATCGTTGTCGCTCAGCCAACCGATACGGACGTTCTCCAGCGCCTCCGCCGCCGCCTCCCGGCGTTGCTGGGCGATCCACGCAAGGGAAGACGCACCGCCCTCGATAACCTCCATGCGGCGCTGGGTAACGTACTCGTCCTCAAGCACGCTATCGGCCCCGCCGTCGTACTCGTCGATCTCCTTAAGGCACTCGACCGCCCGCGCCTTGCAAGCCCGCGCCGCGTCCCGCTCAGCCTCGACGGCGGCGAGGCTGGCTTTGAAGTCCTCAATCTGGAACAGCGCCTTGCTCAGTAACTCGTACATCATACCTTCCCCCGTGCCGCGTAAATGGCGGCGTTGCGGTTGCGACTAATCTTATGGGCGAATCGCGTGTAAGACACTTCCCACTCGACCGTCCACTCTCCACACGCACCCGAATAGCGAACATCCGCCATCGCCTCCTCACACCACCTGTTCCGCGCCGAATCCTCCCGCAGTCGGTCGGCCTCATCAAGTGCTTGCACGTAAAGGTCCCTCCATTTGTCGGCATCCTCCCGCAGCCGCGCGACCTGGGCCCTCAGCCGGTCGGTCTCGGCGTTCAGGTCGCCGTACCTCGCTCTCCAATAGTCAATGGTCACCGCACCACCTCCCACTCCGCTTTCAGTTCTGCCGTGCGCCGCTCCCGCAGCAGCGCGGCCTCGTAGTTCGCCTTCGCGCGTGTGGCGATGACAAGCCATACGCCAGCACGCCCGTGCTGATGCAGAGCCAAGCCGAGGGCGCAGGCGGCGAGGACTAAGATTGCTCCGATGATTTCCATTAGGCTATCTCCTCCACCCCAAGCTGCTGAGACCGACGCGGCAGATCGTTGCCCGGCACAGCCACTATCCGCCGCCTGCTCTCAGCAACGCCAGCCGCCAGCGCCGATGACACCAAAACGCGCCGGTCATGGGCGATTGACTGGTCCGCATCCAACTGCCCCCGATCCACCGACAGCAGGCGCTCATTGCGGCTCATAATCAGCCGAGCGCCCCGCGCCACGAGCTGCGCATTGTGTTCGCTGGCCTCCGCATCAGTCAGCACGCGCAGACGGTCGCGGTCAATGGTTACCGTAATGTCCGACCGATGCGCGTGAATCAAGCCCTGCAGTTTCATCAACTGCAAATCCCAGTCGTTGCTGGTTTCGTAACGCTGCGCGAATACGGCCTCCAGCGTCTCAATCTCTAGTAGCTGGCCCTTGTCCAGCGCCGAAAAATCTAATGGATATTGCATTTTGCTCCTTTGTTGTTCACTGCGATACTACCCTTGCCCATGCCTCGCCACGCCGTACCAGGCCAAGCCCCGCCTTGCCATGCCTTGCCATGCCGGACCAAACCAAGCCCGCTCGTGCCCCTCGCCGAAGGTCACCAGCGGGACTGGCGTCCCGTACTGCGATACTACCCTTGCCTAGCCTCGTCATGCCTATCCTAGCCTCGCCCTGCCGCGCCACACCACGCCACGCGGAGCCCTGGCACGCCGCGCCTTGCCATCATTTAACGACCGAGCTAAACCGCCCAAAGCGCGGCCGCCAGTCGCCAATCCCTTTGATACTGCCAGCCCGCGCTAGCGCGTCTTCAACGTCGCGCCGCGTCACAATCTCTGGCAGGTACTGAATCTCAATCTCAACCGACCACGCGTCAAACCGTGGCCGCGTCCGCATAATCTTGCTCGTGCCAATCTTTGCGGGGCGCGTGTACTGATAGCGCCCGTCAAGAAAACAGCGCTTGGTTGTAGCTGGCTTGCCGTCCACGCGCAACTGGAACATTCCGTCGCAAAACACGCCAGCCTTGAATGCCGCCACCTCTTTCCGGCCAGCGCTCTGAACTAAGCACCGCGTCAGCATCTCACCATCAATGCAGATCGGCGAATCGTTCTCAAGCACGACCTTGTTTCCGTCGCGCCGAAAAATAATTGGCTCGGTCGTATAAAGACCGCCAAGCCATTCAATCGCTGCCAGCGCGTCAAATGCCGCGTCGCTCTTGGCTTTCTTGTATGCCTTCTGCGCCGAGTCAATTTCGCGCGTGAAGACGTTTCGCGGGTCGACTAAATGCCCATTGTGCAGAAGAATGGGCGCTTTGCCTGTCAGTGTCGCCTTAATTGTTTCCATGATGTCCTCGTTGTTAAATCGGTACTACCCTTGCCATGCCCCGCCTAGCCCGGCCCTGCCCCGCCGATCCCTGCCCGCAAATGCCTCTCGCGTGAAAACCATTTGCGGGCACGGCCCGCACTGCGCTACTACCCCTGCCCTGCCTGGCCACGCCGAGCATTGCTCAGCGATGCCACGCAATTTTTAGAACGGCACGTCTTGATCGCCAATCGCCGCGAACGGCGACGGCCCCGCTTCCACTTCCCGCGCCGCCGATCCACCGCCACGCGGGAACAGGCCGTTCAGCCGCACGCCGTACTTCTCCTGCTCCTCGGCCACGACCGACGCCTGCGCGTCAGCCAGTCGCGCATTCAGCTTCCGCAGCCAGTCGCCGCCGGTGAGGTCGGCCTCGGTTGCGCCCAATGCTTCGAGACGCTTGCGCGTGTTTCCGAGCGACTTAGGCGTGAGGAACAGATTCGTGCTGCCCTGCGAGTCGTCGGCGAATCGCACTACGACCTCAAGCGCCTGCGTGCCGTTCTGCCCGAGTTCGACCTTTCGCAGTCCGACGATGCGAACGTCGTACCAGGTTTTGTCCTGTAGGCTTTGCGCGATCATTCAGCGGCCCCCTTGATCTCTGCCAGCTTGTCGGCCAATACGGTGGCGGCTCCCATGCGGGATTCGGTCTCCTCAACCACCGACTGAATCAGCGAGTCGCTGGTATCCACTGCCGCCCCGCCCGCGACCTCGGATGCGTGGAACGCGTGGAATCGTGACAGCATGCGCGCGAACAGCATCTCGTGGCCGAACTGGTCATAGGTACCGGGCTTGTTGTCCTTCCCCCGCGAACGCGCCACCAGACCGCTCCGCGTCGCGTCGTCGAGCGTGTACCGCATCCGCAGCGGTTTGCCAGCTTCGTCGGTCATGGGCTCGCTCATGAAATAGAAGGCATATTCGCTTGCCTTCTCCGTGTGCTCGACGACCTTCCAGTTGTACCCGCCGCGCCGCAGCAAAACCGCGCGGCCCTTGTAATGGAGCGCCGGAATCAGCATCCCGCCCTGCGGGATCAAGTGAATGAACTGAAGCGACTGCGCCTCGTTGAATCCGTAGTCGCGACCATACATATACTTCAGCTCGATCTGCGGCGCCGGGATGCCCAGCGCCTGCGCCCGCCTCCCCGCCTCGAAGGCGTCGATCCGCAATTGATCGGCGCGGCTCTTGAGGGTCGCGTCGGTGATGTCATCCAGTAGCGACCGCTTCGGCTGCTCCGGCGCGGCAGCAGGTTGCGCCGCCTGGATCTGTTCTGTGAGTGTGCTCATTTATTACTCCTTTTCCCCGTCACGCCGGGAACACGCGGAACGGACGGCTCACGCTCGGCTTCACGACCTTCGCGTAGATGTCCGGGTAAAATTTCTTCAACGCAACGGTATCCACCCGCTGCGAAACCTGCGGCTTGAACGAAATCCGGTACCCCGGCGCCACCCCGCCTGGTGCGTCCCCGATCATGGCCGCCGCGTCGGCCTTCAGCGCCTCCATGGCCTCCTCGGCCTCGTCGCGAACGTCGCGCAGGGCGAGATACTCGGCGGCGATACTGCCAAGGCCCGCGATGGTCTCGGCGTCCTCGTCCACGTCGACACGCTCGAGTAAGGCCGCGCCTTGACACGAGTGACGGTACTCGCACTTCCCACACCGCTTGTCGGTCGCCGGCAGACGATCTGGCTCCCCGCAGCCGCCGACCATGGCCCAAAATTGAACCGCCATCTCGCGCACCAATTCGTAGGCCGCCGGATCAAACGCGACCTCAAACGTCTCGAACCGCCAGTTGCTCGGTTCCAGCACCGCGAACGCGCCCCACCGATACCCGCTGAGACCCATATACCACTGGATCTGCAACTGGTAGCTGATCGGTAATCCGTCGCGCATGAACGCCCGGAACGCCCGTTCGTTGGCGGTTTTGCACTCGAGCACGCCGGGCCCGCGCTCGTCGCCAACGATCATCCTATCCATGGCCCCAGCTTGCCAGTCCTCCTCACCAAAGCGTGAACCAGTGCGGCGAACTTTCCGGCCCGTGCGCTCCTGGTACTCCTCGACGATCAATGGCTCAAGCTTGGTGCCGCGGATCAGGTGGCCGCGGAACTCAACCTCGTAGTCGGGCTGGATGCCGCGCTTCTGATACCACAACTTGCGGGCGCAGCCGTAGGGCGGGGCGTTGACGATGTGGCCTAGGTCGCTGCCGCCGATGAATCTAGTCCTGTCCATATTCCTCCTCGTTTCATTTGCCCCCGGCTGCTCAACCGGGGGCTCAGTAGTCGGGTCGTTTACCACTTGGTGTTTTTCTTTGTGGGGTTCCTCCTGATTAAAATACCGTCCATGGGACGGCTGGCAGTGACGCCAAGGGACCGGCCAGCGGAATCCACGCCGCCTCTCGTCCGGGTATAATCCGACTTTGAGATCTGGCCGGCCACCTCGCGCCACTGTTTTTCTTGCGCCACCTTGGCCGCGCCGATGGCGATGTAGTGGTCAATCATCGCCCGTGCTGTTTCGAATGAATCCATGTTGCCCTCCAAACACAAATCGGCCGCCCACCCGTGAAGACAGGCGGCCATGCTCAACCCAAGGAGTGCGCCCTTGCGGGCCTCGTAGGCCTGTCGGCCTCACCGAACGCCGCACGCGGCGTTCAGCGCGACAGACAGGTGTAGATGTAAACCGCAAGTGCCCAATTGAGCACCACCGATAAACTCAGGCCGACAATCAGCGCATCTTTGCCGCGCCGTTCGCGCCGTATCAAACGCTGGTGGACCTCCGGGCGAATCACTGGCCTGCCTCCGAGTGCGCGTCGTGCCAAGCGCGGAACATCAGGTAGCCAACCGCCGCCAATCGCACATACAGATGGCCGATGTCGGCCGCCAGCATCACGCCGGTGGCCACCATTACGGCCACGTGCAACGCGTTCAGCGCGGCAGTCACGCCCGCACCTCATCCAGCGCCGGGACCGACGCGCCCAGCCACTTCAGAACAATCAGCCGCGCCATGGCGGTCGGCGTAAGCCCGAGGGCGCGGCCAGCAGCAATTAGCTCGCCGTGCGCCTCGGGACTCAGCTTGATGAGTACGTTTCTCTTCTGCATGGTTAGAATTTAGCACAAGCTTCTAACCACAGCGCAACTGTTTTAGTATTAAAATTTATTCAGGCGGAATGCTAGAACAACGCCGTCCATGCGTAGGCGTCCGCGGCATCCTTGCGGCAAATCCGCAGCGTGTCCGCCACTCCTGCGCCGCCCTGAACCATCACCACGTATCCCCGCGTCGTGCTATTGCATGTCGCCTCTGTGCCGGCGCCCCAGATGTGCACCACCGCCTGCACGTTAACGGCGGCCTCCCACGCCGTACCGTTCCACCGAATGCCCTGGCCGACCGTGGCGCTGTTCTGGTTCAACTGCGCCAGATTAAATTTCACGGTCGGCGTCGGCACGGTCGTGCTGCGGATCGCGCGGATGGTCGTCGCGCCTGTCGGCACCACCCAGGTCTCCTTCCACCCCGTGCCGCTTGACGGCGCAAAGGTGGCAGTGTACGAGGTGCCGCCCGGCGTGATCTGGTCGTTGGCGTACAGTGTCAGCGAGAAGGCGCCTGCGGTAACCGTCACGGTCTGCGTCCAACCGGAGAGGGTCACGTTGCCAGAATAAAGCGGCTGCGCCAGTGCGGGCGAGTTCAGCGATACCGTGACCGTGCCGCCGAAGGTGCCGCCGAATGGCGTCGTGATCGTGTCGCTGATGGTGGCCGTCTGCGCGAAGGCGGATGCGGCGAAAAGAAATGGGAGTAGGTGTCTCATGTGGCTGGCCTGTAGCTGATGTCTAGCGTGACTGCGTTTCGTTCCCGGCGCGGCGTCATCTCGAGCCACCAGCCGCCCAACGGGCGTGCTGCGCGGCCCTTCTCTATATGGTATCCTTTGCCGCCGCGTTCCTCGGCCTTGTATGTCCCGCTGCGAAGGAACACCTGATTCCGCTGCACGACGCGCCCGAGGTTGTTCAGGCCGGTCATGACGTTTTCGTCCGCGTTGCGGCGGTGAATGTGTCCGCTGATGTAAATGTCGGCGTCATACTGCCCGCGCGTCCGCGACTGGTCGATCATGCCGCGAGTAACCTCGCCGCCGCCGCCGTAGCCGTGGTGATAGTGAAGGACCGTGCTGGTCTGGTGCTTGTTGCCGAGGTCGAACCGGAAGCGGACGAAACCCGTAAAAGGCATATGCAGCGCGGGCGAGCCAACCATGCGGAGGTTGTGGACGAGGCGCTCGGCTAGGTCGGTCTGGTGGTGCTGCAGGATCGAGGCCTCGTGGTTGCCGTCGCTCACCACGGCGATCTGCTTGGCGTAGGGCATATACAGGCCCGTGTGCCAAGAGACCAGCTTGTCGAAGTAATTTCCACCGCGCATCTCGGGCCTCAGCGCGGCCTCTGACTTGCGCCGATCCCACTTGCCTTCCATGGCGCAGAACGTGTCCCCGAACTTCAGGATGGGCGCGTTCAGTTCGCGGGCCTCGTCATGGTGCCGCTTGAGTAGCGCCAGGTCGGAATGCGCGTTGTCGGCGTGTTCGTCGGCCATAAGCAGGACCGTAACCTTTTCCGAGGGCGAGACCTCGAAAAGTATCTCGGCCGCTTGCGAATCCAGCCTCGACACGTTCCAGTTCATTATTCTTTCTCTTGTAACTGCGCCAATACTTTAGTCAACTTGGCGGGGATCGGCAGGCCCGCTTTGCCGGCGTTTTCGGCGATCGAGATAAGTTCCGTTAAACAGAACCACCCGGCCACGTACGCGGACAGCTCGACCGGCATCGGCTGCACGCTCTCGGCGATCTTTAATGCCACCACCAAAAGCAGCGCGATCGCCTTTTTAACGAATCCTTTTCGGGATGCGTCGGACGACACCGCGCCATCGCTCCAGGCCAGCAGGAAACCCGTCGCGAAATCCGCCACCTGCAGACCAATCAGTCCCCAGAAAAGCACAGGCATCGATGCCACCACCCCCAGCAGCGCGCCCGGCAGCGCCACGATCAGCTTTTTCACGACGGCTTCACTCCGACGGACTTTTCAATCGACACGAAAAACTGCATCAGGTGCGCCAGCGCTTCAGTTAGCGCCTCTTCATCCACCACTTTTCTTCCGCAGATCTTTTCAACTTCGGCCGCGATCTGCGGCAGCATCATCGTGGAATAGTGCATCGCCATGCCCAGCTTCGCGGCGCCGCTTCCGCCGGCCAGCTCAGCGTTGCGAACGCCAGCGTAGATTGTCTGCGCGACCGACTGGAACGGCCCAGGCACGAAAAGCAGCGCAATTGGCACGCCGACCTTGCCTATTTTTTTGAGCCACCCCCAAGACATTAGATTTCCTCCCACGCTCGATTGAACGGCGTGATGGCGGTAAACACGTAGGTCTTGCCTTTGGCTCGGTACACCTGCCCAAGATACGGCGTGGAGTCGCTGGCTGCGTAGTAGCGCCCCGGCTGGCCGGGCATTGGACCACCTACCGGGCCGCCAATGGCGTCCTTGTCGGTGCCGTAGGCCTGCAGAAAGCTCTTCGGGTCGATGCTCGACACCAGCCGATCGGTCTGCACGATCCGCATCTCCCACGTAGGATCGAACGCAAATTGCGCCTCTACCGCAGCCGCCGCCTTCGGCTCGCCGTCTTTCCCGCCATTGGCGGCCCAGTTCCTGCACGCCTGCAGATAATCGTGCTCCGCCTGCAAATTGATCTTCGCGGCGATTGCCGCGCCCTGTGCCATAAACGATTGCTTTACTTCGTTGAGAAACATATCCACCTCACCTCACCAAGCACTAATTACCAGCCAAGCCACGGCCAGGCACATCCCGATGATGCCGAACGCGCACAAATCAATCAAAAACGCGCGCATAATTAATTCTCCCATGGCGGCGGAAGCTGAATCACTGGAGGGTTTTGTTGGCGGTCGATGTCCGCCGCAAGCGACGCGTCGTACTGCGCGACCGCCGCGGGCGTTAGCGCTGCTTCCACCCAGCCCTGTACCTGCGCTTTCGTCAGGTCGTTGAAGGGCGTGAATGTGCTTGGGTCGGCTGGCCCAATGGCCACCTGCCCGTAGCAGCTCGCCGCGTATGTTTGATCGGTCGCAGTTCGCCGCCAGTCGATCATAATGACGATGTCGGTCAGGCTGCCGTCGGCGGGCTTGACGGTGAGCGGGTTGAAAATCCAATCATAACTAATTGCCATATGTGTCCTTTTACATCGCTACCCAGGCACCGTTGATTCGGCCCTGCATCTGGTTGTCGGTCGTGTTGTAAATGATCATGCCGTTCACCGCAGTGAGCGCGTTTCGTTCCGTTGTCGTAAGGCGCGGCACAAGTAATGCGCCAGTAGTGCCTGCAATTTCCAGTTTGGCAGAGGTCGCCGGACTCGTCGTTCCAATACCGACGTTGCCGCTGGAGTCGATCCGCATCTTCTCGATAGCGCCAATCGCAAACACTAATCTTGTTGCATTATTCAGAATCGTCTCAGAAGTATTACCAGCAAATAAATAATTCGCGGAACCTGGAGTTGTCCCAAAATTATAGATCGCACTATATCCAGAACCACCTGTATAAGGACCCAGGATCAATCCCTGCGTACCATCACTGAACGCACTCAATCCTCTTACATCAAGTAATCTACCAGGACTCGCCGTTCCTATACCGACGTTGCCTGTTGATTGAAAGGTGGCTACCGCAGAGCCTGGGTCGTAGGCATTGTTCCACGAACCCGCGAACACATCGAGAGCGTAACCCGAGTTCGCAATCCAGCGCGGCCTCAGGCGGGCCATGACCGATGCATTGCCGGCCAATGTCTGCACATCCCACGTAAGCGCAGCGCCGTCAGAGGACGTACCGAAAACAGCGAGGTCGCCGCGCGAAAGAGCAACGTTTCCGGTGGCTTGCGCTCCGGATGTCCAGATCTTCCCGAAGTTCGCACTACCACTGCTGCTCAGTCGCAGCGCCTCATTGGCCCCGGCGTTTCCGGTCACGAAAACAATCGCGTCGCTCGTGCCCACGCCGGAGGTCGAGCGCAGCGTCAGGGTCGAGGCCGCGCCCGTGCCGCCGGTCACCGTCGCCATAGTGCCGCTACTGGCGGAGATGACCACGTTCGAGAGCGTGTACCCGCCCCCATTGACGTTGTCACCCCACGCGCGGATGTCGTTCCCGAGGTTGTTGATGTCCGTGAATGACAGCGTGTCGCTGCTGACGAAGTTGACTCGCGAAAGCCATGCCATCTGCTATTCCTCCTGTGCCGGAACCAGCCGCTTCAAATCGGCTGACAGCGTGTACTGTTTTTCCTGCGGCACGTCCGCGGCTTCAAGAATCGTTGCCATCATGGCCTGGATGGCCATCTGGAAGGCGCGGCGCGTGTCTTCGAGCGGCTTGATCTTGCCGTCGATGACTTCTAGTTCTTTGGCGAGTTGCGCAATTCGCGCGTGTTGGCGCTCGGTGAGGTCGATGTGAGTTTGAGGATTCATGGAACTATTAAATCAATCCGTGATTTTGCAGTCTATCAATCACTTGGTTTATGGCCAATTTGCAGTCATTGATGAGAAGCTGCTCAGTGGCGGTGTAGGTGGCGCCAGCCGTACCAGTCACGAGCGAAATTGCAGTGCCGCGAGCGCCGACCACTTTGACGCCGTTTACGTAGTACCCAGGAGTTGATGCAGCCAAATTGAGCCTGCCAAGCTGGCCGTTAATTTCAACGGTCGTCGACCCCAAGGCAATCATGTTTATCGCAGGCGCGCCGTTCACGACGCATCGACTACTGCTACTGTCCTCGACCCACACGCCGCCAGCCGGGAAAACTCTTATCTGCTGCGTCGGGCTTGAGTTATTGGAAACCACAAGTCCAGCGTAATAGCTGCCGCTAAATGCGTTGGTCACTGCTGTAGTGATGCCATTGAGATTCAGCGTAAAGGTTGCGTCGCTGATTGTCACATTCCCGCTCGAATCCGCCTTGATCTTCCCGTTTGTGTAGCTCGTCCCGCCTACCGACAGCGTCTTAAACCACGCCCCCTCGTTGCCCGACTCGACGCCGATGAAGCCGATCTGACTTCCCGATGCGTTGTAGACGCCGAACTTGCCCGGCTTGCTGCCGCCGCCGCCAACGCTGATTTCGGTCGTATCTAACTTGGCCGTGGTAACTGCCCCGGCCAGGATAGTTGTGGCCGTCACGGCGTTTGTTGCGATCTTCCCGGCGATCACCGCGCTGGCCGCGATTTCGTTCGCGGTGACGGCGTTGGCCTGCAATTTCGGCGTGCTGATAGCGCCGCTGGCAATCGCCGTTTCGGTGATCTGTGACGCGGCGACGATGATCTTTCCGCCGCTGATGGTGAACAGGTCGCTCGACGCGGGGAGATACTTCCGCAGGTCCAGCGTCCCCGCTGCGCTACCGATGCTCAAGGTGTTCTGCGGGGTGCCAGCCACTTCGGTATTCGTGCGGCCGTTCACGTCGAACGACACCAGCTTGGCCGTAACCGTCGTCGCGCTGTCCGGATTCGGAATCACCACCGCGATAGGTGATGGTGTGGCAGAGGTCGATGCGAGCAGCGTTGCGCCGCTGTATACGCGAAGCTCGACGCCTCCCCATGTGACATCTGAAGGCGCGGTAAACGTCGCCGTGATGCGCTGCTGCGTTGTGCCGTCGCTGGCGGTGACCGTGGCCGCTGCGAACGACGCGCCCGTAACGTGCGAGGTCCACTCGGTGCCGGCCGCGCCTGCCGTAGGCGGCGGCACGGAGATGGTCGCAACGGGCGTTCCGACGGCGGGGCTGCGTCCGTCCGTGTTTGGGTTGGCGTTGTTATCAATTGACACCGCGTAAAACGTCCAGGTTGCTGTCGTTTGCGGGAACGCGCTCGATTCGATGGTGACTGCGCTGCCCGTCTCCGCGCCGGTCATCTGCACTTTGTCCCCGCTCGGCAGGTGCAGCCAAATGACGGCACCGCCCCACCGAGCGAGCGCCGCCGCGCCTGATGGCCGCGTCCAGGCAAGGTCGATCAGCAGCGCCTTCTGCCCCTGCGCGTTTGTGACGTATCGGGCGTTGGTCGCCGTGAATCCAGTCACGTTGTCGGCGTACGGCGTGAGCGATGGCCTAGACGCCAGCGGCCAGGTCACCGTCGCTACAGCCGACGGCGTCAGGCCCGTGACGATGGTGTTCAGCCGTGGCTCTTCACTCGCGTCCATCGAGACGAACCAGACGCGAATCGGATTCGTGCCAACGAAGAGGTCGAACCAGTCGCTTCGCGCCGCCGTCTCATTGACGTTCAGCGCCGGGCCGTTGGCCCGTTGCCCGTTCGAGTACTCGTAGACAATCTGGACGCCGCCGAACGGCCTCTGCCACGCCGCAGGAGCGTCTGCCGGCAGGCTCCAGCCGAACAGTATGCGGTACTTGGGCGACGCCACCTGTGAGTCGTCGTACTCGACCGTTGCTGAAACGCTGCGGACGAGGCGGGCGTACTCTTCGCCCGACTGGTAGGTAAGCGCGGCAATCGATAGCGTGACGTTGGGCGTTGCGCCGGTTTGATTCGCCCGCACCAGTTCTGCCTCGGCCTGCTCCGAGTAGCTCGCCAAGTAGAACCGGCGGGTAGCCGTTTCGGTCGGTCGCGGCAGGTACAACGTGACCGGCGAGGCGAGATGGTAGCCCCGGTCAATCGGCGCGAAGGTCCCGCCAAGGTTGCGGGTGCCGCCGAGGGTCGCCGTGCTGTTCAGCGGCACACCAGCGGACGCGGACTGGTCCACCGGCTCTTCCCAACAGTGGACGCCAACGAAGTCGCCGAGGGGCGACGGCGCGGTGAATGCGATCTTCACGCGCACTCGCTCGTCGTCGGCGTACTCGTAGCTGGCGGAAAGACCCGTTACGTTGTCGGGCGCTCCGGGAACTGACGGCGCTGTCGTGGAGGCGCCAGGTGCTGCGCCTCTGCCGCCTCCAGTCTGCCCTGCGAGTGCTTTCCAGAACTCCTGCACGCCCGTCAGAGACGTGCCCGTGATGGCCCGCACGCGGAATCGCAGATACTGGCCGGCAACATCGGACAGCGTCACATCGTGGATCAGGTACGAGTCGCTCGAAACGCCGCGCGGCGTGTTGGCGATGGTCTGGAGTTGGCCAGGCCGCAACGTGACGCAAGACGGCTCGACTTCCTCGTCGGTCTCGTACTCGATTTCTGAGACCGCTGCCTTCTTGGCGGAAATTATGGCCAGGGCTTCGTTATAGGCCTGGACCTGCCCCACCTCGCGCTCCAGATACGACACATAGCGCCCACTGCCGCCGCCCTCTTGTGTAATGGTCGCGGTGATGTCGGCGGAATCCTCGACGCGCACAATGTCGGCCCCGAGGCGCTGGTAGCGGACGGTAAGCGTATCGCCGCTGGTCAGCACGTCCACGTCGGCGTCCTGCCGGATGCGGGTGGAAGCGTACTCCCAATAGTAGGCCTTGTCCGACTCGCTCAGCCACTGGCCGAACTCCACATCTTGCCCGTTCACAGTCATGCCGACGATCTGGCCGAGGCGGTTCGCCAAGGTGAAGGCGCGGGTTGTGCCGTCGCCCGTGAACGACTCTTCAGTCACGGTGATCTGCGTCCACGGCACGCGGAACGCGGCGGCGTTCGTCTTGTCCTCGCGCGTGCGGCGGACCGTCAGCGAGCGATAGTTGGCGCTGCTAGTCGAGATACTGAACGGCGCGGCGGCGAACGTGCGCGGCTTGAAGTACAGTTCCCTGTCCTCGTCGATCCACCAGACGAAGTTCGACAGCGTCGCCAATTGCCCTATAGCATCTGAGACGGTCGCGTCTGCGTCGAAGGTCACCGCGTCGAGGACCGCGCCGAGGTCGACGTTGCTCGTGCCGATGCCTTCGTTGTCGGCGAAGTTGGCGATCAGGTCCGCGACGATGGTCCCGGCCCGATTGGTCAGCAACACCTGCTCCAGCGTCCCGGCGTTGGTAATGTCAACCGCTGCGCCGCCGCTGGTTAGTGACAGCTGCAGCGTGGTGCTGGCCGCGCTGACAACGAAGTACTCTATAGCACCGTCCAGCCCGCCCGCGAGCGCTCCTTGCGCGTGGGCCTTGATGCGGACGCGCGCGCCGTTGCTCAGACCGTGCGCGGATGCGCTGGTAAGCGTGTTGGTGCTGGCGTCGGCGGTGACGATGATGGTGCCGTCGTAATGCGCCGGAAGCGCGGTGCTGAAGTTGTAGCATCTCCGCCGGTCGAGACGCTGCTCCCAGGTAATGCCGCGCACGTCGTAGAACGCGCCAGCCGCCGCTCCGGCCTCGGTGATCGAGACTTCGGCCACCTCATCGACGCTGCCAGCCCATAGCTTCGTTGCGCCGCTGTATAACTCGATCACGTGGCCCTGCTGCGGTCGATACGAGCCGCTGGTCGAGACGATCCGGCAGTTAAACGTGGCCCGCTGGCCCAGGCTGGCCTGAATGCTCAGTGAATACGGAACGGCCTCGCGGATGGCCCCGGCGATGTAGACGTCGATGCTCACGCGGGTATCACCCCCAATTGTTTCAACTCGCGCGTGATGGCGTCGAGTAGCGTCCTCGTGTCGCCGGTCGCACTGATGTTGATGGTGACGTTGTTACCGCCCGCCATCGCCATCTGGCGGCCTTCGGTGCGGATCATGCTGTCGTGGATGTCCTTCAGCTTGGGCAGGTATTCGTTGTTCTTTTCGAGGAGGTGCAGAAGGTGGATCTGCGAGTAGCGGACTTCCTTCTCGATTAGGTCAAGGGTCTTGTTCATGGCGGCGAACTGAAAGTTCGATATGACCGACGAGACCGCAGAAACCACGCCTGCAACGGCGTTCACCACCGCTGTTACCGGGTTCGCGGCAGCCATCGCCGATCCGATCCCGCTCGACGCCGAACCGGCCGCACCGGCGACGCCCGGTATGGTGCCCATCGTCGCCATTGCTACGCCGCTCACTGCCGGTACTGCGCTTGATGCTGCGCCCGCAGCGCCGCCGCCAAAGACGCCGCCTAGAACCTTGCCCACTGAGCCGAGAGCGCCTGTCAGCCCGCCTCGGCCCGTCAGCGCTTCGATTACTCGGTTGATGCCGTTCTCAATCACCGTGCGGATTAGCGACGATGCGATCTGCTTGCCCACGCGCTCGAACACCTCGCCGATCTTTCCGCCGCCAATGATAATGTCAGCAATGCCGCGCGAAAGGTCCGTGACGATGGTCGAGACTTGGCGGCTGATGGCCTCCTGCGTCTTCTTCCAGTCCTTGCCCACGTTCCCCGCCATGATGCGGATCATGTCCGCGTTGCGCTTGGCGGCGCGGGCGGTGTCGGCCCCAGCTAGCACGCGATCATTTTTGTCGCTCGGAACCGTCATGCGGCCCAGTTCGATGTTTCGCGCCGCCGATGCGGCCATCTGAATGTCGCCGATTGCGGCCAAGGCGCGTTCGCGGGCGAAGTCGAAGGAGATGGCTACCTCTTCGATCTTCGGGCGCACCGCGCCGAGTCCGTCGTACAGCTTCAAGTATTCCGCGCCGAGAGCCTCTTGCGCGCGCTGGACATCGACCGTGGACGCCTTGCCTTGCTGGTAGGCTTTAGTGATCCGCTCCAGCGCCGTCCGCGCCAGCACAAAGCTACCGATGGCGTCGGTGGTGTTGGTGACGCCGAGGCGCTGAAAGGCGTTGGCAAGTTGGTCGATCACCTGGACGGCCTTTTTCTTCTTGTCGGTAACATCGACCACCACGCCGCCGACTTCCTCGTATACCGCGCGGATGCGCTTCAGTTGCGCTTCCAGTTCTTTCTTCTTAAGGATTGCTTGCGTCTCGTTCGCTGTTGCCTCAGCGGTCCTGCTAATGTTGGCCTTGATGGCCGCTTCCATTTCAACGTTGCGACCAGTTGCAAATCGGATTGCCGCAGCCAAGCCGCTAAATGCTTCTCCGACTGCGGCAATCGGCGCAAAAACCATCCGCATCGACTTGTCGATGGCAACGCCAACAGCTTCAACGAGCGGCTTCAAAAGCACAAGGATAGGCTTCAGTAGCTCCAACTTCTGCCGCAGAAAGTCGATCACAGCGAGAGCCTTTGCGCTGATACCCGTGACGTTATCGACCTCAGTGGCAAAGTCCGTGATGCCCTTGACTAGCGTTTGAACGTTCTCAAACAGCTTAAACGCCAAATATGCGCCGGCCACCATTTGCCCCATGACAGCCGCCGCGCTGCCCGTCACGCCGAACGCGCCAGCCAAGCGCAGGAACGCTTGGCTAATAGTTGCGCTTTTTTCAATCAGCGTCCCTAGGACAAACGCAACGGGCGGAAGCGCAACGGCCAAGGCGCTAAATTTCAGCGCTGTGTCTTGCGTTTCGGGCGATAGCTTTGAAAACTGCTCGGCCAGTTTTTGCGCTTGCGCGATGGCCGGGTTAAAGAACTCATCAACCAACCGCTTGCCGATGGGAAGCAGCGACTTTCCAAACGCTGCCGCCGTCTGCTCTGCGCTCTCCCGCAGATTCTCCATGCTGGTCTTCAGATCCCCGCCAGCCCGCCCGCCTTTCTCCAGTTCGCTCACCACGACGCCGATGAACTGCTGCGCCGAAATGCCCATCTTCTCAAACGTCTTTGCGGGGTCGCCAAGCGCCGCCGCGCCGAATTTGTCTTTGATAATGGCCGAAATTTGCGGGATGCGTTCAGTAATGGGGTCAAGGTTTTCTTTGGTAACCTTGCCGGCCGCCGCCATCTGCGAAAGCTGCCGAGTGACTTCCGAAAAGTCCTCTTTGCCGCCGCCCACGACCGCCAGAGCGTTTCCCAGTTCGCGCATGATGCGCCTGGATTCGTCGGCGGTGCTTCCGAGGGTCTGCAGGCGGATCGAGCCCTGTACGGCCTCTTTGAGTCCCAGCCCCGGCAGCTTCGAGACTTCTTTCAGCTTCTCGAGTTCAGTCGCTGCCGCCGTCGTCGATTTCATGGTGGCCGCGAGCCCTTTCTCCAGCGACTCCATCTGCACCGCTGCGTTCAGTGCCGCAGCGCCAGCGGCTACGACGGGCGCGGAAAAGCCGATGGAAAGCGCTTGACCTGCTTCGCTGATCGTCGCGCCGAAGCGCTTGATCTTACCCAACGAGGCGTTGACTTTCTTGTCGAAGTCGTCGGTGCTGGCTCCGATTCGAACAATTAGATTGCTTAGGACAGGCACCTATCGTCTCCCGTTTTTCTTCGCTGCTTTCTCAGACTCTCGGTGCTTCAACTCCAGGTAGGCGGCCCACTCGGTGAACTCGCTGCTGCTCATCTCCCGCAGCAGCCGCCCAACTGTCATGTGTAGTATCTCGGCGAGGGCGAAGGCGAATCGCCGCTCGCCCGTCAGTTTTTTTCCGCTGCTTCTGCCGGTTCCGCGCCAAGGCCCGAGATGCGGCAGATTTCAGTTACAACGCGGTCGATCACGGCGCCAGGCATATTGACAATGGCGTCGTGATGCGCTGCTTCAAAGATCGGCTTGCCGGTTGCCGGGTCAAACGTCGAGGCAATCACCAGCCGCGCCATGGCGACCGCTGGCCACTTCTTCGCGTCTTCGCCGAACTTCAGGCGCTGCTCCACTGTCATCTCGCGGATGCCGATTTTTGCATCCCACTCGGGCACGTCCAGCGTTTCTTGCTTCAGTGAGACGGCCAGGATTTTATCTGCTAATTTCATGTGTTTACGTAATCCAAAACGCCATGGACAGAAAAGCTGACGTTCTCTTTGATCGTCTCATTTTCGCCAGTGTTTACGCTCATGCTATTTTGCACCGCGCCAAACATCCACCGCACGCCGCCCGCGTAATCGGCGTAGCAGTTGATGACGTAGTAGCTCGTGGCGCTGGTGTGGAAGTAATTGTCGTTGTAGAAGCGCGCGAACGTGCAGGTCGCATCGCCGCCAACGCGAGCCCTAGACTTCCAGGAGTCGCCGAACACCTGCACTTCTTCGAGTACCGGCTGCACGTCGAGCGTCCAGTCCGTCGCCTGCGCGACCTTGGATAGCGTCAAGAACTCGCCGGTGACCGTCACCGTGCCCGCCGGCGCAGCCTGCAAATAGATCTTGCCGCTGCCGTAGGCTACTTGGTATCGGCTCGACGGAATCGGCGTGGATCCGTCGAGAACCGTCAGCGATGCGTTGGGGTTGATCGCCCTGCGGGCGGCGTCCGTGATCTGGTACACGTTGCCGCCCAGGCTGGTCGTGGCTTCGCCGGTCATGGCCGTGCCGCTGCCGGTGGCGAGGTAGATATCTGCGTTGCGGCCTGCGAGAACTGCCATGGTCGCTCCTTAGGTGTAGCTGAGTGCGCCGCTGCCGGTGAAGGTGTAGCTGACCGTGACTAGGCCGTTTTCACTGGCATTCAGCGCGGCCTGCACGAAAGCCGTGCCGCTGTAGTAGTTCGTGCCGTCAATGTAGAATCGCGCCGCAACGGTCGTTCCGCCCAAGAAGGCCGTGTTCAAAGCAACGTGGCCATTCGTGTCGGTGTCGTCGAAGCGGCCCGACGCGGTCCCGCTCCATTCCTTGATGGTAGCGGTCCGCTCCTTCCAAGTGTCGCCGAAGGACTGGGTCTCTTCGAGGCCCGTCGATACGTCGAGTGTCCAGGTATCCAGCTCGGCCACCGTGTTAGTGCTGATTTTGAAACTGCCAGCGTTTCCTGCGAGAACTGCCATTGTATCCTCCTAGTCGTAATCGTGAATGAAGTCGAACTCTAAAATCACCGCATAGAGTTTTTCGTTGGTCTCGAGCGTTTCCTCGTACTCAATCCGCCGCCCGTTGAGATGCGTGCTTCTCACCGTCAGCCCGCTCGCCGCAGTGATCGCGGCCTGCTGATTAATCACGGCATCATAGACCGTGTCGCCAAGATCCTCGGCGGCTTTGCTGTTGCCGGTCGCCATGCAGTAGATATTCACCGGGCGCCGCGTGGCCGTCGGCGCTGCGCCGATGGAGTGGAATGGGATATCGTCAATGGCCTCAATCACCAGTGCCGGATACTTGGTTGCGCGGGCCTGCTCGGCGTGGATGTCGTAGACTCGATTCCCGACAAGCGACGAGATAGTCGGCTCGGCCTGCGTGTAGCGGTAGAGGGCTTGGTAAATTCTCACGCGGCACGCCCCAGTGCGTCGAAGGCGGCTTTTACGCGAGTTTCCAGCAGCTTTTTAATGGAGCGCCGCTTGGCCTTCACGGCGTCGGCAAGAAACGGATTCGGGCGGCTGCCTGGGTGAAAGACTTTCGTGCGGACTTGGTCGCCGACGCGGGAGAGCCAGGCGAAGGCGCGGCCTGCGATCTTGAGCAGCCGCTTGTTGCTACTTTTGCCGCGGATCCAGTGCGGCTTCGTGCCGTCGTGGACCATGTGCGCGTGCGGGGCGTCCTTCTGGAAGGTAAAGGTGAACGCCTGCATGAAGGTCTTGTATTTGCGGCCCTTCGCGGCCTTGATCGCTTTCTTGAGGTCGCCGGGCGGCCTGTCCGCTCCGAACCGCTTGGTGGTGTAGGGCGCAATCGGCGCACGCCGCGCGGCCTCGCCCCGGATCTCGCGGGCGGCTTCAAGCAAGGCCTCTTCGATGTCTTGGCCCGCTGCGGTCTCCATGACACGCTTCATTTGGCCGACAAGCTCGTCCATGCCCTTCACGCTGATTCCAAGGCTGCGCCGGGACGGCATTAGATCAGCACCTCGACCGCTTGCATCGTCAGCATCTCGTCGCGTTCGTCCGGGTTCAGGATCGACTTGATGTCGAAGTAGCGCGTGGCTTTTGTCTTCTGGTCCACGTACTTGACTCGCATGGCTGGCGTCAACCCGATCACAAACCGGAGCCGGATCGTGTGGGTCAAGTCCGCCACGACCTGCCGCGCGGCGAAGAACTCGCGCCCGTTTCCGGTCTCGATGGAGGCCCAGCACTGATGGACGCTCGTCCACGTCTCCGTGCGGTCGCCGTTGGCATCGACGGCGATGGTGTTGGCCTCGATGTCGATTAGGTGCCGCAGTGCCCCGGCTCTCATATGAACACTCTCCACGGGGCGATGAGTGCAGACGCGGCCAGCGGTAGCTCGGCCTCGTCCACAGCGGCCGCAGTGCCAACGACAACGGCCTCGCGGTGCTCGTAGAAGTGCGACGCGAGCATTCGGATGGCCTGCCGAATCGGCGTCGGCACGCTGGCTTGGTTGGCCCAGCCGCAGGTAAATTCGATCTCGATGGGGTCGGTGTTCCGAAGCGTCTCCGTGGGCCAGTCTTTCTGGTATTCCAGGACGATCTGGCCCGGTGTTCTTGCAGTGGAGACTCCGTAGTTACTGCTGGCAAATGTGTGCTGAACGCCGCTGGAGTCGGTGTACTTGACGTAAGCCACCGACACCAGCGGCGAGTAGGGTATGGTGATGACGCCGGTATCCGGGAAGTAGTCCAGATACATACGCCAGGTCTGTTGCGCAAATCGACGATTGCTCACCACCTCCAGATGGTTGGTCGCCGCCTGGACGTACGGGGACAACTGCTCGACCGGCTGACCTATGGCGCGGGAGTGCGCTTCAAAGTCAGAGTCGGACAGCGCCCAGAACGTCGGCGGCGTCACCAACTGGAGGCGGTGCTCAATCATTAGTCGATCTCAGTAGCAGTAGCCGAGCCGCCGAACCGCGGGCCGGCAAGGGCGATGGCAATACCGCCCAGAACCGGCGAGTCGACGACCTCGACAGCTTTCAGCCGCACGTACGAATAGCCAGCGTTGGCCAGCTCCTCGGCGTGCACCTGGATGGCGTACATCTGCGAGGCGCCGGCGGTGGTCGTAAAACCAGCCGCAGTGCGGGCCGTCATCGCGCCCTGCACGTCGGTCGACGTGATGGACTTCGAATAGAACGGCACGGCGGTCGTGTTGGTCGGGACGATGTCGTCACAGGCCTCGACCGTAATGGTCGAGGTTCCGGTGGCACCAGCGCCCTTGTGGACCAAGAACAGGGCACTGTCGAAGTTGCCGAGCGAAACGATGTCGCTCGCTACCGTTCCGCTGAACGCATCGGCCACTGGATCGAGGCCTTTGACGAAGTGGAGGTTGTTTAAAAGTTCGTACGGGATCATATTGGTTCCTCCTTGTTAGGCGCGAGCGTCGACCGTGACAAACGGCGACAAAGTGTTAGAGCCCTTGAACGGCGTGATCGGCTGCTTCACGCTGCTCTGACCGTTGACGTCGATGGACCATTTGAAGGTCATCTCGTCGTAAATGAACCGGACGTGCATAGACTGCGCAGCGCGTAGACCGCCCTGCGTGATGACGACGTACTTGCTAAGATTGGCCAGCACCACGTCGCCCTTGTCGCCGAGGGTTTCGGCCTGTTCGACGGGAATGACGGGGAAGCCGAGGAACGTGCCGTACTGGATCGAGCCAGCCACGCTGTTGTTGGGCAGAAACACCGGCTGTTGGCCCACGGTGAGCAGCGGGAACTGGCCGATGGTGTCGGGGTTGCAGAGCCACACGATGCGGTCGCCCGGCTCGCGGTAGAGGCGGGACAGCATCGAGGTAGCGTTCTCGATGACGAAGGTGTCGGCGGCCTGGCCGGTCTTTTTGGCGACCGACACCATCAGGGCGCCGCCGTAGTTTTGGACGCTGAAGCCAAGGGGCTTGCCCACGCCGTCGCCGCGCCAAATGGCGTCGTCGAGTTTGAACGCGATTTCGGACGCAAAGGCATTCTCAAACACCGTCGCCATGGCGGGAGCGTTGCGCAGCAGTCGCTCGGTCGCATAGGCCAAGCACTTCAGGCTTTCGAGCCGAATCTCGTGGCGAGACAGCTTCGGTTTGGTGGCGGTCGGCGCGTCAGCTTCGCCCGTCCAGTAGGCCTGCACGCCACCCCAGCGAGATCCGTTGGCGCGGCTCGTCTCGTCGATGTACGGCAGCTCAAGCGAGTCGCTGCCTTCGCCGATCGGGATATTGGTGCAGAGCGGGAAGATCCGCGCCGTTTCGCGGGCTTTAAGCAGGAGCGCCGTCGAGAACTCGGTGCCGATGGCGAAGCCACCGTCAGCGGGGACCGCAGCCGACGCGCCCGAGGCCGTCAGGTTCTGCCCAAACAGTCGCTTATCGATCTGACCGCCGAGCCCCTGGAAGGCTCCGCGCGGGCTCTGCGCGTACGCAATAGCCGCCAGCTGCTCGCCAACGGACTCGAACGGGCGGGCCGCTTCGTTGTCGCTCGTCACGCGGGCCGGTTCCCGAGTCACATTTGCTTTGGCGCGGGCTTCAAGAGCCTCGACCGCAGCCAACTGCTCGCGCACGGCCTTTAGTTCGGATTCTTTGCTGTCGACCGCCTGCAGATGCGCCACCGGATCGGCGGCACCGCTGGAAGCGGCGAGAACCGCGCTGTACTCGGTTTCGAGCGCGGACACTTGAGCAAGTAGCTCTCGTTTCGTCATTCGTTCCCCCTATTTGCCCAGCACCCGCCAGCGCCGCATCCGCAGCGCCAGTTCGTACTCGGCTCTTTGCTGGTCCGCGCTCGGCGCGGCCGTCAAACTCGTCGATAAGATCTTGGCATTCGGGTCCGCGCCGATGGGCACGACCGAGATTTCGTAAGGCTTCCACTTCTTGGCCAGGTACTGCTTCACATCGGCGCCGGGCCGGGACTCCACCACCAACTCGCCGATCTGGACGCCCATGCTTACGTTGCGAAGGATGCCGTCCTGGATGTCCTGCCACAGACCGTTCACGTCTTCCCGATTTGAAAACCTCAGCACGGCTCGAAACCCATCGTCTGCGCGGCGGGCGGACTCGACCACGCCGATCACGTACTCGGTTTCGTCGATCTGGTGGCCGTCAAGAACCGGCGCACCAGCAGACAGCGCGGACAGGTCGGCGCCGTCCATGTCGAAGCGCAGCTTCCAGCTTTCGCCCGTGAAGAAGTCGAACCGCTCGACCGTGGCCCCTGAATAAAACAACACCTCGCGGCGCCGCGGGCCTTCGGCCTTCGGCTCTTCGTCGTCGTCCTCCGGCGTCGGCATCGGCGCGAGTAGCTGGCCGGCCAGTTGAAATTTCAGGTCTTCGATCACTGCCTCACCCCCGCTTGGTCAACCGGTATCATCGCGCCCTGCACCAGATACTTTTCGCCGCCGTCGTACGGATTCAGGTTTTCCTTCGCGCGGATCTCGTTCGCGTTCAGGACGCCGATGTTCCGCATCGCGCTGTAGAACGTCGCGCGGCTCGCCGCGTCTCCGCGTAGCAGCGCGTCCATGTTGAACTCGGCGTAGTAGGTCTCGGCCTCGCGCGGACCGAACAACTGCATATTGATGCGCTTCTCGATACGTGCCAGCCATGGCCGGATCGTGTGGGTCGCGAAGTCGATGCCTTGATGCTCGATGTTGTTGTTCGTCGAGCGCGTCAGATCCTGAATCATGTGCGGCGGCACGCGGAAGATGGAGCAGATATCGGCCTTCTGGTACTGCCTCAGCTCCAAGAACTGCATATCCCGGTGATTGATCGAGACCGATCGTATTTCCGCGCCCTGCTCCAGAACGCCAATTTTGCCTGCGTTGCGAACGCCGCCGAAATTGGACATGAGCCACGTCTGCAGGTTGTTGCGGGCTTCGTTCGATAGCGCCTGCGGGACCGTGAGATACGAAGGTGGCGTGGCGTTGTTGCGGAAGAAGTTCGCCCCGTAGCCTTCGGCGTCCTGCGTCATGCCCAGCGCCTGCGCCATGTACGAAACAGGCGAATGGCCGGTGAGGTTGTCTTCGCCGTCATAGCCGAGGCCGGGGATGTGCAGGATGTCAGACGCGGTGTACATCTGGTTGCTGTAGGTGTACACGAGAACGCCCGTCTCCGGGTCGCGCGCCACGCGCATTCCGGTTGGCGAGAGCGGCACCAGGCGCACGACGTCGCCGCGCATGTTGGTGACGATGCGGGCGTAGAAGTTGCCGTGGAGGCAGAGGCACTTCGCGGCAAGCTCCCAGAACTCGAAGGCGCTCATGTCGTCATTCGGTGCGTCGTGCAGCAGGTAGTACAGCGGGTGATTCCGGTCAAGTTGCCGCCCGTCAGCCGTGCGCCGGAACACGCCACAGGGCAAAGAGCCGATGCTCTCAGCGATCACGCGCACGCAGGCCCACACAGCGGTGATACGCATGGCCGAGTCCGTGGAGACAAACCACTTCGACCCGTTGATCGGCTTAAACCAGAAGTCGCTATCTGGCGGCGGGGTGGCTCCGAGTTTTACCATCAGTCGGCCGAAGGCATTCATGCGGTATCACGAAACTTTCGAGTCGTGCTAACAGCGTAGCACGAATTTTGTCAACGGTGATACGGGTGTTTTTTTGGGGCGTTCGCGAAAAAAAGTGAAAATTGGTATTGCATGCCATAAGCGATTGTGGCATGATGGTTGTATGAACGATACACAAATCATCAACATCGTGATCGCTGGACAACAGGCAATCATTTCTGGCGTGCGTAAAGAAAACACGCTTTTCACCTTCGGTAGCGTCGAGTCGCAAGTGGCGAAAAATAATGCCGATCTCGCCAAATGGAATTCGCCGATTCCGCAAACAAGCGTTGAATCCGCGCTGAATCGTGCAATCAAGCTGGGCCATGAGATCGCTTGGGCTATCCCGGAAGCTTGCTGCCTTGTGGACACTGCAACATATCCGACCTATTACGCTGATCGGCAGGCAAAAATTGACGCGGCGTTAAGGCTCTCTGTTGGCGATGTCGTTCTGCTTGAAGGCAGACTGTATCGCTTGGCCAGCGCTTCAAATTGCAATGTCGCACTGATCCCAGTGGCCGCGTAAGCGGTTCACTGGGATGTTCATAACAGGGAAACACCAATGAGTGCAAAATTGATTTTCAGCGCCGCCGCAGCCCTAGGCAAAAAGGGCGGCAAAGCAAAAGTCGCCAAGGGGTTCAGTAAAATGGACCCCGAACGGCGTTCGGCAATCGCCAAGGCGGCGGCGGCGAAGCGGTGGGCGTCGGCCAAACCTACCAACTGATCGTCAGCGGCGTCATGTCCTCGTACACGCTGCGCTCCGCCCGCACGTCCTGGACGCAGATGCCGGTCGCCATGACAGCCGCGATGACGAGGTCGTTGCGGCTGCTTTCGCGCCGTCGGTCGGAGTGAATCGGCTTGATATTGCCCGCCGGGTCGGTCGCAACTTCGGTGCAGTCTACGCACCAGCGAAACAGTGGGTTGCCGTCGTGCACGAGGTTGCGCTCGTGGATCAAGGTTTCGAAGCGTTTGCTGGCCGGCGACATACTGCCGTAGCCCTGGCCGAACTCAACCACCTTGATCCCGGCGTCCATCAACTGCTGTGCGGTGTCGCGGGCTCCCCATCGGTCGTAGGCAATGGCCCTGATATTAAACACTCGCGCCAGGTCCGTGATATGCGCGACAACGTGCCGCCAATCGACCACGTTCCCCGGCGTCAGCCGCACGTGCCCGTCGTCGGCCCAGAGGTCGTAGCGCACGCCGTCAGACAGCGATTTATCCCGCGCGGCCTGCTCGGGGATGTAGCCCCATGCTCGATAATAGACCTTGCCCTGGTACGGCCAGCACAAGGCGAAGGCCGTGAGGTCGCGGACGCTGGCGAGGTCAAGGCCACCGAAACACGGCACGCCGGTCAGGTCCGGGAACTCGTCGCGGCAGGCGTCCCAGTCGCGAATCGGGATCCACTGCGAGTTGGCGCTGGTCCACTGGTTCAGGTACAGGCGCCGAAACGTGTTCTGGCGCTCCGGGCGGGCCAAGGCCTGCCGGAACTCCTCCTCGTAGTCACTCAGTTCGTGCAGGTGGCCCAGCGACGGCAGCGCCAGCGGCCAGAGCGTTTGGTCGGTCCAATCGGCGTCGGCGGGCACTTCGTAGATCAACGGAAAGTAGCTGTCGTCCTTGACGTCGCCGCCCAAGACGCGCTTGGCGTAGCTGTACTCGCGATAGCAGATGGACTCCTGCGAGCAGCCAGCCGTGGTGATGGTCACCCAGAGCGGGTTGCGGCGCGACTTGCTGCCGGTCGTCAGGGCGTCGTACAGCTCCTCTTCGGCGCGGCCCCAGGCGTGCAACTCGTCGAATACCACCAGGCTCGGGTTGTACCCGTGCTTGCCCGCGCCGTCTGAGGACAGTGCGCGGATAATCGAGCCGGATTCCTTGTGGCGAATCAGTTTCCGGCTTTCGGTAACTTGGACAAGCTCTGATAGCTCGGCAGATCCGCGGATCATGGAGGCGACGGCGTCGAAGCAGATGCTGGCCTGGTCGCGGTCTTTCGCGGCCATGTAGATTTCCTGGTTTGGCTCCGGCGACAGGAAAAACTCGGCGATCACCAGCGCGGCGACCGTCTGCGTTTTCGCTTGCTTGCGCCCCATACTGCAGTATGCCTTCCGGTACACGCGGCGGCCGTCGGCGCGTTTCCAGCCCAGCAGGTTGGCTATCAGCTTGCGGCTGTGCGGCAGGAGCACGAAGGGCTCGGGGCCGCCGCTCTTGGTTGACTTCGTGAGCGTTAGCGACTCGATGACGGCCTCGGCCATGGTCACCGCGTCCTGGTCGAACCAGATATCAGGCTTTGCGCTTGGCAAGTTCCAGTACCTGCGACAACTTCGACTTTACGGGGGCTTTCGCCACGTCGCGGAGGCCCGCCCGCGAACGTGCGCGTGGGCCCATGAGTAGATGGCCGCGCAGCTCGTCCATTTGCCGGGTAATCGCAAGCCAAAGCCGGTCGTCTGCCGCTGAGTCGCGGCGGACTGTCGCCGTGGCGAGGTCGGCGTACTGCGACGAGTCGATCTGGCGGATCGAAACGCCAGCAGCGCGGTTCTCGGCGACCAGTCGCTCAAATACTTTACGCTCTTTGGCGTTGAGGCCGGGCGGGGGCGTGATGTCTTCTTGGATAAATTCGACGGGCTTGGCGTTTTCGATTCGCGGTTGCGGTCCTCGGAGTCCCATAAGCTTAACTGATAGTAGGCTACCACAACGCCGAAACGGCCTGTCAATTTGCTGTGGAAAGCCTGTGGAAAAGTGCCTGTCGGTACTAATGGTTTCCCGAGGGTACCTGTGGAAAAGCTGTGGAAAACTGGCCGCGGCAAACTGGCAAAACCGCCTGTTTCGTGCGAACGGG